>Ga0181535_10001857_pt1 | contig 26662 bp, 28 predicted proteins | sample PEATcosm2014_Bin_44_FD_119774 | JGI IMG/M metagenome (GOLD analysis project Ga0181535, IMG submission 119774) | Peatland microbial communities from MTU Mesocosm Facility, Houghton, MI, USA - PEATcosm2014_Bin17_30_metaG | ecosystem: Environmental > Terrestrial > Soil > Wetlands > Peat | place...
ACCAATGCATGGGCGGGGAGGCGGGAGCGAAGAGGCTGTACCAGGAACTGGTGCGCCTGCTGGGGGAGGAAGTCGCCGAGGTGGAAGCGGAGCTCGCAGAGGAGGTCGCGGCGCAGGAGGAGAAGGACGCGATCGAGCGGGACGCCTGTCTGGCTCCGGCGGGGGAGACCTGGAAGATGCTGCTAAAGCAGGAAGCGGCGCTGGACCGCTCGATTGACCGCAAGGTGAGGATTCTCCTGACCATGCGCCAGGAACACGCACGCCGGGGTGGGGGCGGTTCGCAAACCGCCCCTACGCGTGAGCCGGTCGACCGTGCAGCCGAGGAACTGAGTAAGGTCGTGGGGCTCGACGCTGGGACAGAAAGTCCGGCAGAGGAAAACGCCGGCGAAGCCTCAAAATCGCCGGAACAAAGCGAGAATGTTATAGAAAACAAAGGACCGGCCGCAGAAGGGGTCGCCGCATGAGAAATGGTGCGGGCGAGCCGCCCGCTGTCCAGGGGGCGGCTCGCCCCTGCAAGAACTCGCGGGCAGGATGCCCGCGCCACAACTGGCGGGATATCTCAGGGCATTCCCGCGGGGGCCTGGGGGGGAGGCAGCTTTCCAGAGACAGTGTCTTCGAACTTCTTTCGAGCTTCCGCCTGCAAGCGTCCTGCCTCGCGGATTTCGCTCTGGGCTTTCTCGTGTTGGCCGACTTTCAGGTAAGCCTGGCCCAATTGGAAGTGCATTTTCGCGCTGTCCGGGGCGAGGTCCAGAGCGCGCTGGAAACAGGGGATGGCTTGCTCCGGCCGGTTCTTGTGCAGATAAGCCTTGCCCATTCCGTCCCACGACTTGGGCAGTTTCGGATCGAGGTTAAGCGCTTGCCGGAAACTCGAGAGCGCGTCATCCGAGTCGCCTTGTTCAAGGTAGATCAAGCCCAGGTTTTCCGGGCTCGCCGCGTCGTCAGGGGTCAGAGACATTTCCTGTTTGTATTGGGCCACCGCCTCAGCCAGTTTCCCTTGATGCTGGTAGACGACCCCGAGGTTGTAGTGGGCAAAGGGCAATTTGGGGTCGAGGGAAACGGCTTTCTCAAGCTCAGCTTGCGCGGAGGAGATTTCCGAGAGGTCGAGGCGGGCCTTCCCCATCAGCAAGTGCAGTTGGGCGGAGTCACCGCCGGCGCGCACCAATTGCTCGAACGTCCGCGTGGAGTCTTGCGTGCGCCCGAGCTTCTGGTAGGCGATGCCGAGGACATATAGGAAATCCAGGTTCGTTCTTTGACTTTCATGCAGGGGTTCGAGCGTCGCGGCCGCTGGCCCGAAGTCAAAGGTCAGAAAGTAGCACATCCCGAGCAGGTAGCGCGCTTGGAGTTGGCTTGGGTCGGAGCGAACAACCAGCGAGAAGTGCGGGATGGCTTTGGCAAAATCGTTTTGCTGGTAATAAGCCAAACCGAGGTTGAGGTCAACCCCCGTCACCTGGGGCGCAAGCCGCTTGGCATTCCGGAAGGCTTCGACGGCCTGCGCGTATTCTCTCCTGCGCATGTACACCACGCCAAGGTTGGAATACGCTGCCGCGGAGTGCGGGTCGATTTTGAGCACCGCGCGGAATCCCTCCTCTGCCGTCGTGTAATCGTGAGCGTCCAGCGCGCGCTGTGCTTGTTCGAAGATTGCTTTGGGATCGGACGGAGACTGTTGGCAGGAGCCGGCAACGCAAGAAGCAAGCGCCAGGAGCAGCGCGGCTATGCCCAGCGAGGACGGTTTATGCAAACGTCATAGCTCCTTCCGGAACCATCATATCTCGGTCGCGGCGTCGCTTCGCGTCACGACTTGTTCAGCCGCCGCTCGACCGCCGGGCTGCGCAGTTCCCGCAGCGCATCCGAGGCAATCCAACGCGCGGCCGGCGAACCCGATTCGTGGATTTCCTGGGCTACCTTGATCGCCGCCCGGTTTAAGCGCTGGTTTCGCTTGCCGATTTGGCGAAGCGCCCAATTTACGGCCTTTCGGACGTAGTTCCGCTCGTCGCTTGCCTCCCTCTTGATGATGGGCAGCAGGCTCAGGAAAGTTCGATCGGGGGCTGCCTTATCGCTGACAGCGAGGCAGGCCATCAACGCGAACGCCGCCCTCTTCACGAATTCCTCCCGGCGCTCGCTCCACTCCCGGCATTTCTTGTAGGCGAAGGGGGTGAAGCGGAAAAGGTTGAGGCAGGTTCCATCGCAGACTGCCCAGGAATCGAAATCCTTCACCCAGTCTTCCATCAGACGTTCCGACACGCTCTCCCGCTCAGCCACCAGGCCCGCGAGATAACGCGCTTCCAGTATGCCCGTGGACCACAAGCGCTGTGCCAGAGCATGGTCCTTGCCGATCTCGCGAGCCAGCCCCTTCAGGGCCGGCACGGACCAGCCGTAAGCCTTGGCCGCAGTGATCCCGAAGCGTGCCATGCCTAGCACCGCGGCAGAGTCGGCTTGCGACTCGAGCGTTTTGAGAACCTGATTGAATGTCATGGTTGCGGTAGTTCTGAGCGGCCCCCTCACCCGGCCCTCCCCGGCTGATGAAAACGCCGGCTGAGGGCCACCCTCTCCCCCAAGGGGGAGAGGGCGGCGTTCACAAGGGGGGGTCTTGACTCTCGACTCTCGACTGCCGTTCAGGCCTGCGGCGTCTCGATCCCGAGGTATTCCTGGATGCTCAAACCAACCAGGCTTCGGAATCGCTCCGAAAGCGACGGGATCGATCCCGAGGATTCATCCAGCGCGACACGCTCCACACGGTGCATAGGGTAGAAAACCTGGGTCATTCCCACGCTGCATTCTTCCCGCGCCACGATCTGGCGGACGAAGTCGTCGAAGGAGTTGAGTTCGATGCCGCGCACCGTCACGCCTTGGGCGTCGAGTTGGAGCAGTTGTCCCCAGACTTTCTCCTTGGGGGATCCCAGGCTTACGATGACAATGCTATTGAGTTCCATCGGATACCTCGACCGCGGTTAATCGGTGGACTGCCGCCTGGCGCCACGCCGGGCCATTGAGGGTAGGCCAGGGCTGATGTCCATCGGCCGGCCCGCTCTCCCGGCGCGAGGCACCCGCGCACTCCCGTTCCAAAGTGAAGAGAATACGCTCCTCAAGGCCAAATAGCCAGCCTAACCTGTGCTGAAAAGGGGGCAGAATTGGGCGGACGCGCGGGCTGCCGCGCGTCCGTGAGGAAACTCTCGCCTTCTTCCCATGAAGTGCGTCAGAAGTCGGCGTTGGGTATCAACCGGGAGCTCGTGAGGTATCCCGCGATGGTGGTAAAGACCTGGTCCAAAGTCGTGATCGGCACTGCGCCACTGCAAGTTGTGCTGGTCTTTCCACTTACTGTCTGGGGAACGGAAAAGAAATACTGTGACAATGGCGCGGAGGCAATACCCGCCATCGTGGCGCAGGGAGTATTGGCGGTATTGCCCGCTATGGCCGGTACGGATTCCCCAGAGGTGCACCCCGACGTCTCCGAGCCGTAGGAGATGGAGTAGATCTCGGTGGCGGTACCATCGGATTGCGTGGTTGTCTTCGCGTAGTGCGCCGCGTTGACCGCCTGTGTGCACTCCGCTGTGGACGAGTAAAGTTTACCGTTCATGCCCGAAAACGTCACGCTCTGGTTCACTGTTCCGCCCATTTGCGTGCTGCTGGCAGACGCGTTTCCATCGCTGAGGAGAATCATGATGTCCTGGACGCCTGTCGTGTGGTTGTTGGTGAGATACGCTTGCGCCGAAATGATGGCGCCCGCGTAGAACGTTCCCTCGCCGCCTGGAGTGGGCATCCCGCAACTACTACTCCCTACTACTGTTCCGCTCCCATTAACCCAGGTCCCTGGGCCAGTCGATGACGCCGCGCCAACCGATTCAACAATGGGGTCGCTGTAGTTCAGCGTGGCAGCAGCGTCGGAGGTACGATAGTCGTTGTCAAACCCCACGATCAGATACGCCGGGTCATTGTTGTACGATGTAATCGGGGGGTCTGTCGCTGGGCAACTGATATCATCCGACGCATATTGAGACACGGCCGTGTTGTTCAAAGTTGTGGCGCCAGGACAGTTTCCGCTTACCAAGGATTGACCGCATGTCCCTGGAAACACCATCATGCCGACCTTGTCGACCGCCGGGCTGCTGCCGCAGCTTGTCAGGTTTGCGGCGCAGGGCGCGAGGTCGTTGAGCAGGGTCTGGACGCCAATCTGGGCGCACTGCTCGGGTGAGTACGTGCCCGATCCGGTGGTGCAACCCGTGTCGGTACCGCTGCCCATCGAAGCCGTGGTGTCAAGGACCATCATGATGTGATAGGGGACAGGCAATGCGCCACTGGCACTGGCGCTCGCGGTTGCCGTAATGGGGATGGATGAGATGCCGAAAACCTTGGCGAAGAACGTCGGCACGGTCGCTGTCTCAACCACCTGAATGACGTTGCACCCCCCAGTGCACCCGGCCGTGCTGCTCAGGGTGGAATACTGAACACAGGGGGGCAGGTTCAGATTGGTAGCTGTGCTCCCCGTGACGCACGCGTAATTGACGGTCACAGTCATATTGTTCAGATCGTGGTGGATGTTATATATTGCGTTCACCGGCGACGCCGAGTCGCCGCTGTACTCGTCGGCGACAGTTGTGGGGATTACGCTGTTGGCATTCGTGAAGGCCGACCCTCCCGCCGAGGCCGCCTCATCAGCGCAGGATTGCAGTTCGCGCTGGCAGTGCAGCGCATAGCCGATGTCGATGGACAATGCCGCCATTCCCAGCACCACGACTAAGGTGGCTGCAGCCAAGTAAATGACCTGCCCGTCCTGCTCGTAATACAGCCGGCGAAATAAGGAGTTCATGCTCCACCTCATTGGATATATACTGTGGTCGTCGCGCTAATGCAGTACGCGGTCGGACAGGACCCGGTACCGCCGGTCACGGGGCAAAGGTTGATATTGGAGAATGGGATCGCCAAATTGCACGGATAAGTGGCCGAGACGGTCCCGGCGGCGCCCGGTTGTAAGAGGGAACACGTAGAGCTTCCGGTGAAGGTCTCCGCGGCGATCGTGATTTTCGATGTTGTGAGGTTGCCTGCGGCATTCTGGAGAGCGGTTTCCTCGAGCGAACAGGCGGTGGGAGTGCTGCCATTAGCCGCTCTGCTGGTTGCCAGCGTCCTCGCGCCGATCGCCACCGCATTGGCCAGTTCCACGTAGTTGTAGAAGGTAATCCCGCCATAGAGAATACCAAGCAGCAGCATCGACAGCACCGGCGTGACCATCGCGAGCTCGAACAGTTGGTTTCCTTCTTCCCGGCCGGCAAGCGAACGCGCGCGGCGCGCTCTGCGCAATAGTGGCCGGATACCGTACCCGTTAGAAAGTTTCATTGGACTATGACCGAACCTTTCCAAGAATCAATGCGGCTCTGGCGCCGCATTTTCGATGTAGGGTTGGAGGCCGTGGCCGGCAAGTCGTAGGTTTCGCGAATCTTATTCACGGCCACCACCTCACTCGATTTGTACCGTCGTCGTCGAGCTGATGCAGTTCGTGTAGGGACAGCTCATCGTGGTTGCGCCCCCCGAATTCGTAGTCGAACCGTTACTCACCGGACAAAGGTTGACCTTCGTGAATGGGACTGTCATGTTGCACGGATAGGTGGCATTCACCATCACGTAGTCACCCCCGTATAGGGTGCCTGGACAGGAGTCGGTGTGGGTGTTCGTCGAGGGGAAGCTGATTGAGACCGTAATCGTCGATGAGTTGAGGCTGGTCGCCGCGGTCTTGAGCGCGCTGGTCGCCGTCGTGCAAGGGGTTGAAGTGCCTGCATTGGTGGACAGGGACCTCGCACCGACCGCCACAGCTTCGGCCAGCGTCACGTAGTCGTAAAAGGTTACCCCGCCAAGGATGATGCCAACCAGGAGCATCGACAGCACCGGCAAAATCAGCGCAAACTCAAACAATGTCGAGCCATCCTCGCGTCCTGGGCGGAAAAATCTGCGCCGTCCCGCGCGCATTTTCGAACTGAGATCGGGCATCTTAGATGGTTTCATTGGAGCGTAACCGACCTTTCCCCGGGAAAACTCTTCGACCTCTGTGCTAGGAAGTAAGTCTCAGCCCTTCTGCGGCGGGCGACAATATTACGGAAGTACCAGACGTGAATTGTCACATCGCTCACCTCTCCCCTCCCGCTCGGGCAAAGTGGCGCGTGCGGCTCCCCGGCTTCCGTACAGGGAAAATGCCTGCGCCTGGGCGGGCGATGCGCCTGCGCTGCGAGAGGCCCGTTGCGGCAGAGACTACTCCCTTCAAACTTCCACATCGGCAATAGGAGAGGACAGATTAGGGGGCGGTGTCAGGAATTCGAAAAGGGGAATAAGTCATTATGCGGGTGTAGCGCAGACCTTTAGACCGGCAGTCGCGGGCCAACTAAGAAGAGAAGCGGAAAGAGCGTGGCGTGCCGATTTGGGCGTAGCGCCGACCCGGTGCCTGCGGGACCGGCGCTACGAGTCAAACCAGGATGCTCCGGAGAGAGAGGGAAATATCCTGGCAGTGCGAACTGGGCGAATTTTCCGTGTCGGCGTGAAACCGTTTTGAGAACAGGTCTACTCCCCAGGCAGGGAAGCGACCACTCGCGGCACTAGGTGGCGCCAAGTGCTCTCAGATGTATTGTCGTTGACCGCTGCGGAAGTCCCTCCTCTATTGAGTGCCCCATGGGACCAAGCGCGTAGTCAAGAAGTCCATGCCGATCTTTCCAAATATGCCGCTCAGATCGGATACGGAATTCTGAGAGGTGCAGCCATTCTTTTCACTAGCGCTGTCGGAGTAGAATTTCGTTGGGTCGGGAATATGCCCGGGCGACGAGGCGATGTTTTGCAGGGAGCTGCAAGCGTTATAGCCGCTGTCACCGCTGCAGCCGCCCGATTGGGCGTCATAGGCGATCGCATACACCCAGGTCCCGTACGTATTCACCAATGTATGGGCCGCATTTACGGCCTGAGTGCACTCGTTGCTGGCCAGGGTCTTCGAAATCTCTGATCCCGACGCGGTGGCGTCTCCGTCGCTGAGGAGGATGATCGCATTCTGCACGTTAGCCCGAGTCCCGGAAGTGGGGAACAGACCCTGCGCCTGAGTGATCGCTCCCGCGTAGTAGGTTCCCTCGCCGCCGGGATCCTGAAGCCCATACTCGAGGGTACTTCCATTAGCTGCGGAAACACCACTGGTACAGTTGGACGCCTGGTTAGTCCACGAGACGGCATCCGCAAGGCTTGAACTGCCGGTGTTGAGGCTAGTGGACGAGTCGGACCCCTTGTAATCACTCGCCAGCCCCACAACTTCGTAATCAGTGGAGCTGGTGTACGGGACAATCGCATTACTGGTAGACAGCGCCGGACTCCAGCAGTCAGACTCAGCTGAGGAATTAGTTGCCGGGCTCCCGACTGTGCCTGTTAATCCTGGGAATACCAGAATCCCGACCTCCTGAAGCGGGACGCACGGCGTCTGGTTAGGCACACACGGGGAGAGTTCTTGCAATAGTGTCGCCGCCCCTGCCTTTGCACAGTCCTCCTTCGTGTAGGTCGCCTTGCTATTCGGCCAATTCGAGGGTGCTGGACAGTTTGGGTCAGTGTCCTCCATGGACCTTGTCGTATCCAAAACTATGGCAATGTTATACGGGACAGCAGCGCTACGCTCGGCGGCCTCCGCCTGCGCGTAGAGCGTAAGCGTCTTGATGCCCAGCGCCTTTCCAAAGAACGTCGGGATCTGGACCGTCTCTTTAACCTGGATGGCGTTGTAGGTATTGTTAGGCGAACTGCACGGCAGCACATCGGCAAGGGTGTTTACGCAGGTCACGAGCGGGTAGCCGCTGACCATTTGCACCCCCTGCAGATCGGCGCTGAAATTCGAGCCGGCGGTTTGCGTCCCGCCAGGGCAGGTCATGGTTCCCTTGTCACCGGCGGGCAAGTTACTGGTCCCAACGCCGCTGAAACACCAGGCGTAGTTCACGGCGGCGGTGTTATTAGGCAACTGGTTCGCGCCCGCGGTGGCTGCCGCGTCGGTCGAAGCTTGGAGTTCGCGCTGGGCGTGTAACGCGAATCCGATGTCAATTGACAGAGCCGCCATTCCCAGAAGGACAATCAGGGCGACCGCAACCAGATAGATCACCTGCCCTTCCTGCTCATGATGCAGCCGGCGAAATAAAGCATGCATAATTCACCTCATTCAATGAGTACGGTTGTGGAACTTGTAAGAAGGTCACCCGTTGGGCAGAGGTCGATGGTTGCGATTCCAACGATGGGCACCTTCAAAAAGCACGGATAAGTGGCCTCAACCGTCGCCGTATCGCCCTGGATGAGGCCCCCGTTTGTCGGGCAGGAACCGACGCCGGGACAGCAGGACTTGCCGGAGCCGCCGAAGGTGATATTGACGGTGATCTTGCTTTGATTGAGGTTCAGGGCCGAGCTCGCGAGAATGTTCTGCGCGACTGTGCAAGGAGTTGTACTCGTCCGGCTGGTCGCCAGCGTCCTTGCGCCCGCGGCCACTGCGTCGGCCAGCGTCACGTAGTCGTAGAATGTGATCCCACCATAGATGATGCCGACCACCAGGGCCAAGAGAACCGGTAGCGTCCAAGCGAGCTCATAGAGCGCGGCCCCTTCTTCGCCGAAAAGGCGAACTATTCTGCTCGCCCGCATTCGTTTCGGCGGGAGGGAGCCGGAATGGGTTAACCATTTCATCGGATTGTCACCTCACCTTTCCCAGACGCAGAGAGCGAACCGAGCTGCATTTCAGTGAATCTGAAATCAGCGGGCATTTCATTCGATACGCACCGTAGCTATTGAAGAAATACAGTAAGCGGAAGGGCAGGTCCCGACTGTATAGCCATTTGTGACCCCGCTGGTCGATTTAATGGCACCCTGCAGCACTGGGCATAGGTTGATTTTGGTGAACGGGATCTGCAGATTGCACGGGTACGTGGCTGCCACGGTCACTACCTCACTGTACGTTAAAGCGTTGCAAGTGGAAGTCCCGGCTGCGCCGGCGGGCGTGTTGAATACCTCGGTTTGAGTGGCGCCCGCGTCAATGGTGATCAAAGATTGATTGAGGTTGTACGACGCGTTCAGGAGCGCGTTCTCCCCTAAGGTGCAAGCATCTGAGTTGGAGCTGGTCCCCTTCCCTGCGGCTCTGTTGCTTGCTACTGTTTTTGCTCCGATCGCCACGGCGTTGGCGAGCGTCACGTAGTCGTAGAACGTAATCCCGCCATAGACGATGCCGAGCAACAGCATCGACAGCAGCGGTACGACCACTCCGAACTCAATCAGAGATGAGCCTTCCTGGCGGCCGGTGCGAACAGATATGCGCCGCACTGCGCGTTTTGCAGCTCGGAATTTGAATCCCTTTGACACTGTCATTGGTTTGTGACCGTGCCTTTCCACGAAATTGTATTTCGAGCAAAATCCGATGCTTCGAATACTCTGCCTTACGGTGTCGCGGAGCAAGTGTACGAATGTAACAGTACGCCGCACTAGCCGGTAACAGTACCGCAAATCCAGCCTCGCCCGTGGCAGTGGAGAGTGCGGCGCTCGTGCCTGGGCGGCAGCAGGGTCGGAAAACAAGTTGTCTGGAAGAGACTCCGTCGTGGGGGGAGGGCTCCTACTCCACCCCTACGGGCAGGGATTCTATACGAGGGCGTGAAGCGGCGCAAAGTACTGAACTAGTACTTGTCAATAGTACTTATGGTCCAATACGGGTTGCATAACGAGACATTTTTTCCTCATACCTTATTGAATACAGGGCGCGACAGCGCCGCCGCGTAGACGGGACAACAGGCTCGATTAGTGTGGCGGGGATACTATTGCGGGAGCCGTCGGGCGGCCGCGAGGGCCGCCCGTGTGGGAACTACTGCCACGCCATGTAAAAACTGAAAGGACGCAAGCGATCCGGCGAGACACCGCAGCTAATTAGAACTACGGGACCCAGGTGGCGCTTGCGCTTAAGCTGCCGGGAATCAACCTGGAGCTCTCGAGGTCCGCGCTGATGGCCTGAAAAACCTGGTCCAGCTTCGTGATCGGCACCGCTCCATTGCATGCCGTGCTAGTCACTCCTTTTACCGTCTGAGGAACCGAAAAGAAGTACTGGGACAACGGCGACGAGGCGATACCCGCCATCGTGGCGCAGGGCGTATTGGGGGTATTGCCCCCTATGCCCGCTACGGATTCCCCAGAGGTGCACCCCGACGTTTCCGAGCCGTAGGAAACGGAGTAAATCAGAGTGGAGGTGCCATCGGATTGCTTGTAGCTCTTGGCGTAGTCTGCCGCGTTGACGGCCTGTGTGCACTCCGCCGTGGCTGAGTAAAGGTTCCCGCTCATTCCGGAAATAATCACACTTTGCTTCACGGTTCCCCCCATTTGGGTGGAAGACGCTGTCGCGTCGCCATCGCTGAGGAGAATCAAGATGTCCTGGACATTCGCGGTGTGGTTGTTGGTGAGATACGTTTGCGCCGAGATAATGGCGCCCGCATAAAATGTTCCCTCGCCGCCCGGAGCGGGCATTCCACATTTAGTTGAAGTGTCAGTGTCAACCCAGGTTCCCCCTCCGACCGTTTCAGCGAGGTCGGAGGACGTGTTTAACAGAGCACTATCATTCTGACGGTAGTTGTCCTGAAACGGGAGGATTATATACGCGGGGTTATTGTTGTAGGAAGTGATGGGAGGATCTGTCGCAGGGCACGCATAATCGTCCGCTGCATAAGGAGAAGGGGTCGTATTGGTCAGGGCGGTGGCGTTTGGGCATTTGCCGCTGACAAGGGTTTGACTGCAAGTCCCCGGAAACGCCATAATGCCCACCTCATCGACCGGCGTAACAGTGCCGCTGGTGCACGTCTGGCCTTGGAGGCAGGGCGCGAGGTTGTTGAGCAAGGTCTGAGCACCCATCTGTGCGCACTGCTCCGGGGAATACGTGTTACTGGGCTGCGATGCCAGGCAGCCCGTGTCGGTACCCGAGGCCATCGACGCCGTGGTGTCAAGCACCAGCATGATGTGATAGGGGATTGCATTTCCGCTGGCGCTGGCAATGGAGGTTGCCGTGAGGGTAAGCGTCTTGATGCCGAATATCTTGCCGAAGAACGTGGGCACGGCCGCCGTTTCCACAACCTTGATGACGTTGCAGCCTGTGGTCGCGCCTCCGCTCGTGCAGTTGGGATAGCTGCCATTAGAAGACTCTGTGCATGGGGGAAGATTGTAACTTGGGAACGTGGTGCTGGGGAGGCACGCGAAATTGACGCTCACGCCGGCTGGGAGGATGTTGAGATCGGGGTGAACGTTGTATAGCGCCCCCGTTTCGCCGCTGTAGTTGTCCACGACAGTGGTGACCGAGGCCGTGGCGGGGTTGGGCATGGACGCCCCTCCCGCGCTGGCGGCCGCATCCGCGTTGGCCTGCAACTCGCGCTGGGCGTGCAGGGCGAAACCGATGTCGATCGACAATGCCGCCATGCCCAAGATGACGAACATTGAGGCCGCTACCAGATAAATGGTCTGGCCTTCCTGCTCACGACACAGTCTGCGAAGGAGAGATTTCATGTTCCACCTCATTCGATATATACGGTTGTTGTGGCGCTAATGCAGTACGCCGAGGTCGTACAGTTCGGAGCCGGAGTCTTGGACGCAGTGCCCTGCACAGGGCAAAGGTTCATCGTGGTGAATGGAATCGGCAAGTTGCAAGGATAGGTGGCCGTCACGGTTCCGGCGTCGCCTTGGATTAATGCCGACGTCGAGGAACACGTGTCGCTCTTGTTGATGAACGACTCCTCAATAGTGATCTGAGACGTATTGAGACTCCCGGCTGAGGAGAGGAGAGCCGTGCCCGCCATCTGGCAAGCGATCACCCCCGTCCCCTGGTTTCTGCCGCTCTCCGCCAGTTCCCGGGCGCCAGCCTCCACCGCATTAGCCAATGCGGTGTAGTTAAAGAAGGTAATCCCTCCAAAGATGATCGCCACCAGCATAATTCCCAGCAGCGGCAGCACCATTGCGAACTCATACAACGCCCCGCCCTCTTCGCGTCCCGGGCGCAGGCTCGTGCCCAGAACCCTGCGCCATGACCGTCGGAAGCCCAACCTGATAGATCGTTTCATAGGAGTCTAACCGTGCCTTTCGGAGAATTCAGTTCCGCCTCTGCGTTGCACTTCTCTAATGAAGAGCTGATGGCCCTGGATCGGACATCTCACTAACCTCAGCTGCCTCCCGAGATCATGGCTGATTCGATCGCATAACTGCAATTTGTGTATGGACAAGTCACGGTGATGGTGACGGTGACCACGCAGCCGGTCGCGGCGGACTGGGCGGCCGTGCAGGTCGGGCCAGGCGGATAAGTAATATTCGTGCTGGACGCGGTTAGAGAGCAAAGGTTGATCCCGAGCTTTGGAAAATACATGCTGCACGGGTAGCTGGCCCACATCACTGCGTACTCCTTGCCGTTTAGAGCGGCGCATGTAGACGAACCTGCCCCGGAGCCGTTGTTGGACATGAACGTTGGGGGGTTCGAGATCGTGAGTTGCGATGTCTTCAGGCCGTAAGCAGCGGCGGTGAGTGCGTTGCTACCATCGGTGCAGGCGGTAGCGTCGCCTAATTCGGTGGCCACGGTCCGGACGCCGGTCGCTACCGCGTTGGTCAACACTACCCGGTCATAGGCCCAAACCCCGCCGTAGGTTATGCCAACCAAAAACGTCGAAAGCAGCAGCGCCACCATTGCAAACTCGTATAACGTGGAGCCCTCTTCGCGTCGAGCGCGAAAACCTGCGCGCCACGCTTTCCGCAAGGTTGAACGGAAGCCCGACTCGTTTGATAGTTTCATTGAGCAGTAACCGAACCTTTCTCTGAACCAGAACGGCAGAGCCGCCAACGGAGCCGCCTGTTCTGTCACGTCACCACCTACCACGGCGGTCCCGCTAACCGGCGGGGTGCAAACCGCGCGCACGACTACTTGTCTGTTTTGGAAAGCCCTCTAAGTTGCTTTGGAACTGGGACTACCTTCGGGAGCGTTCCCAGTAACGCCCCCATCCCGCCCGTCATTATCTCCAAAACCTTTCCCCAAGTAAAGTACGCAATTAGTAAATATCGACATCGTCATCTTGGCCAGGCATTTACCGCAGACTTGCGTGCTCAACTCGATGCCGTGCTAACGTTCAGATGATGCCGGACAGCAGAGGATTCAAGATTTTGTGTAATTTCTTGCATTGCCGCGTCGGCGCGGACTAAATGACGTTTTGTGCCCTTTCCTGGCCTGCCTCTCAGCTTCCGACACGGCTAGGTGAGCTCATAAAACGCCCGCATATTCCCGATTCGCGGGAAGAGCGCGTAGCGTTTTATCTCGAGGATCTGCTTGAGGTGCCCGAGGTCGTGAAAAGCCCATTCCGTCACCAATTCTTCAACGGCGATTTCGCCCACTTTTTGATGTGTTCCCCGCCGCTTCAGTTGAGCGGGTTTAAGAGTTCTGAGCCACTTCACATTCGCTTCGCGCTGGCGGGCCAGGCTGGCCAGGCTTTTCAAGGGATGTTTCCGATTGTATTTCATCTCCTCCGCGCGCTTCTCTTGATCGAAGGAAGGGAGAAGAGGATTCTGCCCCTCAAGCATCGCCTCCACCCGTGCCCGCATGCCAATCTCCTCGACGTCGTCGAGGTGAGCGAGAACTTCTTGCACGGACCACTTGCTCTCAGCAGGGCGGGTTTGCATTTCTTTCAAGGACATTGAAGAGAGTTCCTGTTTAATCTTTTGCGGCGTGGAAGCGAGAATGGCGAGCACGTCCTTGAGCATCTTTACCTCCGGCGGGGAAATTCGAAACTGGAAAATGAAAAAATCGAAACTGGAAATTTGAAAATCGAAAAACGGACTTCGTCTCGGCCCAATCTCAGTAGCTTCCGTCCCATGTCATTCTGAGCGAAGCGAAGAATCTCCGTAGTTTTGGCATGCCCGCGGAGTTGGTAGGACTGCGGGGATCCTTCGCTTCGCTCAGGATGACTGCAGCCGCGTTCGGAATGGCGGCCAACGAGCTCGGCAACCCCCCATCAACCGGCTTTCTTGAGTTCTTCCCGCAGCTTGGCGGCCTGCTGGAATTCGCGCTCGAGTTCGCTGTCACCCAAATGGCGTTTCATGAACGCGACTTTTTCAATTAAGGCTTGGAGTGCGAGCTGGATGTTCTCGAGGTTAGTCAGGCAAATGTCGCGCCAAACGGAGTAGGGGCTTTCCGCCAGCCGGGTCACATCCCGGAAGCCGGTGGCTGCCAACTCAACCGGCAATTGCGAGTTGCGGTTTTCCTCGGCAATCACGCTCGCCAATCCGGACGAAACGAGTTGCGGCAGGTGGCTGAGGAAGGCCAAGGCGCGGTCATGCCGGGCCGCATCCATAAAACAGGGCCGCGCGCCGATGGCCGACACCAACGAGGCAAAAGCCTTGATGCGAGGGTCCTCGAGATGTCCCTCTTCCAGCGGCGTCAGGACGTAGCGGGCGCTCGCGAAAAGAGCGGCGTCGGCATTCTCGACGCCCGCGCGCTCTTTCCCGGCCAGGGGATGCCCGCCCAAGAACAGCGGCGCATCGCCGAAAGCTTCGCGCGCGCGTTCGCAAATGAGGCGTTTGGTGCTGCCCACGTCCGTCACCAGCGCGTCCGGCGAGGCGATGTCCTTCAAGCGAGCGATATAATCCAGGATGGCGCCCACCGGCGGAGCCAGGATAATGAGTTGGGCTCCTTGGACGGCCTTGTGGAGGTCGTCTGTCCCTTCGTCCACGGCATCCACGGCGAGCGCGCGGGCGACCGTCGAGGCGCGTCCGAAGCCGATGCGGCGTGCCGCCAGGCGGTGCTTCTTCAGCGCCATTCCCCAGGACCCCCCAATCAGGCCCAGGCCAATAATCGTGACGTTTTCAAAAGTCATATTTGTCGGGGACTTGAGCTTTCGTGGAACTCTGGGATTCCGGTGCGGACGTCATTCAGCGCTGACCCCCTCACCCGTCTCGCCCCGGCTGATGAAAGCGCCAGCGGCGAGCCACCCTCTCCCCCAAGGGAGCGAGGGCTGCTTTCCTTCCGCCGCGCATTGGCGACTGCCTACTGCCTTTCGCAGCCCCTAGTCCCTAAATCGTCCGTCCAACCGCCGGCGCAATCATCCGCAATTCCTTGATGAGCTGCTCGAATTGTTCCGGGTAGAGCGACTGGGCGCCGTCGGACAAAGCCTTCTCTGGATCATTATGGACTTCGATCAACAAGCCGTCTGCGCCCGCGGCCACCGCGGCTCGAGCCATGGGTGGGACCTTGTCGCGCCGGCCGGTGCCGTGCGAGGGATCGACGATGATCGGCAGGTGGGAGAGCTTTTTTATGACGGGGATGGCGGAGATGTCCAGAGTGTTTCGCGTGTAGCTCTCAAAAGTTCGAATTCCTCGCTCGCACAGGACGACGTTGTAGTTTCCTCCCATCATAATGTATTCGGCGGAGAGCAGGAGCTCCTCAAGTGTGGCGGCAATGCCGCGTTTCAACAGCACGGGCTTCGAGACCTTCCCGATCTCCTTTAGCAAGTTGTAGTTCTGCATGTTGCGCGCGCCCACCTGGAGCACGTCCACATAATCGATAATCATGGGGATTTGGGTTTGGTCCATGACTTCCGAAACCAAAAGCAGGCCGTGTGCGTCGGCGGCGTTCCGCAGCATTTCCAGTCCTTTGAGTCCCAAGCCCTGGAAGCTATAGGGGGAGGTGCGGGGTTTAAAGGCGCCGCCGCGCAACACTTTTGCCCCGTGCTTCGCCACAAAGGCGGCGACGGTTTCGATCTGCTCGGGGCTCTCCACGCTGCAAGGGCCGGCCATCATTATGATCTGCTCGCCGCCCACCGCCACGCCCTTCCCGAGTTGAACCACCGAGCCTTCCGGGCGGAAATGTCGGCTCGCCAGCTTGTAAGGCGCGGAGATGCGCACTACCTCCGCGACTCCCTCCAGGAGTTCGATGTTCCTGGTGTCAAAATCGACGATGGACCCCACCGCGCCCAGCACCGTTTGACGGGCGCCGGTGGAGCGATGGATATCGAACCCCATCTCCATGAGCTTATTGATGGCGCTTTGGATCTGAGCTTCCGTGGCGCCCTCTTGCATTACCACTACCATGCTTCCTCACTCCTTCTCTGGAGTACCGCTACGGTCCATGGCATGACGCTCCAGCGAGCGCGCTTCGTCAATAATACGCTCGAATAACCGGCGGATGGCGGCGTCGTCGAGAGGTCCGGCATTCGCCTTCACCACGTTGCGGAGAATTTGCATCTCGCGTTCCGGGTGCCAGGCCGGGAGATTCAGGGCCTTCTTGATGTGGCCGATCTCCACGGCGCAGCGGGAACGCTCGTTCAACAGCTTGAGGATCTGTTGATCGATCTCGTCAATTCGCTTGCGCCAGCCCTCGAGGTCATTCATGCCGGCTTCTCCCCCGTCCCTTCTTTAAGCCAGCGGACGAACCGCTCAATCGCCGCCGCCCCTTCCCCCACGTACCGCGCTTCGATGGCATGGACTACCGCGCTGCCGACGACCGCCGCATCAGCCACCGACTGCACGGCGCGTACCTGAGCCGGAGTTGAAATGCCGAACCCCACCGCCAGGGGCAGGGAAGTGTGCTGCCGGGCCCGCTCCACCAGCGGTTCGAGAGTGGCCGAGATCTCGCTGCGCTCGCCCGTCACTCCCGTGCGCGAAACCAGGTAAAGAAACCCGGAGGAGAGCTGCGAGGCCCGCTCGAGCCGCGCGTCGGTCGAGGTGGGCGAGGCCAGGAAAATCGTGTCGAGGTTTCGAGCGTGCATGATCTCCACGTAGACGGAAGCCTCTTCCGGGCTCAGGTCCACCGCCAGTGCGCCATCCACACCGGCTTGGGCAGCATCCCGCGCAAAGTTCTCCAGCCCGTACTTCAGGATTGGATTGTAATAGCTAAAGAGAATGATGGGTGCGCGCACGCTTTCGCGCCACTGCGGAAATCGCTCCAGAATCCGCCGCAGCGTGGTTCCCCCTCGCACGGCGCGCTCGGAAGCGCGCTGGATTACCGGACCGTCGGCGAGCGGGTCGGAAAAGGGCACGCCCAGTTCGATCACGTCCACGCCCGCACGGTCCAGAGCGACGAGCAATTCACCTGTGGCTTCGAGCGAGGGATCGCCCGCCGTGAAGTACACCACCAGTCCCTTGGCCTGCCGCTCGCGCAGGCCGCGGAAACGGGACTCGATACGGTTTATCGGAATTGGAGGCATGATGCTATGCTGCCGCTCCTGCGTACCCTGAAAGGGGCAAACCATGAGTAGCCGTGGGTGAAATACGGGTCAACCCCGTTGGGGTTGGGGAAATTCGCCGGGGCATACCCTCCGCAGGTTGAAACCTGCGGCTACTCACAGTAGGCCCCTTCGGGGCCGATGACGGTCGGCTCAAGATAAAGCTCTATTGCCTCAGAAATATTCGTCAAGGCATCCTGAACATCCTCGCCTTCGCTTATACATCCTGGTAATGAGGGGGCGTGCGCAGTGTAACCGCCTTCTTCGCTTGGCTCGAGCACAACCTTGATCTTCATTATTCATCAACCTCGCTCACCAGTGTAGCACGCAGGCCTAGTCTGGCGATTAGAGGATCCCCTGCGACTGGAAAATCCCCAAGTCCTTGTCTCCCCGGCCCGAAAGATTGACCACAACCATTTCATCCTTACGCATTTTGGGTGCGCGTTTGATGACTTCGGCGACGGCATGAGCCGATTCGAGCGCCGGAATGATTCCTTCCTTGTGTGCCAGAAGTCGCGCCGCCTCGAGCGCCTCGTCATCGCTCACGTGCGTGTATTCGACGCGGCCCTGCCGGTAAAGGGCAGCGTGTTCGGGGCCGATGGCGGCATAATCGAGGCCCGCAGATACCGAATGGGTGCCGGCAATCAACCCGTCAGCGTCTTGCAGCACGTAGGTGTAGGTCCCTTGCAGCACTCCGGGGCTTCCCCCTGAGAAGCGCGCCGCATGGTCGCCCAGCTTCGGCCCACGCCCTCCGGCTTCGACGCCTACCATCTTCACCTGGGCGTCCGGAATAAAATCGTAGAATAAGCCGATGGAGTTACTCCCTCCGCCCACGCAGGCGACCAGGGCGTCCGGCAGCCTCCCCGTTTCCGTCAAAACCTGGCGGCGAGCTTCCTGCCCGATGATCCGCTGAAGCTCGCGCACCATGAGCGGGTAAGGGTGCGGCCCCAGCACCGAGCCCAGCAGGTAATGAGTATTTTGGACGTTGGTCACCCAATCGCGCATGGCCTCGCTGATGGCATCTTTGAGCGTCCTGCTGCCGGAGGAAACTCCAACCACACTCGCGCCCAGCAGGCGCATGCGAAAAACATTGGGAGCTTGCCGGGCCATGTCCTCTTCGCCCATGTAGACGGCGCACTCAAGTCCGAGAAGTGCTGCCACGGTAGCCGTCGCCACGCCGTGCTGGCCTGCCCCGGTCTCCGCTACCAAGCGCGTCTTTCCCATGCGCTGCGCCAGCAGTCCCTGTCCAAGGCAGTTGTTGATTTTGTGCGCGCCCGTGTGCAGAAGATCTTCGCGCTTCAAAAAAATCTGCGCCCCGCCCAGGTGGTCAGTCAATCGTCGAGCCGGGAAAAGGGGAGTGGGCCGCCCGGCAAAATCCTTCAGCAGGCGCGCTAGTTCCGCCTGGAAAGCTGAATCGGCGCGCGCCGCTTCGAAGGCCTGTTCCAGTTCCTCGACGGGGTGCATCAAGGTTTCCGGTACATAACGCCCGCCGAATTCTCCGTAGCGCCCTCGCGCGTCCGGCCATGTTTCGGACTGTCGTTGTTCCTGCATCGTTTCCAACCCCATTTTGGAGTAGGTAGCGCGGACCCCCGCCGTTGGGGTCCGCGGCTCGTCCAACGACCCACCGAAAAGCCGCAGACCCCGAAATCGGGGGTCTGCGCTACTCGCTCATTCCCTGTCCGCCTCCGTCACCGCTGCGAAGAAGGCTCTCAGCTTGGCGGGGTCCTTGATCCCTGGAGCTGACTCGACGCCGCTGGCCACGTCGACGGCAAAAGGCCGAGCTACCCGAACGGCCTGGCCGACGTTTTCCGGAGTCAGCCCGCCGGCAAGAATGATCGGGCCATATCGCTTCGCTTCTCGCGCGGCATTCCAGTCGAAGGTTTTTCCTGTGCCCCCGAGCAGGCCGGCATCGAAAGCATCCAGCAAGTAAGCGTTGGGCCGGAATTTGCCGAGCGCTTCCGCCTCGAAACCCTCTCGTACCGGCACCGCAAGCACCAGCGTAAAGGCAGAAAGCAACTCCTGCAAATCCGGAAAGCCGGGGCCGTGCAACTGGACGGTAGTTGCGCCTGCCTCACGCGCAATTGAAATTACACGCCCGGCATCCGTCTCATTCGCAAAGACGCCCACTGAGGCCACGAATGGAGGCAAGCGGCGCACTATGGCTCTCGCCGCTTCTGGCTTGATGTACCTGGGGGAAGGCGGATAGAAATTGAATCCCAGCGCCGCTGCTCCCAGATCGACAGCCTGCTGCGCATCCTCGAATCGGGTAATCCCACAGATTTTAACACGTGTTGGCACGCTTCACGTCCGCGAGAGTCTGTGAAATAGTCGAAACTCTCACCACAGAGGCACTGAGGCGCAGAGAAAGAGCTTTCTGGTTTCACATCTCCCGAGAGAAGGGGATGTGCGCCCTCATACTGTCCAGCAGTTGTCTTAGGGCCAAGCCAGGATCGTCCGCCGTCATGAATCTCTCTCCGATCAGAACCGCGTGGTACCCGGCTTGGGCGATCCGGTAGAGGTCTTCCCAGGTTTTTATTCCGCTCTCGCTCACCGCAATACAGTCCGCGGGAATTCCGGCACGCAAGCGGAAGGAAGTTGCGAGGTCCACTTCCAGGGTCTTAAGGTCGCGGTTGTTCACACCGATGATTGCCGCCCCCGCCTGCACCGCCCGCTGGAGCTCGATTTGATCGTGGACTTCAACCAAAGCAGCAATCCGCAGGTCCCGGCAAAGTTCCAGGAAACGGCGCAGGTCTTCGTCGGAGAGCGCCGCCACGATCAGCAAGAGCGCATCTGCGCCTGCCGCCGCAGATTCGTAGATCTGATAGTCCGCAATGACGAAGTCCTTCCGCAAAACCGGCAGGCGCACGGCGGCGCGAGCCGCCTCCAGGTCCGCCAGCGAACCCCGGAAGTAGCGCTCTTCGGTCAAGACGGAGAGCGCAGAAGCTCCCGCGGCTTCGTAGCTTCGGGCGATGTCGTCGCGCCGGAAATCTTCCCGCATTACGCCACGCGAGGGCGAAGCGCGCTTCAGTTCCGCGATAACTTGGAGCGCCCCGCAGGAGAGAGCGGCGGCAAAATCGCGCCGTTCTGCGCGGGCCGCGGCGGCACGTTGCAAGGTCTCGAGCGCCACGGACGCCTGTGCCTCTTCGACGCGGCGCCGTCGCGCTGTGACGATTTCCCCCAGGCAGGTGCCTGATAAATCCACCACGGTTCAGCTCTCGGTTCTCAGATCTCAGCCCCTTCGGCCCTGGAGCGCGGGCATCCTGCCCGCATTTCGCGCCGCAATGCCACGCGCGCTGCGGGCAGGATGCCCGCGCTCCAGGGTATTTCATTCTTTCTTGTTCCCGCCCTTTAGTACTGCTGAACTTTGATCACGGTGTCCCCGTCGAAGGTAACGAAAAGGACGTGGGGAGTGGATCCGTAAATCCAATCCTCCTGTTCGATGCCCTCGCGCTCTTCGCGCACCCGGCGGTCCGGCGCTCCCTTTGACGACAGGACGGCATCGCGGTTCATACCCACGAGCACCTGGTGATTCTTAATGGCTTCTTTATACTTGGCAGGCACTTCGGGCTTATAGAGTTCGGTGGGCGTCCGCCGCGTGAAGTCCAGCACGTTTCCCAATGCCTGTTTTACCTGGTCGACGGTCAACTGGGGAATCTTATCGGGAAAGACCAGAGTAACCCAGGAGCCGTAAGCCACCACCGGCGGAGCCTGGGAGATGGGCATGGTGTCCATTCCCACTCCCACCTCGAGGTGCTGATACCACTTGCTTTTCTTTTTCCCGCCGCCGTTAAGTTCAAACACGATTTCCTTGGACTTGAACGTGATCTTGCTAATCTCCACCGGCATGCCGGCCTTGATGGCCAGGCCATTGGCGCTCATTTGGGCATCGGCCTCAGCCTTGTCGAGTTTGCCGGTCGAGTCCACCCGTACTCCCTTACCGCCTCGGGGCAGGGGTACTTTGTTTACCGCAATTTCGCGCAGCATACCGCGGATGAGCGCAATATGGGTCGGGTTCTTAGGCGGGTTGTTGGCCCAGACGGACGACGCCAGAGCGAGCGTGAGAAAGATCCCTGCTCCGCGCCTGAGCAAAACTCCGGCCGCGCCTTTAACCGTCTTCGAGGGATAGTGGCTGCGCATTTAGCCCGGACCTTCCTCCCCGGGGCGACGTTCCGGCGAAATGTGAAGCTCCGTCATTGCGCCCGTATAGGGAGAGGGGCCGTAAACCAACTCTTTCATTCTCCCACTCATTCTGATGCGCGGGGACAAAAAAAGAAAGAGCCCGGCGCCTATGGCCACTAGGGTACAGAGCAGACCTCCCTCCGGCCCGTAAGCAGAGCCGGTCAACCAGGCTCCGCCGTGCACGCGGGGCGTGAGTATTGTTGTGGGTAAGCGCAAGCCGCTCACCGGCAGGCCGAAGATGAATCCCTGCACGTAATTCCAGGCGAAGTGGATTCCTACCGGCATCCATAGAGCCCGCGTGCGAAGGTAGGCGATAGAAAGGGGCACGCCCACCAGCATGGTATTGATGGTCGAGAAGAGCGTGTGATCGGGATTGCCGAGGTGCATCAGGCCGAAGCAAACCGAAGCCAATGCGACCGCTCCCGCTGCCCCCAACGACTCGACCAGCTTTTGAAAGGGATATCCTCGAAAAACCAGCTCCTCGTTTGTGGCGCTGAGGAAGAGAACAAGAAACGTACCGCCCCCGTATGCGAGCTCCGACGTTGCGGGAAGCGGGCTCCAAGCAAAGCGGGTCAGAGCCAGCAAGCCTTCGGCCGCTCCGACCAAGACCATCATGATCGCCCCGATGCCCAAGCCTGTGCAGAGTTCTTTCCCCCAGGCAGGATGAAATGCCAGGCCAACCATCCCGAGAGGCTTTCGCTCGAACACTCGGGTCATGATCTTGAAGGCGCCCAGCAGCGCTGCGAGCTCGAAAAGGAGGTAGAGCGCGTACTTCGCCGCGATCCACGGCACAGCGCCCTGAAGCTCTCCGGCCGCAAGGTTTGCCGCCTGGTAAGCAACGAAAACCAGGACGAGCGATAAGAAGCAACGCCAGATCGGACGCAGGGTCCCATCCATTAGGAACACGTCATACAGAGTCATGGAATTCGCTCATGCCGTCGGCGGCGCCCAGGAACAAAGATAGTAATGAGTCATTCCGAGCGCAGCGAGGAATCCGCTCTGCTTCGCGGGATCGTGGAGGGAGGAAGCAGAGCGAGATTAATCGCATCGCTCGGAATGACAGGTGTTCTCAAGGCTGGGTCTTCTCCGGCGTTTCCGGAGCCTGCTCCGGCTGGTCTGCCCAGACCTCCAAGCCGGTGCGGGAATAGGCGAAGTTGATGATCTGCCCGCCCATCTGAGTCAGCGCTTCTTCGACGGCGGGCTTGGTGCCAGGTTCTACCATGAAAACCACACAGCCTCCGCCACCTGCCCCGCAGACCTTGGCAGCCACGGTGCCCTGCTTCCGGGATTGCTCGATCATGCTGTCGATGGTGGGAGTCGAAATGCCTTTGAAGTTTTGTTTGCGGTTTTCCCACTCCAGAGCCAGCAGTTCCGCCACATCCTTCCAGTCTCCCGTCAGAAGGGCCTCGCGCATCTGGTTGGCAATGGTGGTGATCTTGTCGAAATTCCGGCGCACCTGCTCGTCGCCGTCAATGTGCGATTTCATTACTTCCCAGTTGTTGATGGCGGAATCTCGGGGTTGGCCGGTGTAGCATAGGACAAAGCGTTTTTCGAGGTCGGAAACAAATATCGGGAGCTTTTCGCGTCTCACGCCGCCGGGCTCGAGGTGGACAACGTTCGCCCCGCCGTAAAGGGCCGGGAAATAGTCCTGCCAGCCGGTGGGAACTTGAATCGCAATGGCCTCGACATTCTTGGCGATTTCGAGGATTTGGGTACGCGTCACCCGCTTGCCGGTGACGCGCGCCAAGCCTCCGCAAAGTGCAATGTTGAGGGCCGATGAGCCGCCCAGTCCGGCCCCAGCAGGGACCTGTGAGCTGGTCTCGATGTTGAGCCCTCGTTTGGGAGCGAAGTAGATCACCAACTCCCGCACCAAAGGCAGCCGGGACTTGCCGCGCGCCAAATCCGCCAAGTCTTCAAAAGTCTCTTTAATCTCCTGGTCCTTGGACGCCAGAACGATATGCCGGTCCGGCCGCGTCTCGATCACACAGGAGGCGTAACAGCGGATAGCGATATTGACGGTCAGGGCCCCTGGATGAAAAAGATACAGCGGCCAGATGTCTACTGTGCCACCTGCCAGATCTGCTCTTGCCGGCGCTCGCGCTTGAACTCGCATGGAAACCTCACCCTCAGGAGCCAGTAGTCAGGAGTCAGAATGTTCGGCTATCAGCCGTCAGCTATCAGCCATCAGCGAACTTCGGTGCGACAGTTGCTTGCTGAAAGCGGAGAGCTGAAAGCTGACCGCTTTATTCTGACTCCTGGCTTCTGACTCCTACTGCTGCGCCTCCTCCATCGTCTCATCAATCCAAAGTGTGGGCCAGCCTTGCTTGTCGGGCGCGGAAGGGACCGCGGTAATCTTGAAATGCTGGCCGTCGTTGACCTCGGCGGTGTAGGTGTAGCCGCGACGATCGGTGCCCGAAAAGGCGATCGCTCCCTCTTGCTCGAGCTCCTCGAGGCTGGCGTAGGAACCGTGCACGGCCAGGTAAAGGCGCTCGGCCTTCCCGATCACCGCCAGATCCGTTTTGACGCCCACCACGTCGATCAACTGTTTGGGCGGGGCGCCTCCCGCCGGACCGTGTGTAAGCTGCGGCTTGATCACAAACCAGACTATGACGACGACAATGAGTAGGCCCAAAGCACTAGTCACTGCCTTCATGCCCACCTCCCCGCAACTCAACCCTCACGATTGAGGTTGGAGCCCCTCCACATTTGACTCTCGGGCTTTGCCGCGTCATCCCAATACGGACGGGACTCGCTTTTCGCCTACGGAAAAAACCAAGTGCAGAGATTCGCGCCGCACTATTCTGGCTTGAACCGGTGCGAGATGCAACAGGTAATCGGACTCGCCCTGACCCCTCCTGCACAATATCCCGATGAAAGCTCCGCGGGACAACGTTTGCCCCCAACATGGCCAATGTTGTCTCAAGCGACAGTGTCTAAGCAGGTACTTGCGGACCACGAGCACGAGTGGTACAAGACTTGCCGCTACATGGTCGAATTCTGACTGAACAATTTGGCTCGACGAAGCGGATTTCGATGTCCACTTCGAAAAGGAGGATTGTTATGCGTCGATCAACTAATATCATCGTGTGCACTCTGGCGTTGATGTTCTGCCTGGCGGCTTTGCCCCTGGCCTCCACAGCGCAAGAGTCCGGTATCGATTCCCACGGACGGTCGTTTTCAACCGTCGCCCCAGCAATTGCGGGCCCGGCTTCCAATGTAGTGAAACCTGCCACCGCCCTCCCGGAAGGAACCACCGTTATTTATTCCAACTTTGGATCGGGCGATTCGTACGACTGCTGTTTCGGTTGGACCGAGACTGGTCCGGAGTCGGTGAATCCCAACTACCTTGCGGCCATGGCATTCACACCCACAAAGGCTACGTACCAGCTCACGCAACTCGACTTGGCACTGTCTTTCTACGGCGTAGGGACGAACGGCGTCATCGTCGAACTGTGCGGCGACGACGATGGCGTCCCCGGCAAAGTGGTCGAATCGTGGTCGCTGACGGGGTTGCCCGCATTCGGCTATACAAGCAACGTGGTGCAGACAATCCAAGTTAAGAAGACCGTTTTGCTGATAAAAAACACTCAGTATTGGCTGGTGGTGATCCCCAATTCGAATGAATATGCGGTCTGGAATGTTAACGCCGTAAGCGTTTCGGGATGGGGCGCGGAGTCATTTAATTACGCCGTGACCTGGGATGGAGGGGAATATTCCCCCAACGGGGCGTTCGACGTCCTCGGGACGGCACTGCCTCAGTCCTCGGGCCAATAGACAGCGGCTTGACTGTGAGAACTCGTCTTGTCGCGCGTTATCTGCGTAGGCAGCAAAGCGGGAGCGCGGCCCCCAGGATGCCGGCGGCGCTCCCGTTATTTGCAAGTTCACTGTTTAGGCGTGCTGAAGTCCACTTTGGGAACCTCGCGCGCGGCGCCTGACGCGGCGAAGTAATCGTTGTTTCGTTGGAAGCCTGCCCATCCGGCAAAAATGTTGTTGGGGAACAGGCCGATGTAGGTGTTGTAATCCTGGATGGCTTCGTTGTACCGCCGGCGCTCGACGGCGATACGGTTTTCGGTTCCCGCCAGTTCGTCCTGGAGGGCCAGGAAATTCTGATTGGATTTCAGATTGGGGTAATTCTCGGCAATCGCCAGCAGCCTGCCGAGGGCGCCGTCCAACTGGCCATTGGCGGCGATTTTCGCTGCGGGTGTTCGGGCGTTCAGTAACCCAGCGCGAGCATTGGCGATGTCTCCGAACACCGTCTGCTCCTGCTGAGCATAGCCTTTTACGGTGGCCACGAGGTTAGGAATCAGGTCCGCGCGCCTCTGCAGCACGACGTCCACCTGCGACCAGGTTTGCTTGACGGTTTCGTTCTTGCGCACCATATCGTTCCGGCTGCTGACGTAACTTCCTCCCACGATGAGCACGAGCAGCAACGGGATCCCCACCACGAGCAGTAGTACCTTCATATTGATCCTCCTGAAGCCAGCCGGCGGTCGACCTCCTCGGTGGCCTTGACGACCGCGTGCAGGTATTTGTCGAACGTGGTTTGAACGTCCACCTCACTCCTTCGTTTGCGTCCTTCGCGAATATCGAGCAGAGTATGAAAAGGAGCGGGGTCGAATCCCAGCGCCGAGCCTGCGCGGTCGAGCGTCGCCCGCTTGGTGGCCGGCGGTTCCTCTCCCAGAGCCAGCAAGGCGTGCCGGAAGAGCGCCGCAAACGTAGAAATGGAGGAGAGCATCAGTTCCAGAGTCTTGCGGGAATCCCCGGCAAGCAGGACGTAGTGTTGCCTCAAACGCAGGCTGTTGTTTCGGAACTCCCTCTCCACTTGCATCCGGTGACGGTCCATGGGGACGTCGAGCAAAGCAATAACATCCTCGCCATAGAGAACGCGGCGCGCCGCTTTGATGTCCAGCAGTTCGATCGCAAAAATATCCGCGGAATGGCGAAGTTCCTCCGGCGCGAAGAACAGCGGCGCCGGATGCCCCCGCTTGGCCCACCAGGCGGAGGCGGCGCCCAGTTTACTGAGTTCGCTGCTGCCGAGGTCGCGCAAAATGCAGAGCACATTCAAGTCGGAGTGCTCGGGGTGGAACTCGTCCGTGGCCGCGGAGCCGTAAAGTATTACGGAGAGAAGATTCCCTTCCGCTGCCTTTTTCAGTTTGGCGACTAACTGCGTCAGTTGCTCTTCTGTCTTCATGGTTCTAGCTCCGTTCAGAACAAGGACAAAACTTCACCACAGGGGCCACGGCGCGGCAAAGGTGCAACCAACCAAATCCAGATTCTTCGCTTCGCTC
>Ga0181535_10001860_pt1 | contig 26633 bp, 19 predicted proteins | sample PEATcosm2014_Bin_44_FD_119774 | JGI IMG/M metagenome (GOLD analysis project Ga0181535, IMG submission 119774) | Peatland microbial communities from MTU Mesocosm Facility, Houghton, MI, USA - PEATcosm2014_Bin17_30_metaG | ecosystem: Environmental > Terrestrial > Soil > Wetlands > Peat | place...
GCCGAGTCCTCGACGGCCCGCTTTTCCACCTGCGTGATCTCAGAGGGTACGCCGATAACGATGCGCGGATGCACCAACATTTTGCGGTTGTGCGCCTTCTGGATGAAGTAGTTCAGCATCTTCTCGGTGACTTTGAAGTCGGCGATGACGCCGTCCTTCATGGGCTTGATGGCCACGATGTTTCCGGGCGTGCGGCCCAGCATGTCCTTAGCCTCTTTGCCGACCGCTTCTACTTCGCCGGTGTTCTTATTGATCGCCACAATGGAGGGCTCGTTGACCACGATGCCCTTGCCGGCTGCAAAAACCAGCGTGTTGGCAGTGCCGAGATCGATGGCCAGATCGCTCGAAAACATGCTGAAGAGCGAGCGTAAGCCATGCGTCCGCGAATTGCGGGATGGAAAACCGTTCAAAGACATTGGGAAATGGATCTACCTCAAGCAGTATTGTACGGCTATTGGGCAGTGGCCGTATGAAAAGCGCACCGTTGGTAACTGGTACCTGCGTTCTTACAAAGCCGTGCGTTACACAAGGCAGTGGGCAGTGTGAAGTGATCAGTGAACATGGTCCTAGGAGACGGCTGAGCCGAATCCGCGTGCGAACACCTTGTCCAACGACGCGACGCTGACCCGCGGCCCGCTTCCGGCGGCTTCGTCCCCGCGCACCCAAGATGCTATAACCTCACTGTCCACTACGAACTCAGAATTGAGACCTGATCATGACTTATCCCACATATCACAACCTGATCGGCGGCGAATGGGTTCCCGCAGCGAGTGGCAAAACCCTCCTGAACCTGAACCCGGCCGACCATGCGGATGTCGTAGGCGCTTTCCCCTCCTCGCACGCAGAAGATGTGGTCAACGCAGTTGCTGCCGCGAAGAAGGCGTTTGCGAGCTGGAGACTCGTTCCGGCGCCCAAGCGGGCTGAGATCCTGGCTCGTGCCGGATCGATTCTCCAGGAAAGAAAAGAACAGTACGCTCGCGACATGACACGCGAAATGGGCAAGGTGCTGGCCGAGACGCGCGGGGATGTGCAGGAAGCCATCGATGAGGCCTTCTACGTAGCCGGCGAAGGCAGGCGATTGTTCGGGGTGACGACGCCTTCGGAACTGCAGAACAAGTTCGCGATGAGCGTGCGCATGCCTGTGGGGGTGGTGGGCATGATTACGCCATGGAATTTTCCGATGGCCATTCCGAGCTGGAAGCTGTTTCCTGCGTTGGTCTCCGGAAATACCTGTGTGATCAAGCCGGCCGAGGATACACCGCTCTCAACGTACAACCTCGTCCAGACCCTCATCGATGCCGGGCTCCCTCCGGGCGTTGTCAATATTGTTGCCGGTCTGGGACCCGACGCGGGTGCCCCGCTCGTTGAACATCCTGACGTGCGCGCCATCAGTTTCACTGGTTCGAGCGAGATCGGATCGCTGGTGGGACAGCGCGCGGCGGCAACCTTCAAGCCGGTTTCGCTCGAGATGGGCGGGAAGAACGCGCAGATCGTGCTGAACGACGCAAATCTGGACCTGGCTTTGAACGGGGCGTTATGGGGTGCGTTTGGGACCACGGGCCAGCGTTGCACCGCCACCAGCCGGATTCTGCTGCAAAAGGGCATTGGGGCGGAGTTCATTAAGGAGTTCGTCGCCCGCGCCAAGGCACTAAAAGTTGGAAACGGTCTCGATGAGTCCATCGAAGTCGGCCCACAGGTGAATGAGGCGCAGATCGAGACATCGACGAAGTATGTTGAGATCGCCGTCAAGGAAGGTGCGGAACTTCTGACAGGAGGCGGAGCGTTGACGGGCCGTGCCTACGCGAACGGGACATTCTTTGAGCCGACCGTCTTTGGCGGGGTGACCCCGACGATGCGGATCGCGCGGGAAGAAGTGTTTGGGCCGGTAGTGGGCCTGATCGAATTCGAGACTTTCGAGCAGGCCATCGAGATTGCCAACTCGATCGATTACGGGCTTTCGACAGCGCTCTATACAAAGGATGTGAACCGCGCCTTTACGGCGATCCGCGATCTCGAAGCCGGCATCACGTACATTAATGCGCCGACAATTGGCGCGGAGGTTCATCTTCCATTTGGCGGAGTCAAGCAAACCGGGAACGGGCATCGGGAAGGGCTGGGGGCCATCGACTTTTTCACTACGTGGAAGTCGGTGTATGTCGATTATTCCGACAGGTTGCAGAGGGCTCAGATCGATAACGCGGAATAGCAGGGGAACTGCTGAGGCTTAATCGCTCAATCGTCCAAAAATGACGTTCGAGCCACTTGCTGTCTTCAGTGCGCAGTTGGCATGCTGGTCGCATTTGAAATGGATCAGCGAAGAGTCCGTCGCCCAATCTGCCACGGTCGCCTGATCGCCTTTTCTGTCGATCACGAAGCTTCTGCCTGGGCCTGCGACAAGGAGTCCTCTCGTGGGCTCGTAGGAAGTGATTCTGTCATCGCCTTCGATGTAGAACGTCGAGAGAGGCTTCTTCACAACGAGCCTGCGCCTTGCCGACGCGCGGGCTTCTAAAGCGGTTTGCTGAGAATCGACGTTCTGTTGCCTGTGGCCAAGAGACTGGTCCTGTTCGGCCAGTGTCGGAAAATTCGTCGACAGATCCCAATAGTCGAAGCGTTGGTATTGGTCTGGCGAGCAGGGAAGCTCGCCTTGGGCCCAGAGGGCCTCTATTTTTCCGTCCGAACCGAGGATGTTCGTGAAGACGTCGGCGCCGTTTGTCTGCACTTCGTTCTTTGCCTCGTATGGCAGAACAATTTCCTTACCGCAGAGCGCGAAGCCTGACGAATCAACCAAACGAACGTTGATCGCGATTGGTTTGGAAGGATGGGCGGTAACGGACGCGAACCTATCTGCGTCTCGCGGATCGATCGGTTCAATCTTCAGCATGTATTGCGTTTTGCCCTGCCATCGTGTCACGAGATGGCCGCGCAATCCGGAGGCCTGCGAGATGCCGGCCCCCAGGTCGTCCGTATCGGAAGCGGCCTTCGCCGATTTCAGGCCTTTCTGGCTGAGCACGAAGACTGCGCCGGCGGCGAGCACGACGAGTCCGAGCAGCAAGATAAGGAATCCAGACGATTTCTTGGTTTGACCCACCCTTGATTCGGCGCCAGGTATCTGTTCGTGGAGATTTGCGGGAGCGTGCAATAACTCCTGCTTGGCTCCCTCGAATGACGTGCTGTTCGACTTTTGCGGTTCAGGTTCGCTCATCGCGCGGCGCCCTTCCAAGTTCTGCCATACCCTGCCAGGAGGTGAAACCGCCGGCTCGGCGTCTAACGGCCGGTGACAACATCCCCGCCATGCAATCCCGATTGCGCAAGACGCATGACCTGAAAGGCTTGGCGCCCCGCCGCCACTTATTCGCCTGTCAGGTTTCCCGAGACGTAGCGCTTGCAGCACAAAGCACGAATGTATGAACAAGGCTACCCCCCTGCAGGACCGCCGACAAGTTATTCAGGTAACGTGTCCTCCGGCTTGCGATCTTTCGGCGGGGTCGCCCCATCGACTGGAATTTCTGCCTTGGCCGGAGCGGCAGCGGGCTCGGTCGGCAATGCGGGATGATCGTAGGCATACAACTCATTGAAGAGATACTTATAGGTAGCGTGCGATTGTCCGCGGAACTGCGGCTTGAAACCGAAGAGCACGATATGCCCCTTGCCGTAGGCGAGTTCCATTGCGGCCGCTTTTCCCTCGATTGCGTCAGGATGCAACAGCAATCCGCTTTCGAGTGGATTGGTTTCTTTCGGATAGAGGGCGAGGACAGCGCCGTGGAAACCCGGTAGCGGCCGGAATGCGGGGCCGTTCTGAAACATCACGACGGGAGAAGCGGAGATGCCAAAGTTTATCGGCAGATCGGCATGTTCCGTCTCGACCCGCAACAGGGCTCCCGAGCAAAAGAATTTGTCGCTCTTTGCGCCTTCGATCACGTTCTGAACCGGCAAGGACATGAGAGGAATCAGGCTTCCGGCGGTCTTGTTCAGGGCAATCAGCGTTCCGCCGTCGCGCGTGAACTCGCGAAGGTTTTCCAAGCCGTCGTCGCCAATTCCGCCCGCATATTGACCGGGGACGACGCCGGTGCCAAATCCATCGGTCAGTTGCTTGGCTGACAGATCCGGCAAGACGATCACGTCATAGCGGCTGCGTAGATCGGCTGCGCGCATGTCGCCGTTGTAAACGCTCTTTGGCTCGAAGCCATAGTTCTCGAGAATCCAACGCGTCCACCCTTCATCGATCGAGGGTGCCCAAGGCCGGTAGAGTCCGACGCGCGCCTTTTTGAGCGGCAAAATGTGTGCCGGAGCGGCGACGGCAGTTGCGGAGATTGCGTACTTCTTGGTCAGGTCCGCAATCGATGCGCGGCTGATTCCGCCAATCAGAAAAGCGCCAGTTTCAGTGCCGTCCGCCGTCTTCACGGGATCTTGCGCAAGTGATACGGAAGCGCCGGCCTGCAATGCCGCATTCACGAGCTGGAAAGAGGCGTTGGCCTTGTGGCTGATCGCGAAGACGGTTCCTGCGCCGTCTACCGTCGCGTCTGGAACTTCAACCTTCTCGATCTTCGCCATCAACGCGCGCGCGTCTGAGCCTAGCGGATCTGTGACCGCATCGACGTTGACGCCCATCTGCAATGGCAAGGTCCATCCGGTTACGTCGTAGGGCAGATCGACGGCTTTCGAGGTTCCGTTCTCGAGCGCATCGGGGTAGCGTTGCCGCTCAAACAACTCCTTCGCGAGGGCGGAGAAGGGCTGATCCATCGGGATGACCCACGAACCGGCCGGATAGCCCACGCCGTTCGCCTTGAAGCCGGGCCTGGTCGCATACACATCGAGGCCGTTGTCGACCATCTTCTGCGCCAGCAAAGCAGCCTCTGGCGTGTCGCTCTGCCTGTCGCTGATCACGTAGGCGAACGGCGGCTCTTTGCTGAAGTGCTGGATATTGTCGCGCGCGGCCTGGTAGCGGTTGTAGAGCAGGGTCTCGCGGTTCTTCGCGGCAATGTCGAGCACCGACATCGAGCCGCCGACCATGTAATCGACAGCATCTTTCAGGCGCCACCAGCCGCCTTCCCACGGCGTGGAATACATACTCAGTGCGCGCAGATCCTGGTAGCTCTTGGGAAAATCGCGCACCGAGTAGAAGTGCGGCGTGGCGTACTCGTAGAGAGCGGTTTCAGTGAAGAACGAAATCTCGTTGCGGAAGACGTGCGCCCAGTCAGTGAAACCCGCATACCAGTTGTCGAAGCGCGATTCGGAGATGGAACCCGGCATATTGTGCGCGTTCAGATAGGCCGTCATGTTCGCGCCGATGAGGTTGAGCCAGCTGCGCACCAGCGGACTGATGTTGCTCGAAATTGGATCGGAGAACGGCGGAATCCAGATACGCGCAGGAAAGGGCGCGGTCTGGTGCTGGCAGTAGAAGATCTCCGGGCTGTATTCGAGCTGAGTCTTCACCACCACCTGCTCCTCTTTCATGTTCATCATGTAGCCGTCGCGGTTGTTGTCGTGGCCGACGTAGTCCTGATAAAGCCACGGCATCGGAGCCACTTCGTATTTCGTCCCGACGTTCTGGCGGTACCAATGCACCACCATGTCCTGTCCGTCTGGGTTGAGCGTCGGCCAGAGGACGAGAATGACCTGATCGAGAATGGCGTCCACCTGCGGGTCGTTTTGCGCCGAGAGCAGCTTGTAGGCAAGAACCATGGTGTGCTGCGGACCGGCGACTTCGTCGGCATGAAGGCCGCCGTCGATGTGGACAATGACTTTGGACGAGCGCGCCAGCTCTTTCGCCTGGTCGTCGTTTAGATCCGTGGCGTGCGCAAGGCGACCGGCAATCTGTTTGTAGTCGTCCAGTTTGGCGAGATTTTGCGGCGAGGAGATGACCGCGATTTCGATGTCTTTGCCGCGGGTGCTCTTGCCGACGGTGAACATCTTCATGCGATCCGGCGCGGCCGCAGCCAGAGCATGGAAGTAGCGCACTGTGTCTTCGTAATCGGCCAAGTAGAAATCGTCGCCGGGATTGTGGCCGAGCACCGAGATTGGAGTGGGAACTTCTGCGCGCAAATTCGAAGGCGCAAAGGCGAGACTACAAACCGCGACGCACAGCAGACCAAGACACAGGCTCAGCTTGAACGAAGACATCGACACTCCTATTGAGTCGAAAAGATCAAATCGAGACGGAAGGGGATGGATTGCAATCTTACCTTGCATGAAGGCGTTGGCATGAACTGTCTTGCGTGCTACAAGATTAACGCAGGGAGATCGCGCAGCAAAGTGGTGGGAAAAAGTGTTTCGATGGCTTAGGGCTTTGCCCCCGCCAGCACATCCCGCAACGCAAAGCTCGTCTCAAGCCGCGTGACTCCGGGCAACCGCGACAATTCATTCTGGTGCAGTCGGCCATAGTCGTCGATGCCGGCAACACGCGCCACCAGCATGTAATCGTATTGGCCTGCCATTAAGTGGCAGCTTACGATCTCGCGGCATCGCCGGACCGCCGTTTCGAACGCGCCCAGAACCGAGGCGGACTGCCGCTCCAGCGTCACCCGGATATACACCGTCATCCGCTTGCCGAACAGGCGATCGTCCACCAGCGCTCGATAGCCGCGGATTGCGCCCGCGTTTTCCAACGAGAGGATGCGGCGGGATGCCGCGGAAGCCGATAGCCCAACAGCCTCACCCACTTCGTAATTCGTCGCTCGCCCGTTGCGTTCGAGGTAGCGCAGGATCGAAGCATCCATCTCGTCGAGATCGGTCGCTACACTTGGTGCAGTTATTTCTTGCACGGGAAGCCTTGATTTATCACGTTTCGTGCTCATTCAGCCGTTGTATCACGAAGTTTGCACACATTGGAAGCGCGTTGCGCCGTACTATCACTGCTGTTGGGAGCCCAGTGAAGGAGCGCGCCGGAAGCAGCCCTCCCCGACGAATCATTTCCGGCGCGCCAGCTTCCGGGTAAGGTTCCGATTGGGCTCTCCCGCTGGCTCTCCCCCGCCCGCGCATCCAATTTGCAGGTCTACCTTATATAGAGGAGCAAGCCCAATGATCATCGGCGTTCCCAAAGAGATTAAGGACAACGAAGCGCGCGTTGGCGTGACTCCCGCAGGCGTGAAATCGCTGACGGAAGCCGGTCACAAGGTGCTTGTCGAAACGCAGGCCGGCGCACAGTCGGGCTTCGAAGACGCCGAGTATCAGAATGCCGGCGGCGAAATTGTCGGCGAGCCGGGCTATGTGTGGGGCAAGTCGGAGATGGTGGTCAAGGTCAAGGAGCCCATCGAAAAGGAATACGTGTTTTTTCGCGAAGGGCTGGTGTTGTTCACTTACCTGCACCTTGCTCCCGTACCGGTGCTCACCGAAAGACTTCTCGAGTCCAAAGTGATCGGGATTGCCTATGAGACGGTCCGCGATCGGCAGGGCACGCTGCCGCTGCTGACGCCGATGAGTGAGGTCGCGGGCCGGATGAGTGTGCAGGTGGGCGCGACTTATCTCGAGAAGGAACGCGGTGGACGCGGCATTCTGCTGGGCGGGGTCCCCGGTGTTCCTCCGGCGCACGTCACCATTATTGGCGGCGGCATCGTGGGCACCAACGCAGCGCGCATCGCGTTGGGCTTCGGCGCTAAGGTCACCTTGGTCGACGTGAATCTTAACCGCCTTCGCGAACTCGACGACATCTTTGGGGGACGTCTTTATACGCTGGCATCAAACAGCTATAACATCGCGCAGGCGACGCGTGAGGCGGATCTCGTCATCGGCGGCGTGTTGATTCCTGGAGCGACTGCTCCCAGGCTTGTGACACGCGCCATGGTCTCGCAGATGAAGAAGGGCGCGGTGATTGTCGATGTGGCCATCGACCAGGGCGGCTGTGTCGAGACCGCGCGGCCAACATCGCATTCCAATCCGAGTTATGTTGTCGATGGCGTAGTGCACTACTGCGTCACCAATATGCCCGGCGCGGTTCCGCACACTTCGACGCTTGCGCTCACCAACTCGACATTTCCTTACCTGATGCGCCTGGCGAATCTCGGCGCGCGTGAGGCCCTGAAACAGGATGCGGGACTTGCCGAGGGGTTGAACACCTGGCTTGGTGTGCTCACCTATCGAGGTGTGGCTGAAAGCCAGCATAAGCCCTGGACCGCCGCGGCCAGCGTGATCGCCTAACCCTTCTCGATATTGTTTATTGCCCCGTCTTCAATCAATTTGGTTGACATATATATCTATTAGTCATATATCTAATTGAACTATGGCAAAGCGAACCAGTTCAAGCATGGAAGTGCTGCTTGGACTGCTCACAATTTCGCCGATGTCCGGTTACGACCTCGGGCAGCTCATCCGGGAATCGATCCATCACTTCTGGAACGAGAGTTTCGGGCAAATCTATCCCAATCTGAAGCGGCTATCCGCCGGAGGCTTTATCGCCGGCAAGATAGAAAAGCAGAAGGGCAGACCGGATCGCCAGATCTACTCCATTACGAAAAAAGGCCGCGAGCGCCTGAGGCACTGGCTGGAGGTGGAGCCGCAACCCGAAGTCCCGCGCAATGAGCTGCTGCTGAAGATCTTCTTCGGAGCGCAGGCGGGCCCTGAAACCCTGCGCAATTACGTGGAACGGATGGTTGAGAGCGAGCGCGCGGCGCTGCAGAGATTCGGCTTGATCGAGCGCGAAATCGCCAAGAATACGCAATACCCCGATGCGCCTTATTGGCAGATCGCGGTGCGCTTTGGGCAGATTGAAGTCGAGTCGCACGTGCGCTGGGCCGAAGAAACACTGGTCGCATTGCAAAAGCTCAGCAGAACGAAACAGGATTCATCGATATCCCGAAAGGAAAACCGCCATGCAGCTAAATGAAAGAACCGCGACGTTAGGCGCGAGCGAGCAGAAGGCGCCCCGGCAAATAGCCTCGTGGGGGCGGCTTGTAGGCTTCCTGCTGATTGGCTCCGGGGTGGTGGTGCTGGGTTTTCTTGCCCAGCATGCAGGCTCGGGAAGCTCCCATGCAGCGACAACGGGCCAGCTTGCGAGCCACAGCCAGGCAATTCCCATCTATTTAGGCGCAATCTTAATGGACTGGGCGCTGCTCTACTACTGCTGGGCTGCAGTGCATCACTTCGGCGGCGATCTGAGGACGCTCTCCGGCGAGCGCTGGGCATCGTGGAAAGACGTAGGCGTGGACGCAGCAATCGCCGTGCCGTTCTGGGTTCTCTGGGAGGGCGTGGCCTATGCAGTGTGGAGACTGCTGGCTGCGACGATGGGATCAAGCAGCGCAAAAACTGTGGACAGTCTGTTGCCACATAGCCTCCTTGAAGTCGCGATTTGGATTGCGACGTCGGTGACCGCCGGAGTGTGCGAGGAGATGGCATTTCGCGGATTCCTGCAACGCCAGCTTCATGCCCTCAGCGGAAATATTGCCGTAGCCGTGGTTGGCCAAGGGGTGGTGTTTGGCCTGTTTCACAGCTATCAGGGCTGGAGGAACGTTGTTGTGATCAGTGTGCTCGGCATGCTCTACGGGGCCCTCGCTGCATGGCGCGGCAATTTGCGCGTGAATATCGTGACCCACGCGTTCGGCGACATATGGGAGGGATGGATGAAGTTCCTCGTTCAGCACCCAATCTGGCTATAGTCGCTGCTTGAAACTGCCTGCATTTCACGGCCCGCACTATAATCGCGGCATGCCTTTCCCGGGCAAAGCGCGACGGCGGTCTGTGGTCCTTTTGGGCGCAGGCGTCCTTCTGTTCCTCGCGTTGTTGGGCGGGCTCCAGGCCTTCAATTTTCCCAACGTTCGCTTTCTGAATCCTGAGACCGCCGGCGAGACGCTGGCGTTCACCGGATTGACGGTGGTCGTCTTCCTGCTGCTGATGGTGCTCCTGATGCTCCTGCTCAGGAACATCCTGAAGCTCTATGCCGACCAAAACAGCAGCGCGTTGGGCGCACGGCTTCGCACGCGGATGGTCCTGGGCGCTGTGCTTATCGCGTTGGCTCCCGCGGTTTTCATGTTCCTGTTCAGCTTTCAGCTGATGAACCGATCCATCGATCGTTGGTTCTCTCCGAACACTTCGGAATTGCACGAGGACTCGACGCGCGTGGTGCTGGAACTGACGCAATATGTCACCAGCAATGCGCGCAGCGAAGCAGAATCGATCGCCGCTACGGGCGCGGCGGACGGCGATCTGGCGACTCTGCAAAATGTGATGGGATCGCGGCGCATTACGCTGCAAGGTGGCTTTGCGCTGGTCTATGACAAAAATCGGCGCGTGATTGCCGGCTATCAAGCGCCCCCCGAGTCCAGTGCGGCGAGCCTTATTCCATGGCTTCCCGAGAGGACCGATGAGGGCGCCAGTGAGACCGCCATCCAGCTGCATGGGCCGTTGTCGGCGAACCTGCTCACCTCCGCACAGCGCAATGACCAGCCTGTCATTCGCATCCGGGGCGAGGACTATGCGCTTGGCATGTCTGTCACTGGCTCCGGCAAGATTGTTGTTGCGGCACTGCCGATGCCACAGGGGCTGAGCCAAACCACGTCACGCATCCGCGCCGGGGCAGATGAGTATTGGCGGCTATTTCGCTCGCGCAAGCAGGTCCGCAACACCTTCATCCTGATGCTGCTGCTCATCACGGTTGTGGTCTTCTTTTCCAGTGTGTGGCTTGCGCTCTTTCTTTCGAAGCAAATCACACGGCCCGTTGAGGCGCTGGCCGACGCAATGGACAAAATTGCTACTGGCAAATACGACCATCGCGTAGCGCTAGTGACCACCGGGGAGATGGCAGAGCTGGTTCAATCATTCAATCACATGGCTGCCGACCTCGACACCAGCCGGCAGCTCGCTGAAAGTTCATCCGCACAGGTGATCGCGGCCAATTTGGCTATTGAAGAACGACGTCGTGAGCTGGAAACCATCGTGGAGACAATCCCTGGCGGGGTCGTGACTCTCGATGGCGCCGGTCTCGTTCTCCAGGCGAATCGCGCCTTTGCTGCGCTAATCGGCCAGCCAGAGGGTCCCGATCTGCGCGGGAAGAAGCTTGATATGCTGCTGCCACCGGAGAGTGTCGACGACCTGGCAGCCGTGATTCGCCGTGGTCAGCGCATGGGAGCAGCTTCAACCGAAATTGAATTTCATGTGCGTAGCCGCACTTTGCATCTGGCGGTGACCAGCGCACGGCTTGAACTGGCGCGCGAAAAGACCGGCACTGTGCTTGTGATTGAGGACATGACGGAGTTGCTGCGCGCGCAACGCCAACTGGCGTGGAAGGAAGTTGCACAGCGTGTCGCGCACGAGATCAAGAATCCGCTGACCCCTATTGCGTTGTCGGCGGAAAGGATTGGCCGGCATCTCGACCGCAGCCAGCCGGATTCTCCCAGCGTGATTCGCAAGTGCAGCGAAGTGATTCTGAGTTGCGTTAGCACCATGCGCACCCTGGTCGATCAGTTCTCCGCGCTGGCGCAGTTTCCCACTCCGCAGCCTCGTGCCTGCGACATGAACCGAGTGGCGGAAGAGGCTCTGGCCTTGTTTTCCGGTCGTCTTGACGGCATCACGGTGCGTCGTGAATTCGAGCCTGAACTGCCGTTGGTGCTTGCCGATCCTGACGCCATTCGCCGCGCGCTCGCCAACCTCATCGATAACGCGGCCGAGGCGATGCAGGGAAGTCTTCTACGCGTACTCGCGATCGGCAGCGCGCTCAGCGAGGATGGTTCGGCCGTTGAAGTATCAGTCTCAGATACGGGGCACGGACTCACCGACGAGATTCGCGAGCGACTGTTCCTGCCCTTTTATTCCACCAAGCATCGAGGCACTGGGCTCGGTCTTTCGATCGCGGCCAAGATTGTGCAGGAGCACGGCGGCTCCATTCGTGCCGAGAGCAACAGCCCCAAGGGGGCGCGCTTTCTTGTACGCCTGCCGTTGATGGAGACTGGATCGACGCCCGTGCTTGAGACACCGGCAGCCGAACCCCTTACGAAAGCACATTCATGAATCACGTTCTGGTTGTCGATGACGAGACCGAAATCCGCACGTCGCTCGAGGAGATTTTGCGTGAGGAGGGATACGGCGTCGCCACGGCGGCCACGGCGGCCGAAGCGCTCATGCTCGTTCAGGACGCGCCGTATGAGGTGGTTCTGCTCGATATCTGGCTTCCCGACCGCGACGGTCTCGAGGTGCTGGCCGAGATTCACGCACTTGATCCGCAGGCTCGTCCCGAAGTGGTAATTATCTCCGGTCACGGCACGATCGAAACCGCGGTGAAGGCCACCAAACTTGGCGCGTTCGATTTTCTTGAGAAGCCGCTTTCGCTCGATCGCACACTCATCGTGCTCAAGAACGCCGTTGAAGCCCGCCGCCTGCGCAACGAGAATATCGAGTTCCGCCGGCAATTTGGCGTTGGCTCGGTGTTGACGGGCGAAAGCGTTCCGCTCAAGGCACTGCGTCAGCAGATTCGTCTCATGGCGCCGTCGAATGGACGCGTCCTGATCTACGGCGAGTCGGGCACAGGCAAGGAGTTGATCGCGCGCGCAATTCATGCGGAGAGCCTGCGCCGCGATCGCGTTTTTGTGGAATTGAATTGCGCGGCTATTCCCGAAGATCACATCGAGGCTGAACTTTTTGGCTATCGGCATGGAGCGCAACCGGGTGGCCTTTCGGAACAGCGTGGCACACTCGAACGGGCCGACGGCGGGTCTTTGTTCCTCGATGAAGTCGGCGACATGAGCCTCAAGACGCAGGCAAAAGTGCTCAGCGCCCTTGACGATCAGCTTTTTACCCCGGTGGGTGGCGCGCAACCCCTGCGGGTGGATGTCCGCGTGATTGCCGCAACAAATAAGGATTTGGAAGAGGAAATCACCAAGGGCAATTTTCGCGAAGACCTGTTCTACCGCCTGAACGTCGTTCCGTTTTTTGTACCGCCGCTGCGTGAGCGCAAGCAGGATATTCCGCTGCTGGCGCGCGAATTTCTGGGCGAATTCGGGCGCCAATACGGCCGCCCGCGCATGGAGATCAGCGAGGAGGCGCTCGAATCGCTTGCCAAGTACCATTGGCCGGGTAACGTGCGCGAGTTGAAGAACGTCATCGAGCGGGTGCTAATCCTCAATCCGCGCACTACGCGCATCGAGCGCAAACACCTGCCCCCGCTCACCCACAAATCCGGTTCGCAGTCGACTGAAGAATTCTCCACTTTGCAGCAGGCGCGCGACGCCTACGAGCGCGAATACATCCTGAAAAAGATTGAAGAAGCGCGCAACAATATCAGTCGCGCCGCGGAGATGCTTGGACTTGAGCGCAGCCACCTTTACCGCAAGATGAAGGCGCTCGGCATTGGTGTAAGGGAGTGATCTTCTTCGTCCGCTTTTTCCCTTCAGGCTACAACCGCCGCTAAGCACATTCCTGGAAGGTATCGTTCAGCTCCTGGAAGCCACCGAAATCAATGTCCGGGATCGAACACATTGTTGCGGAATTGGCCAGGGCGCGTGCGCGCGAAAAAACTGCCGCCCGAACTAAACTAAGGCTGACGAGGGCTTTAGATAGGCCGAAGATGGCGCCAAAGTTGGTCTCGAAATTGCTTGCTATTGAACCACTAGCATTGTATTTGGAGGCCAGGCCATGGCGTATTTTGAGCGGATTCGCGATGTGATCGCAGAGCCTTTCAGCCCCGAAATCATCCGGCAGCGATCGGCAGCGGGTTGGCAAATGGTGTCCATCGAGTGGCGGCGCGAACTGCCCGACGCCGAAGCACCGCCGGACCGTGGCTTCAACGAGGACATTCCCTACGGGCTGCGTATCTCTGACGATTGCAAGCGGCTCGAAGTCGATGCCCACGAGAACCAGGTGCTCCTGCTCATGATGGACCTGCTTGCGCAGGATTTTTCCTACTCCAGCATCGTGAGCGACCTGAATGAGAAGGGTTTTCGCACCCGCGAAGGCAAGCCGTGGAGCCGCGTGGCTGTTTTCAATATGATGCCGCGCCTGATCGAGGTGGGCCCGCGCATCTTCTCAAGTGTGGAGTGGGAGAAGCGGCGCGTGAAGATCGCCCGACGCGAAGCGCCATAGGGCTGCACCACGCTATTTCTGGATTGGCCCCAACGACCCTGGGTTGTCGCCCAATTGCGGGTCTACGCGAAAATCCCAGACCGACTGGTTGATGTCCGACGGGGACAGGATCTCTACCAGGGCATACTCGCCGATGGTGAGGGGTTTGTCTGGCGTCAGTTTGAGCCAGCGTTTGCCTGTCATCATCTCGGATTTGGCGGGGATGACATCTTCACTCTGCGTCACCGTTCCGCTTGAACTGATGTGGATGCCGCCAACGATGCGAACGGCTCTCCGCTCGTCCACGCGGACAATTGCGAAACCTGACGTTGCCGAATGAGCACCGTGTTTGCGATTGGCGGCATCTTTGTTGCCCCCCGTCTGGACCGTGAAAGCATGTGTCGTCAACGGCGGCGGATCGCCTCCCGGATCGAGCGAAAGGTAAACCGCCGGGTCATTCACATGCAGATGCACCTTGGCATGCGCGCCGTCCAGCTCGATGCTCGCCTTTTGTCCGGCAAGGGGATTCAGCGTGCTGAGCCCATGCTTGTTTTTCTGATTCATGCTCAGCTCGGAGGGCACCAGCTCAACCAGCTCCGGCGTACCCTGAAAGGTGTCGAGGACAAACACCCCGTCCTGGTCGGGGAGTTCCAGCCCTTTGGCCACTTCCGGCATGCGGGCTTTTTGATCGTCGCGCAGGGCGGCCTCTTCCTTGTCGATATCTTCGGCTTCCTTCATCGCCGGCGAGGCATCGTCCGGTGGTGGAGTGGCATGGTCGCGCTCCCATTTGCGGGTGGCTTCCCAATCGACAAGATCGGCAGGCATTTCCTCCCATTCGCCGCGATCCTGCGAGAGATACCGCACCCTGTCTCCAACTACTTGGTACTCGCGGACCATCTGGAAGCCGCCGTCCTTCAGGATCAGGCGGTGATTCGAACCCGTTCCCGGTACGCCCGGCTGCACAGGAATCGGCCTATGGTCCTGCGCCGGAGCACACGTTGGTAACAGCAGGAACGCCGCCAGTCCCAGCCCAAGCAGTTGACGCAAATAAAGAAGATGTGCCATGGCCCCATAGTTTAGACGAAACGGGAAGACAGGGGTTTTGCGGGAAAGAACGCACGGTTGTACTGATTCCGGTGCTACATCCACAACTAAAGCGCATCTAATTCCGTGTATCCTTAAGGGTAAGGGTCCAACGACTCTGAAAAGCAATTGATCACAGGATTCCAGACACGCTCTCAAGGGATTGGACGCAGAAGGCCCCGTGCTTTTGCGGCCGTGGCCCTTGTCTGTCTGGTTCTGCTGGCCCTTTTGGCTGTCGCGCAGGTTGCGCATAGCCATCAGGAAAGCAGCGACGCCGATCATTGCCCACTGTGCATTGTGATGCACTCGGCCGCGCCCGTTGTGGCCGCCGTAGCCCTCATCGCGTTGGTTCAAGTTGCGATGACCGCTCCCGTGCTTGAGGTCAGACGAGTCACTCGTCACTGGCATCCGCAGCTTTTCACGCGTCCGCCTCCCATGGGCCGCTAGGCATCTTTCCGCTTCCATCTCCTATCGTTTTGGACCAACGCCCACGCTCCATGAGCGAGGAATCAGCGTATCTCCAACAGGCAAGGCTAGACGGAAAAAGATCCAACGGAAAGATGTCCTCGATTGCATCGATGATGCCGCGGCAAGTACGCCGTGGTTCCCCATTTGCAATTCAGCCATCCTTCGGAGGCACACTATGCCGGGTAAACGCGGCACTTTCCTTGGCACACTTTCATTCTTTGCCCTCTTTCTTGTAGCGCTAGGCGCATCGGCACAAAGCGGCAACGCCGGTGCGGTGCGTGGGACCGTCAATGACCCCAGCGGCGCGGTGATCCCCGGCGCTACCGTGCACCTGACCAACTCGATCAGCGGGCTCGACCGCACCGTCACCACCGACGCTACCGGCCAGTTCGAGCTGTCCAATATTCCGTTCAACCCCTATCAAATCTCAGTCTCGGCGGCAGGCTTTAGTTCGATCACCCAGAGTGTCGGGATTCGATCTTCCATTGGGACCACCTTGAAGCTGGTTCTGCCAATCGCCGGTGCCAGCTCTACTGTCACAGTCGAAGCCTCGGGCGATCTGGTGGAAGACGATCCGACGTTCCACACGGACGTGGACCGCGATCTCTTCATCAAGGTTCCGATGGAAAGTCAGTCGTCCTCGCTCAGTTCGCTGGTTACGGCAACCACTCCAGGCGTCTCTGCGGACTCCAATGGTCTCTTCCACGGTCTGGGCGATCACGCATCCAATTCGTTCTCAGTGGATGGACAGTCGATCACCGACCAGCAGAGCAAAGTATTCTCTAACCAGCTTCCGTCAAATTCCATACAGTCCATTGAGGTCATCTCCGGGGCGCCTCCGGCCGAATATGGCGACAAGACAAGCCTGGTCATCGTCGCGACCACCCGTTCGGGCCAGGGTGTGACGAAACCAACCGGCAGCGTCACCAGTTCCTACGGATCGTTTGGATCAGGCACTGCTGGATTCGATTTATCCTATGGAGGCAAGAACTGGGGCAATTTTCTCGAGGCCGATGGCCTGAATTCAGGGCGCTTTCTCGATCCGCCGGAGTTCGCCGTCTTGCACGACAAGGGGAACGAAGAGAACTTTTTCGATCGCGTGGACTACACATTCACGTCGGCCGACTCGCTGCACCTGGACATGAATTACAGCCGCTCGTGGTTTCAGACGCCCAACTCGTTCGACAACCTGAACGTATCGAACGTGGTGAGCGGAGGAGCGACGGCCTCGCCGGTATTTGGCAATCTTGGTAATACCGATCAGCGTTCCAAGATCGGCACATTCAACGTCTCGCCAACCTATACACACGTGATTGGCAACAACGCGGTCCTCAACCTGGGCGCCTTTGTCCGCAAGGATCTCTACAACTATTTTCCGAGCGGCAATCCGCTGGCCGACCTGGGCCCCGAGAACCTTCAGACTTCATCGATTTCTCAAATCCGAACGCTCATGAACACCGCGGTCCATTCCGACCTGACGTACACTCGCGGAATTCACACCATCAAGGTCGGCGTGCAATACGGCCAGACATTCCTGCGTGAGAGCGATACCCTGGGTGTCGTCGATCCGGTCTATTCATTCAGCGCGCCATGCGTCGATGTAAACGGCAACCCGTTGCCCGGCTACTCCGACCCATCCCAGTGTCCTGACGGCGCGGCGGGCCAGAATCCAAATTATCTTTCCGTCCTCGCACCCTATGACCTTACCCGCGGAGGAAGCAGCTATTACTACAATGGCCGTGCCGACGTGAAGGAACTTGCCATGTTTATCGAGGATCAGATCAAGGCAGGCAACTGGAACCTGAACCTTGGAATACGCGGTGACATGTATAACGGTCTCACTGTGGCGCGCCAGGCGGAGCCTCGTCTCGGCGTTGCGTACAGCGTGAAGCCGACCTCCACCGTGCTCGGCATTTCTTACGCGCGCACACTGGAGACGCCATTCAACGAGAATCTGGTCCTCTCGAGCGAAGGCTGCGGGAATGTTGTTCTGGCGCCGCTCCTGCTTTGCTCGCAGGGCGTATCGCAAACCATGCAACCGGGCTTTCGAAACGAATTCCACGCCAGCATCCAGCAGGCATTCGCCAAGAAGGTTGTGATCAGCGGTGAGTACATCTGGAAGTACACTCACAACGCCTTCGACTTCTCGGTGCTTGGCAATACACCGATTACCTTCCCGATTGACTGGCATAACTCGAAGATTCCCGGCTATGCCCTTCATGCGGACGTGCCGCAGCTACACAACTTTAGCGCCTATGTCGTGATGTCTTCGGTGGCTGCTCGCTTCTTCCCGCCGCAGGTCGCCGGCGCCGGCGCAACGGTGGGCCAGACCGGCTTGCCGTTCCGCATTGACCACGATGAAAAATACAACCAGACGACACACCTCCAATACACGCTACCCGGACACAAAATGCTGGGCGGGCTCTGGGGCGGCTTCAACTGGCGCTATGACTCAGGGCTCGTCGCTGGATCCGTACCCTGCTATAACCCGCTCTCGAACGATCCCAACAGTGCGTGCGATCCAACTTCGACCACACTGAACGGGCAGCCAGCCGTGAATCTCGGGGGGCTCACCGCAGATGAGGAATTCCAAGCTGGTTTGATGTGCGATGGAGTCAAAGCGACTCCGGGAAATCCGCTCCCGTCGATTTGCCCGGCGTCTGCGTACAGCTCGAACCTGGTGAGTATTCCTGCTCCGGGAACCGGCGACAATGACAAAAACCCGCCGCGCATTCAATCGCGCAATCTGTTTGACGCGTCTCTTGGCAAGGAGAACGTGTTTCATACCGACCACTATAAGGTCGACTTTGACTTAACGGCGATCAATGTGACGGACAAATACGCGCTCTATAACTTCCTGTCGACATTCAGCGGAACGCATTATGTGACGCCACGGGCGTTGACGGCGAAGGTGACGTTCAACTTTTGAGACAGTGAGACAGAGAAGCAGACAAACAGATAACAGAGAAAAAGGGACCTGCCATTCGGGGCAGGTCTCTGCGTTTTGAGGGATTCCCTGGCTGACCGTATTGAGTTCACCGTAGACGACTGTCACCTGCCGGCATGATTCCGGGGGATCCTGTGTCTTGCCAGGAGCCCGTAGGCGCAACTCTCTTCTCATTCGCGAGGCCGGGGTATACTGACGGCGTCGATGAGGATCCCGCTGTCTCCCTCCATTCGGGCCCAATTGAAATCAAGCGCATCGGAGGAAAAGTATGTTCAGAAGAGTTCTGTTCGCCTTGGTTGTTGCAGTTTGCCTTGGTTTGACGTGCCACGGAGTCATGGCACAAGAAGTGGTTCATGCCCTCACCGGAACAGTGAGTTCCATCGATCCCGTGGACAAGTCAATCACGGTTTTTCTTGATGGCGGTTCCGAGGGTGTATTCAAAGACATGACGAACGCAAAAACATCCTTGTCTTTTGACAAGAAGCTTCATTCTGATGCGACCGCTGCGGACGCCTTCACGGCGAAGGGAGCGTATGCGATTGTCTATTACTTTGGAGGAACGGGCACGCGAACGGCCGTTGCGGTGCGGAGCCTGGGGACCGGTCCGTTTACCGCCGCGCAGGGTACCGTGGCGAAATACGAGGGTCATGCCATTTCGGTCGAAGATAAATCCGGAACGGTTCAAACCTTCAAGATCAATGCTGAAACTGTCGCGGAGAGCTACGCTGGGGCAGTGGGCGGCTTGAAGTTTCAGGCTCAGAAGGACGATCATGTGCGCGTTGTCGGAACGTCCCAAAACGGAAGCTTGGTCGCCCTGTTTGTAACTCAAATGTAGCCCCCCGGCTTAGTCGTCGCCTCCCGGGCATGGATGGAAGTTCGGGGAGCGGTGCTACTTTTCGCTGTCCAGCACTTTCATTTGGTGTTCATCGTAGCGAGTCCCGGCGACTTCTTCGGGACGAATCGCGGCTTCGAGGTCGGCGATTTCAGTGGGTGACAGTTTGACTTCGAGGGCGGCGAGGCTCTCAGCGAGCTGCGTGCGGGTGCGGGCCCCCATGAGCGGAATGATGGAGTCGCCTTTGGCGAGAGCCCATGCGATGGCTAATTGAGACGGCGTGATTCCCCAAGCCTCGGCGATCTGTTTGAGGCGCATGACGAGCTGCTGATTGCGGGCAAGGTTGTCGGCGGCGAAGCGCGGAAAGCGGTTGCGCATGTCGCCCGAGCCCGTGATGGAAGATCCGGAGAGCAATCCACGCGAGAGGACGCCGTAGGCGGTGACGGCGATGCCGAGCTCGTCGAGCAGCGGGAAGATCTTCGCTTCGGGGCTGCGGCTGATGAGGGAGTACTCGATCTGCAGGTCGACGATGGGGTGGACGGCAGCGGCGCGGCGAATCGTTTCGGGTCCGAGCTCGCTCAGGCCGATGTGGCGCACGTACCCGGCCTTGATCATGTCGGCGATGGCTCCGATGGTGTCTTCGATGGGGACGTTGGCGTCGAGGCGGGCGGGGCGGTAGATGTCGATGTGGTCGACGCCGAGGCGCTTGAGGGTATAAGCGAGGGCGGTTTTGACGGCGGCGGGGCGCGCGTCGAATCCGAGAAAGGCGCCATCGGGGCTGCGCTGCGCTCCGAACTTGACGGAGATGAGCACTTGGTCACGGATGAAGCGGAGGGCGCGGCCAACGAGCATCTCATTGTGGCCCATGTCGTAAAAATCGCCGGTATCGATCAAATTAATGCCGGCGTCGACGGCGGCGTGGATGGTGGCGACGCTTTCCGACTCGTCGGCCGCGCCGTACACACCGCTCATGCCCATGCAGCCGAGGGCGATGGGGAAGACGCTGGGGCCGGTTGCGCCGAGTTTGCGGGTGGGCTTTGTGGCGGTGGTGATCATGAGTGCTTCCCCCGTGAGGCATAGTAAGCCTGCCCATGAGATGCGGCAAGTGGGCAACCGGACCGGTTTTGTGAGGAACGAAGGGCGCATCTTCAAATAGATTGGGTCCTCCTCATCTGTTGGGCATTTCCGCCGATGAGCGAATGAGGGAGCGCACCTTCCACCGACCAATCTGCATGGTCGTCCGGTCAGGCCCTCTCTTCGAATCCGGGAGAGTTTCGATGGCGGCTGTAGTGCAAGTGATCAACAGAGAGACACTGGTTCCCGAGGACGTATTTATCTACTCCCGGACAGACCCCAAGGGCCGTATTACAGAGGCCAATCAAGCATTTGCCGATCTCAGTGGCTACGCTGTGGAGGAAATGCTCGGCGAACCACACAATATGGTTCGCCATCCGGACATGCCCAAAGAAGCCTTCGCGGACATGTGGAAGTCCTTGAAGGCAGGCCGCCCATGGCAGGGAGTGGTCAAGAACCGCCGCAAGGACGGCGGCTTCTATTGGGTCTTCGCGACGGTCTCGCCGGTTCGCGGGGAGGAAGGGCGCGTCGTCGGCTTCCAATCTTTGCGGCGGAGGCCCTCGCGCGCACAAGTTGAGGCCGCGGCCGGCGCTTACCGCCGGATTCAACAGGGTGAACGCTCGCTCCGCATCGAAGAGGGCCGTGTCCTGCGCAACCACTCTACGTTTGTGCGCCAACTCATCCGCCCGGACCTGCGCTTTGCGCTGGGCGCGATTCTTGGTCTGGTGTCAGCGGCAGCCGGATTGACCCTTGAGTATGGCGGCGCCCGATTCTTTCTTTTCCGTGCAGTGTGCAGCGCTGCTTTTGTATGCGGAGGCCGGAGTTCACTCTTTGTTCTGATCAACACCCTTCCCCATTTGCTGCGTGACCTGGACCAGATCGATGCATACCTGGATCGGGTGCTCTCCACTGGCGACTTTACGACGCCTTTCAACTTGGATCAACGCGGCCGTTCGGCAAGGATAGCCCGTAAGGTTGGACTGCTTTGCGGGTGGGTTCAGTCGACCATCCAATGCATTCAGGATGCCGTTGTTCCCGTCGAGGAGGGAACGGAACAAATTCGGGTCGCCATCCAGGGAATCGATCAAGCAGCCGCCGACCAGAATATGGCCACATCCTCTGTTGCCGCGGCAAGCACGGAACTCGACCTGACGATCCGCGAGGTCGCGCAGCATCTTCAGTCCACCGAGTCCGCCGTCCAGGAAACCGGACGCCGCGCTGCCGAAGGTGCTGACGTCTCCCAACGCGCCACGGAACGCATTGAGGAACTGGCTGCTGTGGTCAAGGCGGCCTCGACGGAGGTGGAAGCGCTCGGCACCAGCTCCTCCGAGGTGGGAGCCATCGCCGGCGTAATTCGCGAAATCGCCGACCAGACGAATCTCCTGGCCCTGAATGCGTCGATTGAGGCGGCCCGAGCTGGTGAAGCAGGTCGTGGGTTTGCGGTGGTCGCCAACGAAGTGCGCTCTCTGGCTGACCGTACGATGAAGGCTACGGCTCAAATCGATGCCCTTATCAGCGCCATCAAGGGAGACAGTGACCGCGCCACGGCTGGAATGCGCGCCGGGGCATCGCAGGTCAGCAGCGGCGTCGCGCTTGTTCAGGGAGCGCAGAGCGCGCTGACAGGGATCAACACCTTGATGTCGGAGGCTGTCCGCCGCGTATCGGAGATCGCGACATCCTCATCCCAGCAAACCGAGGCGATGAGCGAAATCAGTACGAACATCGCGCGTGTCGCAGCCATGACCGAGCAGAATGTGGGGGTCGTGCACCATACTACGCAACTGATAGGGGACCTCACGCCGATGGTCGATCGCGTCAAACAGGCTGTGGAGCAGTATCGCGTATAGTGCACGTTGCCCGCGTGCGCGGAACCCGAGATAAGTAACTGAAAAAGGGATGGTTGCTCGCGATACGTGCCGTGATTTGCACGTGCTGCGGAGATTTTTTGCTTTTTCCAGAACTCCAACTCTGCCATACTTGATCGTGCCCATCCGGTACGTCCAAATTCAAAAACAAATAGTGAGGTCGCAGCGATGACGGCGAAATACGTCTTTGTGACGGGCGGAGTTGTGTCCAGTTTAGGCAAGGGTCTTGCGGCGGCTTCGATCGGCTGCTTGCTCGAGAGCCGCGGGCTGCGCGTGAACCTGATGAAGTTCGATCCTTACTTGAATGTCGATCCAGGAACGATGTCGCCGTTTCAGCATGGCGAGGTGTTTGTGACCGACGACGGCGCGGAGACGGATCTCGACCTGGGGCACTACGAGCGCTTCACGCATGCTCCGCTTTCGCGCGACAACAACCTGACGACGGGTCGTATTTACGAGCAGATCATTTTGAAAGAGCGGCGCGGAGATTACCTGGGCAAGACGGTGCAGGTGATTCCGCACGTGACAAATGAAATTAAGAACGCGATGCGGAAGGTTTCGGCGAACGGCGCGGATGTAACGATTGTGGAGATTGGCGGGACGGTGGGCGATATCGAGTCGTTGCCCTTCTTGGAAGCGATTCGCCAGATGCGGCAGGAACTGGGGCGCGAGAATACGGTGTTTGTTCACCTGACGCTGGTGCCTTGGATTGCGGCGGCGCAGGAGTTGAAGACCAAGCCGACGCAGCACTCGGTGAAGGAGCTGCTTTCGATCGGCATTCAGGCCGACATTCTGCTCTGCCGCAGCGACCGGACCATCAGCCGGGAGATGAAGCAGAAGATCGCGGCGTTTTGCAACGTAGAAGAACGCGCTGTCATCGGCGCAAAGACGGTTTCCACTATCTATGAGGTGCCGCTGGGATTCGCGCAGGAAGGAGTGGACTCGCTGATCCTGAAGTATCTGCATAAAGAGGCGCCCGAAGGGGATCTAAGTAAGTGGAAGGATCTGGTGGAGCGCTGCCACAATCCGAAGGACGAAGTCTCTATCGCCATCGTAGGCAAGTATGTGGAGTATGAGGATAGCTATAAGTCGCTGAAGGAAGCGCTGACGCACGGCGCGTTGCTGAAGAGCCTGAAGCTGAATGTGACCTGGATCGAGGCGGAGGGGCTGGAGTCGAAATCGCCTGACGATCTGAGTTACGAGTCGCAGTTAGAAGGGTTCGATGGGATCCTTGTGCCAGGCGGCTTTGGGAAGCGTGGCATTGAAGGCATGCTGAACGCGATCCGGTATGCGCGCGAGAAGCAAGTGCCATACTTCGGCATTTGTCTCGGAATGCAGACGGCGTGTATTGAATTTGCCCGCAATGTGTGTGGACTGAAGGATGCAAACTCGAGTGAGTTCGATCCTGCGAGCCAGCACCGAATCATCTACAAGCTTCGCGAGTTGCTGGGCGTGGAGGAGATGGGTGGCACGATGCGGCTGGGCGCGTGGACCTGTGTTCTGCAGGAAGGCTCCATGGCGTACCGGGCGTACGGCGCAACGGAAATCAGTGAGCGACACAGGCACCGATACGAATTCAATCGCGAGTATGAGGCGCTCCTGACTGGGGGCGGCCTGCAGATCACCGGGACGACGCCTGACGCTACCTATGTGGAAATCGTCGAGATTCCGGGCCATCCTTACTTCCTCGGCTGCCAGTTTCATCCGGAGTTCAAATCGAAGCCGCTCGAACCGCATCCGTTGTTCCGGGAGTTTATTGCGGCAAGTTATAAGAATCGGTTGGGGCGCGGGCAAGCGAAGGCACGAGAAGAAGTTGTTCACTTGTGACTCCTGCGCAATAAGACCGCATCTCCCTCAACGTTCCGTTGACGCCGATTGAGTTCGGCACGCTGTCCGCCTCTCTGGAAGCGAGCAGGTCGATCGTGTCTCGTCCGATTGCAATCATGGTAGTAACCATCCGTGGCTAAACGGGTATTGACAATCGAATTTCGGCGGGCCTATTGTGACTTGGTTTTATAGAGAGAAAGGGAGTTCCTTACGATGTCTCAGTTTGATTTACAACCTGCAGAGTCTGAATTACAGCAGTTTGCGGAACAGTGCTGGCAGAAGGCCGGCGAACGGGAGCACCAGCTTGAAACAGAGGCTTATGAGGCTGGCGCATCGATTCGCGCCGGAGAATACTCGCTGGGGAATCTTGAAGCTATTGTTCGCTGGAAATCGGAACGCGTGGTGCATTACCTGATTGGCAACAGCGAAGCGAAGATCAGGAGAGTGCTGGCGGTTGCCGCTTCGCCCGACAGCTCGACCCGGAAGGCAGTTGAAGCACTGATGGAATTGCGGGGTGTGGATCTGGCGATCGCTTCGGCGATCCTGGCTGCGATCGACCCGGAGCGCTATAACGTTCTCGACTTTCGAACCCTGGAGGCACTAGGGCATGCTCGCCATGACGTGGAGTTTTATGCCGAGTATGTGGCCTTTTGCCGCAGGCTTGCTGAGCGTGGTCTGGTGAAGCCGCAACCCGATTTGCCGGGCGACACGCCGTTGCATGCGTTGGAACGGGCGCTTTGGGAGTGGTCCAGGAGCCGCGCGGAGCACCGCGTTCTGGTGTAGAGATCTTGTAGTTGGTTGGCGTTCGAAGAGGGATGGGTCGCGGCATACGTGCGGTCGGAGTTCGACTGGCAGCGGTCATGCCGTAGAATCGCCCGGTGAGCACATCGTTCGAAATAGGTCCCGTGCATGTTGGGACGGGGGAATTGTTTCTCATCGCCGGCCCGTGTGTCATCGAGTCGGAAGCGCATGTACGCCACATGGCTGAGGCGATTCAGCGCGTCACCAGCGATCTGCGTATTCCCTACATCTTCAAGGCGAGCTACGACAAGGCCAACCGCACCAGCGTGAAGAGTTTCCGCGGGCCCGGGCTGGTGGAGGGAGTGCGGATTCTGGGTCGGCTGGCGAAAGATACAGGCTTGCCAGTGCTGACCGACGTGCATGAGCCGTCGCATTGCGGCGTGGCTGCGGAAGCTGCGGATGTGTTGCAGATTCCTGCGTTTCTTTGCCGGCAGACTGACCTGCTGGTGGCGGCAGGGAAGACGGGGCGTGCGGTCAATATTAAGAAGGGGCAGTTCGTTGCGCCTTGGGATATGACGCAGCCGGTTGAGAAGGTGCGGTCAACGGGCAACGAACGCGTGTTTCTGACCGAGCGCGGTGCGAGCTTTGGCTACAACAACCTTGTCGTCGATTTTCGGTCGCTGGCGATCATGCGGGAGATGGCGCCGGTGGTGTTTGACGGAACGCATTCGGTGCAGCAGCCTTCCGCGGCGCATGGGGTGAGCGGCGGACAGCCGGAGTTTATTCCGCTGCTGACTCGGGCGGCGGTGGCGGCGGGTGTGGATGGGGTGTTTCTCGAGGTGCACGACGATCCGTCGCATGCGAAGTCGGATGGGGCGAATGCGCTGGATTTGAAGCTACTGAGGCCGCTGTTGGAAAGGCTGCTGGAGATACAGAGGGCGGCGAGTTAGTCAATTCCCCCCGAGTATCTCGGATCTAAATGCGGTCGGAATGAATTTGTGGTGCCGCGCCGGTCGCGCAGGGCGATCAAGATTGCGCGCAGAAATGCGATTGATTTCGCCTGATACCATTTCCGCATGTCCGGAGTTCATGCTCGCCAGTCGATCAGCCCAAAACCATTGTTGACAGGTGTCGCTCTTCTTTTTGCGGCATTCGGCGTTGCGATGAATGCACAGGCACAGGGCGGATCGCCTGATCGGGGCCACATTGAAGACGTGCTCGAGAGCCTGAATCGTGGGCGCAACGTGAGTCAGGTGGCTGTTTCGCCGGATGGCAAGCGTTTGGCGTGGATCGAAGGGGCACGCGGCGGCGGAGATATTCGAGTTGCTCCTGTAGACGACCTGAAGAAGAGCGAACGCGTCACAGCTGCCTCAAAGCCCGATGAGCATTGCCGGGAAAGCGACGCCACTTGGGAGCCGGATTCGAAGGCGCTGGCATTCTTCTCCGACTGCGCGCAGCCGGGAGACCAAGCCGATCTCTACTTGTCGCGGCTCGATGGCAACGCGGCGCGGCGTCTGACGGAGCTGCGGGGCTATGAAGGGTCGCCAGCGTTCGCGGCGGACGGGTCGAAGGTGGCCTTCCTTTATGTAGAGGGTGCGACGCGACCGGCTGGAGCCTTGGCCGCGATGAAGCCGCCTGCCGGAGTGATTGGCGAAGACGGCGTCGAGATTCAGCGCGTGGCGATGGTGCCTGTCCATGGGACCGCGCCGGCCGTTCCCACGATGGTCACCCCCGCGAATCTGCACGTCTACGAATTTGACTGGGCGCCTGATTCGAAGAGCCTGGCTTACATCGCCGCCGATCCACCGGGAGAGAA
>Ga0181535_10001861_pt1 | contig 26626 bp, 23 predicted proteins | sample PEATcosm2014_Bin_44_FD_119774 | JGI IMG/M metagenome (GOLD analysis project Ga0181535, IMG submission 119774) | Peatland microbial communities from MTU Mesocosm Facility, Houghton, MI, USA - PEATcosm2014_Bin17_30_metaG | ecosystem: Environmental > Terrestrial > Soil > Wetlands > Peat | place...
AGGCTTGGAAGCCATGGGAATTTTACTTCTGGACGATACCTGAAAATGGTCGGAGCGACAGGATTCGAACCTGCGACGTCTTGCTCCCAAAGCAAGCGCTCTACCAGGCTGAGCTACGCTCCGACACTGATTTTACAATGGTTTTATGCGGTTTAAAAAACGCAGGTTGACAATCTGATACTGCATTTTGATACTGTTTGCATGAAAAGCAGTCCATCCCCAGCCGTGCCTGAATCCGACTGGACAAAAACGCCGTATGCAAATTTGATCCGTTACGAACCATCGAAGAAGTATTTTGCCCGATTGCGAGTGAAGGGCAAACTAATTCGGCGCAGCCTGAAAACAACCAGCCTGACCGTCGCCAAATTGCGGCTCGCAGACCTCGAAAAAACAGAACGCGGTCTTGCAGCAAGCCTGGAAGCCGTGGCGGAAGGCAAAATGACCTTTGGGGATTGCCTTGAGATTTTCAAAACACGGGTGGCAAACGACCCCGAGGCCAAACCCAAAACGAAGGAATATTACAGCTACCGGATCATGGCCCTGTTGGAATCATGGCCGGAGTTGGCCAAGTTGGACGTGAGCCGAATCACCCGGTCACAATGTTTGGATTGGGGTTCACGCAACGCCGCGCAGTGTAGTTCATCTTCTCACAATCATACCGTGAGCATTCTCCGAAAAGTGTTCGAGATTGCCATCGAAGCGGGCGCACGTTACGACAATCCGGGCATGGCTGCCAAACGGGTGAAGGAACACACGGAAAAAAATATTGTTCTGCCCAAGTTTGACGAACTCGGAAAAATGGTCGAGGTCATCAAGCACGGAGGAAGCGGTTTTTCAAAACCCGCTTCCGAACTGGTGGAGTTTCTTGCCTATGGAGGCATGAGAATTGGAGAGGCAAAATATGTCACTTGGGCAGACTGTGATTTTGAGCGGGGGGAGATCATCGTCAGGGGAAGTCCCGAAACGGGACTGAAAGGACGCCATGCTGGTGAAACCCGTAACGTGCCAATGATTCCCGATATGCGGAAACTTTTGGAACGCATGCGCAGCGAACGCCCCGACGAAAGCCAAGAGACGCCAGTCATGCGCGTTTTTGAGTGCCAGAAATCCATCAACCGTGCTTCAAAACTTTTGGGAATCAAACGAATCACCCACCACGACTTGCGGCATTTGTTCGCCACCCGGTGCATTGAATCCGGCGTGGATATTCCGACGATCTCCCGCTGGCTTGGACACAAGGACGGCGGCGCACTCGCCATGAAAACTTACGGTCACTTGCGGAATGAGCATAGCCAGAAGATGGCGCAGAAGGTGACGTTTTCAGACGGGCCGGGAAGCGTTGGCAGCAATCCACCGCCCCCATCTTCCGCTACTTCGACTTTACCGACTTTTCAACAAAATTAACAAACCGCTGATTGTGGCAGTCCTTCGTTGCTTCCCATGCCGCCCGAGGGAGTGGACGGGCGAAGAATTTCCTGATGTCGTTCGCGAGCGGCAACAACCTCCCACGATCCAAAAATTTCGCTGCCTCCCAGCCGGTCTCAAATTGAATCAGAATTATGTTGAGGGCGATTTCTTCAACCGGTGTGATTGGATGGGCAGACAAGTCGGCTCCTTTGGAAAAAATTCGATGCAGTTCGGGCTTGTCCATCATTTTTTCCCAGACGGCACGGTGTTTGTCCGTGAGCATCGTCAAAAACTGTATTCGCCACGCCTTGGCCGCAAAAATCAACCCGCCAATGAGGCAGACCGATTGCACCAGGTTAAACCAATTGTCTTTGAGCCACCCCAAGAAACCCACCATGAACCAATTGCTAAACCCGCGTGCTGCCGACTGGCAACCTCAAAATCAAAGGCCAATGAGCTAAAATCTAGCTTTTCAGAGTGACTTTTTTGGCTGCCGCCTTCGCGCCATCGCATTTCTGATGGTATTCGCCCGCTTTTGATCGGGCTTTTCAACGCCTTCCAGCAGACTGTCTGCCGTTACGCCGAGATGCTGGGAGATCCGTGTAAAACTCGTAACGGCAAACGGAAACAGGCCCCGCTCAATTCCACTGAGGGTTTTCCAATGAATTCCAACCAATTCCGCCAAGCATTCCTGCGTCAGACCACTCTGAAGGCGCGCATTCTTTACGTTGTTGCCGATGCGGCGAAGAATTTGACGGTCATTCACTACATACTACAAAGCACGTTTTTAAATTCTTTGACACCCAATATATTATCCGTTATCATTTAACCGCAGTGCAGAGGAAAACAAAAAATGTCTGATTGCTGGGAAATTCAGGTTGAAAATCTAATTGAAGAAAGGCCCGAATATGTTTTTGCGAAGATTAGGTCAGCCCAAACCTTGCGCACACGGTTTTGCCTGCCCGCAGGTTCTCGAAATGACTGATGGTGCATTCGCGGTGGTTGGCCAGCTCATTACTGATGAAGCGGCCAGGGAATTGCCGCCGGGACCCGGCATCGGCCCGCGTGAAGGTGTTGTCAAGGTTCCCCGCGCCGTCATGCTTTCCTCGATGGCAGAATTTTTTGCGACCGCTGCCGTGTGAGCGAAGGCGAGGGGAGGGGTTATTTCTCTCCGCGTGTCGGGAATAGTGCCAGCCGCCTGCCGGACTGAAATTGCGGACCAATTTGCTTGAGGGACACCCGTTTTGGAAACAAATCATTGGGCGAAACACCGAGAACTTTCGCCAGAAACAACAATTCGCAGTCAGGAACCCGGCGCAATTGCGCTTCCCGTCATTTCGACCAAAAGCCAAGGCTGACGCTCCAGCAGTGCAATTGCAGCTTTTGGGCGAGCATGGCTTGCGGCCCTGCTTTGGCCTCGCATGTTGCAAGGTGATGTTCAGAAGTAATCAAATAGTTCTTGCCGGTTTCTTGGCGACCGGTAAAGTCGGCGTGAGGGCCATTAGAATTTTAGTATTGTCAGAGAAAAATCATTATGAAATCAGCTAACAGTGGGAATAAGGTTCCCCGTGTCATCACTTATGCCTTCGCTCGCCTGCACATCTTTGTTGGCCTATTGCTCGGCGTAACCATCTGCTTGGCACAGTCCGCCTCGTCTCAGGATTCTTTTTTAAACATCAACCTCACTACAACATCGGCTCAAAGCGACGTGCTTGCCTTGAGTGGCACCAATATTGCGTCACTCAGTTCATGGTCTGACGACCAGTTGACAACCTTGGTGAATGCGCTGGACGCTACTCCGACAATTTCTGCATCTGACCTGCCAAATGGTGGAATGGGGTTGACCTGCTGGTCTCTCCAGAATCCAAAAATGCCGCCACTACCCGGAGATTTAATCAGCGTAAGTGCCTGGCAATTAAGCGACGGCAGCTTTCTTTTGAACGACGCGGATTATGACTACAACACGGTTTCAGGTTCCACGGTCACGGCAAGCCCGATGACCATGAGCGCCATGGATGGCGGTGTGCCCTCTCTACCTGGTACCGGGGATGGCAACACCAACTCGACTCCGGACGGACTAATGGAGGGCATTTATGTTAATTATGGGACGAATTTGTGGATAGCGGAAACAGCCGTGTCATCTGGCTACCTGACGGGAATTGGAAGCAACACATTGGCTGGCGTTGTCTATACCATTCAATCTGTTACGAATCTGGCACAAGCCCAAAATGGATGGCAGAGTGAAGGATCAATTGTCGGTTCGGGACTGACGAATTGGACTGCATTGAGCGTGGTGCGAGGAAACCGGACAAACCTATTTGTCCGTCTTCGCTCGGAATTTAGTAGCGACGGAAGCGGCATCCCCGTTTGGTGGGAAAATTTGTATTTTGGAACCAACTTCGTCAATCCCGACGCACTGGATTCGATTGGCGACGGATATACAATTTATCAGAAGTATCTTCTTGGGGTTGCTCCCAATACGTGGTTTGCGCCACCCGCCCCACAAAGTTTGTCGGCAGCCTTGCATCTGGCCAATAAAACAGCCGTGGTTAGCTGGGTGCCTTCGCCTGCGGCAACAGGTTACACGCTGGAAAAAACAGACTCGTATAATTATCCCCCAACGGTTCAGGACATCCCACTTTCCTCCACAAGCATAAGTTATACCGATAGTCTGTCGGGTAATGACACCGACCCCTATTATGGAAACAATTACGATGTGTCCTATCGAATCATGGCAAATTATAGCGGCGGACACACTTCGTCGTGGAGTGGGTCAATTCCGTTGCAACAAATAACCGTGACGGCCGCCATCACGCCAGCAGCCAGCGGAGTAACGGCTCTGGCTGTTTCGGGGGTGCCGCCAAATGCCGCTGCCGTTCAGTTGGTTTATATTGATGTATATGCCGTTTACGGTGGCGACACTTCTCAGGATTACAACAAGGATATTCCAGTATCGTCGTTTACAAATGGTGTATATTACATGCCAACGGCTTCATTTGTACCCACGAACGGGGATGTTTATTATATATACGCCGAAAGTGTTGATGCCAGTGGCAACCCAAGCGGGGCAAGCTTATTTGACACATCCGACGAGGGGGCAGATACTGCATTGAATGCCGGAGCCCCGTTCTACGACGGACGCGTTCAGTTAAAACAAAACCTAATTTTCCAATTGCGAGCCGCCGCTATGGACGCCTCGTTTCACTTTAGCATATATAGTTACCCTTCAAACTGCGCCAGTGCCAGTTTGTATGATTTTGCAAACTCTGAAGATTATTATGGCACCTTTGATACTGTCTTGCCCTTTCGAGAAAACAATCTTTTCCGCAACTTTGTTTTTAACATAACAAACGTGGATAGCAGTGGGGCACTTACAACCGGCGTCTCTGGCGGTGGTTCCCCCCCTGACTATTATAATTTGTACAATCCAACATTCCAATTTAATAGCACCTTGCCAGTCTATCAGCCGGTGCTGGCGACTAATCAAGCTAAGTGGTGGTTATATGACCAGTCCACTGCTTCAGACGATTTGGGAGGCGAGGGGATTATTAATTTCACCACAGACGGGTCAGGCAACGTGACTGTTTCCATGGCGTCAGGAAAATACAATTGGTTTGGATTGCCTTATACCTCAATCAATATCGTGGTTCCGAATGGTAGCGGCGGACTTATTACCAATGTGGTGTCCGCCGGACATTCTTCGGGAAACGGAGAGTATTCTTCCGTTCCGGATAACATTTACATTCAGACGGCGCTGCCGGGTTTTCGAACATCGGAGTACGATTTTTGGGTTCAATTAACTGAATTCGATTTGACTCCTCCACTGCCTGGCGATTCAGCTTTTTCGCCGACTAACAAAAGTCAATTGTTGATTACTCCGGTTGCCGATAGTTACTTTCAAATCGCCGGATATGCGAAGCTCGCCGTGACCAACAGTGTTTATAGCGGAGTTTATGGATACCTTGGCCAGTATTTTACAAACGCTTACATGGTTGACACTAATGGTAACGTGACCACGAACAAAACCGGGATTCTCTCACCTTACGGCAATTTCTTTGCGACACAACCTGGCACCGTTGCATTGGTAACGATGCCTGATCCCGATACGGGCGCACAAGGCACCGGCATTGTTTATTGCATCTCTCTGAATGTGGACAAAAACCATGACGGCGACATGGATTTGTCGTTCGACGGACTGGACACCACTTCAACCAATTCGCCGTGTGTTTTTTGGGCGAATAATAATTATGACAGATGGACGCCGGACGAGGATGACAACACCAACTATATGGACGATGTACAAAGCGCCAATAATCCAGGCACAAGTGTTCCTGAACCCGACTGCAACTATTCAAACAGGCTGGCGAACGGTTACAGCTACCGTGCCATCCCTTGCACGCGCGATCTGGAGGACTACGCCCGACTATGGGTTTGCGGCATCACGACCAACTTGGTGGCAGCATTGCCGGCTGGCAGCACCATCACGTTGAGTTGGGGCGACGTGGGGAGCCCCGATCCGGCCAATCCGACGATTGATTTGTTCACAGCGGCGGACGCCAACGGCGGCATCGGTTATCTCACCAATGCAACGGTGGCGGCACTGCAAACCAACGCCATCGCATCCCCCTACATCGGTCGGCTTGGGCCGGGCGGCAGCATTCAACTGAATGCCAGTCAGTTTGCAAATCAGTGGGCGGGCAATTACTTCATTTGGTGCGGCGTGAGCTATGGCAACGGCGGGTTGAACCTTACTATCGCCGATGGCAGCGGAAACCTGCTGGCACAAACCACGGCCTATATTCAAATCGTGGACATCAAGCAGATGTATGAGCAGTGGACGGTGGGGGACAACCCTAATATTCCGCCGACGAATGTAGCCTGTTTGGCAAGCGAGAATCTGCCGCCCGGCGTGCCGTCATTTGAATATCCGCTGCCGCAGAATACCAACACGCCTTACGTTCTTTTGGTCCACGGCTGGAACGTTCAGGTGTGGGAAAAAGACCGCTTTGCCGAGACTGCACTCAAGCGGCTTTACTGGCAAGGGTATCAGGGACGGTTCGGTGAGTTTCGCTGGCCGACGACTTTCCTTAATCCGACAGGGAATTCCATTGCAGATGATATTATCTTGGCAAACATCTACGACCCCGGCGAATACAATGCGTGGAACTCAGCCACCGGACTTTTGAATTCGCTGGCAACGCTTAACGCAACCTACAGCAACAATGTCTATTTGCTGGCGCACAGCATGGGGAATGTCGTGGCCGGCGAGGCGTTGCGGTTGGCGGCGCAACAAGGGTTGGGGCGGCTCGTGAACACTTACGTGGCGAGCCAGGCCGCCGTGCCGGGACATTGTTATGATTCGACGTTGACCGGCAGTGATCTATTGGGATTTGAAGGCGGACTTTTAGGACCGACCACGGCGAACATTTACAACAATTGGCTGGCCACCAACAGTGCGGCGGCGGGAAGAAGAATCAACTTCTACAATACGAATGACTATGCGCTGAGTTCCACGCATTGGCAGCTTGACGAAGAAGTCAAACCGGATTCTGTCATCGGCATCCATCCACCCTACGGATATAACGGAAGCCCCAGCGACAACCCACCGTTACAGAACGGTTTTTACGGCACTTCTCCAGCCTACATCGGCTCTGAGCTTACTTTGTATTTGGGCAGCACATCCAGCGTGTTGAACCGTTATGAAATCACCGCCTTTGCCGCCGAGCCCCGCAGTTTGGCATTGGGCGCAACGCCGGATGTCCACACCGTAACCTCGATCTTAAATTTAGCCACGGTATGGCCGCCAGACCCCAGCAACTATTCCAAGCATTTTTGGCACAGTGCCGAATTTCGTGGTGACAACGTGCAACAGCAAGGCTATTGGAATACATTGTTATACTCTTCATTATCGGGATTTAACATTAGCGCCCCATGAAAATCCGACGTTCTATTTTTTGGTTTGTTGCCATTGCTGCGGTGCTGATTGCGTTTATGCTGTGGTATGGAAAAAAGAAGCCGGTGGAAATGCCGCCGATGACTTCAGTTGAAACGAACGTTGCCCCCCCAGCGGCCACTGTGCCAAGTGTGCCGGTGAGTGCGCCGCCCGCACCTGTCACGAACACGGCTCCAACACCGCTACCGAGCAAGTGGGCGCAAATGCAACCAATCCTTGCGTCGGGGAATGACATCCCGATTGTTTTTTACGGACGATTGGAAGACCAATTTGGGAATCCTGTTTCTGGCGCGCAAATCGCGGCAAGTGTGCGGATTTACAACGGTGTTCAGGCAAGGGTTGATAATTTTTCCGTCACCAGTGATGCGAATGGATTTTTCCAAATCAATCATGGCAATGGCGAAAGTTTGGGGCTTGCGCCACAAAAGGACGGCTATGTATTGGCCTCGACCGGCACGTTTTTCAAATACTCCCATTTGGAAAACCAGCCATATGTTCCCGACCAAAACAATCCGACTGTCATCAAAATGTGGAAACTGCAAGGGGCGGAGCCGCTATTTGGAATCAACCAGCGTTATAAATTTCGCTACACAAGTGAGCCCATCAATTTTGATTTGCTGTCTGGAAAAATCGTGCCGACCGGCGGCGACATACGGATCACCGTGAAACGACCGGCGGGGGATGTTTCGGAACGCACAATGCAAGACTGGAGCGTGCAAATGGAAGTGATTGGCGGCGGTTTGATTGACTCTGGCGGGCAAGAGGGAGTGACCTACGCAGCCCCGGAAAGTGGTTACGAGCCGAGCGAAACCTTTACCATGTCAACCAGCACGCATAGTTGGAGTGGGGTGTTTAATCGTGGGTTTTTCATTCGGAGTCGCAACGGACAAGTGTATGGCAAAGTGACTTTTGGCATAGGGATAAACCAGAATCCCGACGACAATGTGTATGTGGAATTTCATGGCATCGCCAACACGAACAGTTCACGCAATTGGGAAGCGAGCATCCCGCAATAACCAGCGTCACCTTGAGCGGGCAAGGGCCATACAGCATCTAGCTGGCAGCATTGATTTAACCACGATATGGTCAAGCGACCCGACTGGAAACAATTACATGGAACATTTTTGGCACAGTGCCGAATTTCGCGGTGACTATGTCATGATGCATGGTTAGACGCTTGGGCTTCTGGCGCAGTTAACATGGCGATCATTATTTTATATATTCCCAAAATTGAAACGCCACGAGATGATTCAAATATATTGATTTAACTCTAAGACTGGTAAACCGATGAAAGCCTACCCGTACTGTAAGATAGGAAATGACGAAGAAGCGTCAAACTATGGTGAGGATTAGGGAGGCAGTTTTATTTACGCGGTTGAATCTATTGGCTCACAAACCCCGCACAATGCTTATTATGTATAATATAGCCTAGTTGTGGATGTCGCGTTTACCATTACCCCTTTTCTTTAGTGATTGCAGATGTTTCAGATCAAGCTTGTCCTGGTCACGTTGTAACGCCTCTTTAGTTTTAATCAGGGCATCAAGGCCAATGAATGGAATTTTGAGGCCGTTACTGTCAATATAAACGCGGTTCTTGAAACATTCGTCGAATGTGACAGCGGCAATTCCCGTGAGAATATGAATTCGCCGTGGTGGCTCACCAATTGCAATACTCGAATCTGATTCCAGAAAGTAGTCCTTTTTTGTGCTGTTCGGAAATCCGAAGTCCTTGAAAACCTCGACAAGCTTTTCTGCGTTTTCCGGGCTTATCGCCACAAAAATATCAATGTCACCTGTATATCGCGGATAACCGTGAAACCCGACCGCATACCCACCGACGACCAAAAACTTAACGCCTTTTGCGTCGAGTAAACTCAAAAACTCTTGGAAATGGTTGTTCAGCATATTTTTCTCCCTGAATGGTCAGGTTGATTACCCCCACCGCTTCAACTCGCTCTTCGGGAGTCTTGGAGAGCCAATAGCCGTCCCGATCCTCTGTGTCGTTGACCTTCCTTCTTCGGATTACGTGGATAAATCCCGGCATGATTCCATCACAAGGCATTCCCCTGCCGCTGTCAACGCCATTGTTTCCAGTGTTGCATTCACCCGCAAATCGTCTTTGAATTGTCCTTCAATGGATGACAAAGGCGGCAGTCAGTCAACTAAAGGACTTACACAAGAAGTTCGCCGTCCAATTGTTGTCGCCGCGCCAAAGGAATACTTTCTTGCACCAATTTTTGCAGCGACGCCGCAGACAGGTGCGCGGGCGGTGACTGTTGGTGACCACCGTTACGTCATCGGTGGCTTTTTTCCAATGGAATGTGATTTGCCTCCACCGCCAGCCCTAGATGTGCGCCACGCGCGCGCAATTTTTGCCCTTTTGAGTTTTCGCAGCGTCTATGACGACACCTGCCTTGTCCGGTTTTCCTTCAATGAGCTTTGCACGCGGTATGCCCAAAGCAACGGAGGGCGCTATGCCAGGGCAATCAAGAAGATCGTCCATGATCTCATGAGCGCGTATATTCGCATCACGGATATAAAAACAAATTTTGACCGCGAATTTCGCCTCATCGAGCGGATCGACATTGAAAAGCGGCCGCCACGGCGCTGTGATTCAAAACTAGCCCTTTCCGGTCAGAAAGAAATGTGGTTCAACGGGTGTGAACTTTCGCCCGAGTTTGCCGGCCTGCTCTCTCAATTCAAGGAATTGCAGGATTTGAATCTTGACGTATTCAACTCAATCACGTCGCCTTTGGCACAATCTATTTATCTCTATATTCCGAGTCGAGCGCATCATCACTCCGAAAACGACCCTTTTGAAATCACACTGACCAATCTGTTGCGGCAAGTGTCAGCCGCCGTTCCAAAGCATAAATCCAAACGAAGGGAAGTGTTTATGCAGAACAAGAGTTCGATCATTGACCAGCTTGACGGATTAGAAACGCTGACTGGCATTTTCCGCGTGAAACTTGCCGAAACCACCGACGGCGCGGATTGGAAACTGCAAACCTGGGTGGAGCACCGGGCAAGGCAATCCAGAATCGGTTCTGGTAATTCAAAGGTGGTAGCCGCTTTTCTGAAAAGTGGACGGACACCAGAGCAGTTAGAACACGCTTTCGCGAACATCCGTCCCCTCTCCGATTATGATATTGAACTTTTGACGGCAGCTAAAGTTGAGATTGCCAGAAATAGACCGTTCTTTGAGCAAATAAAGGCCATCCTGAAAGAAGCCAGGTTTGTTACCCTTCTGGCGGAAGCAAAAGGTGACGAGTTGGAAGGACGCAAGGCGAGGAAAACTCCCACCGCCCGCCTGATCTACCGGATGATGGAGGCAATCGCTGTTCCGCCCACACAACCAAAAATGGGCAATATTTGTTTGGACAGCTAAAGAAAACATTGGAGTATTATTTGGACAGCTAAAGAAAAGGGGCCAGATTGTTTGGACAGGTAAAGAAATTAGTGACACGCCATAAGTGTGTAACACACTGTTTATCAAACTCGCGTGGAAATCCCAAGCGTCCCTCCCATGAATGGTTCCCAACAATGTATTTCCCATTGGAACGCGATAACTCTCGGAACCGGACAAAACCAAAAACCAAATGGATTGAGAAATTAAACTTCCTCTGGCTCGGCCATGAACTCCACCTTTGAATTTCGTTTTGGGAAATCTTCTGGATAGAGATTCCAGTTGCATGCTTCAATGCAAGTGACTCGGTCGCTCTCGTCGAGCATTCCGGCTTCGACAAATTCTCGGATCATCTGCCTCCGAGGCGTGCTCGCCTCGGAGCGCGACATGGCGTAAACACCGGGACTCATGCGCGTTCCCTTATTGCGCTGAACATGCTTGGAAATTCCATGCCGTTTCAACTCGTAATTCAGATGCTTTCGGTTAAGCTGAACAATTACCCACAACGTAGTCGATTCGGGTGCAGGTTTGGTAATCACGCCGTTAGCAGCGCATTCCCCCAGGCATTTTCCCAAGACCACTTTGGATTTATCGCAATTGCAAACCGCTTCATAATCATCCCCACTGATTTTTTTACGTGCCACTTCGTGAGGATTTGGGGGTTTGTTATCGAAACCAATCCAAGACGTTGCAGAACGCCCCCAATCATCGGACGCTTTGATACAAAAGCCAGTCCTGCCGCAGTTTTCACAAAACGCCTGATACTTTTTATGTTCCCACGACATGACGTTTATTTTCTTCGTTAACGACGGCTCTTACCGATTTATTTGGTTACTTCAAAATGATTTGCAGAATCGTTTTGTCGTCTTCTTCCAAAGGCGCGTGAAACGCCCAACGGATAAACGCCTCGGCAGCTTCACGAGCAGTAACATCATGTGGTATTGCGGCGGCTACGTGAAAAGCAGCTTCCATGTGTTCAATCGCCCACATTGGCCGTGTCATTGGAGCGGAGCCATCGCCCGGATCACATGCGTATTTTGTGATGAGCGCCGTTTGAACCATGGCAATAAACTGTGAAGTCCGATCCATAATAATGGGAAAAGATCCTCGGTATCCCTGCGCGTTTCAAGCACAAAACAACCCCGGCGCAAAAAAAATTGCCCCATGTTGCCAAACGCGGCTGGTTCAATGACTCTTTGCACGAACGATGATGGTGCGACCAAAACGGTTAAGCGCTTATCCGCTAATCCGGCCAGAGCGCTGCGAAATGAACTTGATGCATTGTTTCTGTCACGGCAAGAGCAACAAATGTTTAGTCCCACAACAGGCAGTCGAATCGCCTCCCCATCGCGCAAGACTGCGGGCTTTTCCCCCTGTCACCCTTTGAAAACCCGCAGACTTGCGCTCACCCTGGGGGCTCGCTTGGGAATTCAAAAACCGCCGCTTCACTTCGCTTTTTGTTCTGGCGGCTCCCCGCCCCTTTCTCCTACGGGAACCGGTCAGCCCAAACGCTACGTTTCGCTCACGTTTTTTGAATTCCCAAGCGAGCCGGGGGCGGTAACGCGGTTGTCATGTCTTATGCAAAAAGCACAAGCCACGCCAACCGCGACCGCTGACGCGGAATTGGTGGGGGAAATTCGAGGAAGCCACCCCATTCACTCAGAGACTCTGAATTTCAACACCCCTGATTCCCCGAATTGAAATTCAGAGACTTGTCGCTCGCCCAGGTGGAGTGCGCCTTGGCGATTTCGCCGTCGCTCCCGCTTCCGCGCTGCCCTGTTGCCCTTCCGCTCCAGCCGTCCGCGACGGCGAAATTCCAAGACGCCAGCCAATTCCGCCCGCTGACGCTAAGCTAAATTATCACGATTTCTTTCTGTTCTTCACCAAAGCAATGGACCTTGCCGGACAAATCAACAAGAATATTAATTTCAGTTCTGACTCCTATGGGAGATTTATAGATTCCCGGCTCAATTGAAAAACAACTTCCAGGAATTATCTTGCGGTCATCATGTGTTTCAAAGTTGTCCATATTTGCACCATTCCCATGAACTGATTTATGTATGGAGTGTCCCGTGCGGTGAGTAAAATACTGTCCGAATCCGTTGCTAGATATGATTGTTCGCGCGACATTATCAACTTCCCAACCTTGAATAGTCGTGCCATTAGCTGTTCTTTCAATAATAAGCTGTTTTGCAGCGTTCCGCGCATCTCTTGCTATATTAAACAATTTAACATATTCGCCATTCGGCACGCCTCCTAATTGATAACACCAAGTTATATCATAGTATATGGCCGATGGATTGTTTTCCTTGGCCCACAAATCAATAAGAAGACGGTCACCCATTTTCAGTGGCGAGGAAAAATCCGGAGAAACTTCAAAATGAGGATCTGCCGCGTGTTCATTAACAGCAACTATTGGGAAAAGGTTATCACAGGTTAGTCCGCGCGAATCAAATTCGTTGAGAATGAACTTCTGAACCTCGCGTTCATTTACAAGTTCTTTTCGCTGTAGGCGAACGTTAATTAGTTTAGTTGCAGCACTCAAAATATCATCAACGGTCTTCGATGCCCGAATGTGCGAGTCAATTTCCTCCTGGGTTAGCCGCGCTTCAAACATTTGAATGAGGTCTGCGCTAGAAACAACATCGCTACCTAATGAACGAATAAGCTCAACAGTTCCTGCATCGACCAATGAGATTGAAGGAAGATTGCCACAAGGCGAATACTGCATTGCCAGACACTTTTTCCCCGAGATCACGCTTGCGAGCACAGTTTTGAGTTTCTCGAAACCTGCATACCGTGTAGTCTTGCCAGGCAATTCATCTAAACGGCTGGGCTCAATTGCATGAACTATTTTTTGCGGCTCCCCCTCTGATGGTATGAGGTAAAACCATCTCCTAGTGCTCATCTTCTTTGGGGAGAGACCTAGGACTTGTTGAGCAATTGGCTCCCTGTCGTGAAAGTCGGCAAATAGCCAACCGTCTATTTTTAGGTGTTTGAGTGATGCTTGAACGCTTTCAATATTTATCATGGTCGTGATTGTGGTTGTTTACGGTCGTAGTAATATATAACAAGTTAAACTCGAAGAATGTCCAGAATTATTTCTCTAGCTGTTCTAGTGTTTCACGAATCTTTTTAAGTCGTTCCTTATCTATTTTCCGACCTTCTTTTAATTTATCGGCCTTTTGCCAAAGAACCGCGTAATAATCGATGAACAAGGCAACAACATGCGGATTGGTGATGCTTAGGTACTGCTTTTCGCCATCTTTGAAAACGGGCACACGATAGAAACCAAGCAACACTTCCTTTTGATCTATTATTATGTAGGACATCAATGGGAGCTCGACATGCGAAGTATCATAGTACGCCAATTGGTAGTTATACTGGTTGCTTTCGACAAATTTATATGCTCGGTCAAAGTAATGAAGGTTTGTAAGGCTTGATATTTCACGGTAACTCACTAGGCCACTTTGACAAGTGTCGGCCATGGCTTTCACATAGTCCTTATACGCATCATCCTCATCCTTGTTTCTATACTCAGTGCGAGATCCCCATGTTATATCATCAATGCTGGATTCAGCCTTTCGTATCTTATTGGCGATAAACCGGTAAAGATGCGCCACATTTGGGAACACTATGACCTCATCTTTTCCTCCAACAGATATTTGATTAATTGGGACATTAACTTGGGGCGCTAAGTGTTGTTGTGAGTTCTTTTTCTCGATTAAAGCTCTCAATACGTTGTCTAGTTCGTTCGGGTCTTTGGCAAACCCAGCTTCGACAGCATGAAGATGTCTCAATTGATCTGCGATGCCATGGAATGTCACGGCTGCCGATTGGTGCTCTCTTGCCCGTTCTTTTGGGTTGATGAATGTCTGCACGACTGTCAGGGCTGTGACTACGAAAGATAATATGCCTCCAATTGCGAGTCCATGGTTCATTCCAGACAATGCAATTACACCGGATAACCCCGCCAAAATTGAGGCGGTGTATCCTGTACAATAAAAAGTAATAGTCCAGCAACGCGCGATGCGATTGTGCTCCTTAACTCGCAGCATGCACTCATCTTCGAGGTTGCGGGCCACCGATCTGATGCTTTCTAACTGCTGAGACATGTTTTTCCAGAACAGATTGCGCCGAAAACTGTTGGCTACCATCCTCAGACCGAGCACTTCACATAAATGCTTTTTAAGAACCTGATTGAATCTTGAGATATTTTTGTCAAGAAATCAAACAAAAACATTACTATTAGGGATGCGTATAGGCGACGTAAGTAAGGGTTTTTGACGGCCCCGCGCTCCGCGTGGCGATGATGCTATAGCGCGGGGATTCCCCAGAATACCGTCACGGTCCCAATCTGACACAAGTTCCTGTCGCCGACCTGTGCGGGGTCGTTAGTCATCTGAGATTTTATTGGGTGTAATTTTGTTGAGGTTGTCTTCTTCGCCTTTTTTACGCCCGCCATCACCTCCCATTTGCTGCTCGCTGATGCGACAGCGGGCCGAGATTGGAAACGAGATCTAAAACCGCGCCAGCGTCTCCCCTTCTACCCGCTTCGCCACTGTCACGGTTTTAGCTTTCGCTGGGTTTTGAATGCACTTCGCGCACGGCCCGCTGTCTTCCCCATCTGTGAAGCGATCAGCAAACGGCAGGGTGACGGACAGCGGTTTTAAAAAAAGCTCATTCATACAACAAATTTATTTGAAGCGTCAGCATCGGCGAATGTCCGGCCATCGGTATCAAAAATGGAAAGCCGGTCACCGCAACTCAAGGTCAGACAGCTCGTTTGAGTGTTGTTGTTCCCCATTTGCCGGCAACATGGCCGGGCAGCGGAGTTCGATAACCCCAGGAGCAACCACAATCACTTGCACCCGATCCCCAGGCTTGAAGCCCGCCCCTTCAAGCCAACGCCCCATGAGACGGATCTTTGGTTTGGCGCGATTTTTCCAAAAGTCTCCGTCGGCCTCGATCTTCAATGTGCGAGCTGATTTGGCCGGTCCGGGCTGGTGGGGGAACTGTTCGGAAGTCATAGGGATTGCTTCCGGCAACGCTCTCTCAATTCAATAGCGGCGGGTGCGATCCTGGCAAGCGAAAAGGCCAACAGCCTTATTGTTTGCCTTCCCTACCCGAAAACTTCGGTTTCGTTGTGAACGGCATTGACCTTCCCGCTAAGCCGGGCTTTTCTTGCCATTCGGCTACGGATCTTGAACACGAACCATTCAAATTCTGGCTCAATTTGAGAATTTCCAAGGTCGATCATTTCTCTTTTCTGTCTCACGCTTTTGCTTCGTTTCATAAAATGTATTTTCAAAAAGGGTGAAAATTCACCCTGCACAAAGGCTGGATAGTCACGTTTGGCCGAAGACAAGACCGCCACGGTTCCACTCAAAAACGACATAAATGGGCTGTTTTTGACGGGCAACTAAACCAGATTCACATTTTGGCACCAAAATCTGTCTGTTCGGGGTTATAAATTAAATTAGAAGCCCGTTTTTGATGGGCAACTGAATTGTTCTTTTTAGATCTGCATACGTCTGCACCCCCCCGTTTTCACCCGCTCGAAACGCTGCCCGTTTCTCACGTTCATTTTTTTGCCCCCGCTCGCCCACGGGATTTTGATTCCCGCGCTTGCTCGCGCCCGCCGCTACGCTCCCCGGCGCGACCAGATGAAACCCAATCCCTTGTCCCAGTAGTTTAACGGTTTAATCTGTAAATTGTTTAACTGTTGACATGGTTACTTGTTAAACAACTGTTGTTAAACCGCAAAACTGTTTTCAGAGTTCACTGTTAAAAGTGTTGACTGTTTTCTTGTTTAACTATTGAACAGTTAAACCATGAAGGAGAAACCCAACCCACTCGCCGGAATTGTGGACGCGATGAAGGCCCATGACAACAGGCTCGCGCACATTGAGCCAAAGCCCGCCCTGGCTCAAAACCAACCCGTTGTAACCCTCACTAAAGCGACGACAACGCCTGTGCAGACCGTTGCCACGGTTGAGCAACCGCGCCGGGTAGGGGAGAAAGTCTTTTGCGCCGCCCGCTACACGCGGGGACAAATTGCCAAAATTGACCAGATTATCTTGCTGACGCATCAGGAACGCGGCGTGCGCATTTCCCAAAGCGACATTTTGAAAAAGGCCATCGACCGCTTGCCCACGGCCCCCTTGGAGGAAGGGGAGATTGCTGAAATCCTCGCCGCCAGTGGAAGGAAACAGTTAAACAGTTAAACTGTTTAACGAGATCAAAATGTCCTTTGCAACTTCAATGGCTGCAATCCGGCTGTTTGGCTGGAGTGCTTTCCAGCCGTGCAGATGGGCGCGAGGGTAGGCACGCAAAAATGTCAGGTAGTGCGGTAGGCGAGGGAAAGGAATGGCTTCCGCCATTTGAGGCATTGCGTTGCATTCGTAGGTGTTTGGAACCACCCTGTTAAACAGTAAAACAGTTTTGCCAGTCCGAAGATTCTTGATGACCCGGCTTGTTGCCAGGGTCGTGGACAAATCCGGTGCGTCAGGTGTCGTCACCAAGATGACCAAGTCTGCCGTTTTAATCGTTTCAATCGTCGCGGGGTTTTCCAAATTTGGGGCGGTGTCCACGACGACAATGTCTTGCCCGGTCTCACCCTGGGGAATACCGAGGTGGATTGCCGCCGAGGTTGCGTTGCCCTGGGGGTCACAGTCCTGAATCGAAACGGATTTTCCTGCATCCAGCAGGGCCGAGGCGAACAAAAGCGAGCAGGTTGTTTTCCCTACACCGCCCTTGCCATTCACAAACGCAATCCGTACCGCCATAGTTGAACGCTAGAGACCGGGCCAGACCTTGTCAACCCGTTGCAATCAAATTGATTATACAGGGAAGCGGCTGTCACATTATTTGAATATTGACCCTGTGCGCGTTTGCGTCGTTTGGTTGAACATGCCAAAAAAAAAGAATCCCGCCGCCGCCCTTCTCGGGCGGCTTTCTGGCCTTAGCCGCAGAGGACAAAAGGGAGCGGAATTGCCAGGCATCACAAAGAACCAGATAAAACAGGCGAGCGCCGCATTTTCAAAAATGGGCGGCAAAGAGAGAGCCAAGAAATTGTCAGTGGCGGTTAGAAAATCCATCGCGACTAAAGCCGCACGGGCACGATGGAGTAGAGAGCTGAATGCTTAATGTAAGAAATGCCTAAATCGCAAAAAATTTCGCCGCCCCGCTTGCAAAACCAACGAACCGCAAGCATGTTCAAGTGAAGTTGGTTCGTTCCGAAACGAAGTTGTTGTGTCCCTCTAACGACACTTGAAGTTCGCGTTATGATTTTGTGGATGGGACAACCTGATACGCGACGGCAGAATTTAATTGTTCTGTTGCTGGTTGTTGTGTTGCTTCTGGGCCGCTCCGCTTGGTGTCAATCACGAGGCGCTTTTTGGCAGTCGGTCCCGACAGGGGTGAAATGGACATGGGATTCAGTTTCAGAAAAATACAGTCAATACGATCCTCAGTGGGACGGGTTTTGGATCAACAACCCATACACTGGGCAGGTGTGGTTTTATGGTTGCGGTCCAGGAGGTAATGCGACGTCGAAACGGTGTTCGTTGTATGTTTTTGATCCAAGGGGGAACCAGTTAGCAGAATGTTCAGACTGTGCAATTGGGGAACTTGGGGAACGACTGTTTGCCCAAAGGGTCCAGACTGTTGCCCCTCCGCCATCGCCAACGCCAAATCCAGCAACTCCGGCGCCCGTAGTTCCAAAACCGAACCCGTCACCACAGCCAATTTTGCCGCCAATGAATCCCCCCGAAGATGGTTCGGGCGGAATTTTTGCGGCCATCATCGGATTTCTCGGCGGGATAATCGATTATATCGAAGCTCGTGCCGGAGCATTTACCTTTCTTGCTACAACATTTTTCGGCGTTTGTAGCTTGGTTGGTCGCAAGGAAGGTGGTAACGGTCGCAAAGAAGGCCGCAAGGGTGGCTGAACAAATTGGCCGTTTAAAATGGTTAGGGGTGTTGAAGCGATTTGTTTTGTTTACATCGACATCGACATTTCGTCCTCCTGCGCTTCCTGAACTTTCACTGACGATTGCTGCCGGACGGTTTCCTGTTCAGCTTCCATTTCCTGTTTCAGTTGTGCCGCCCGATTCTTTTTCCGCTTTTCTTCCTTGCCCTCGTCCTGAATCAATTCCATCGCCATTTCCCGTTCGCGCTCGCGGGTGACGTTTTCCCGCAACTCCGCAACGTCGTCCGTGTAAATCCGCACCTCTTTGCGCCCGCGTGACACCGAGACATAAAACTGTTTGGCGTCCGTCGCCCCCGACGAGATCAAACCCGACTGGCAGACCAGCACACAATCCACCGTCTTGCCTTGCGCGGCGTGCGACGTGGAGGCGTAGCCCCAGGCCAGATGCGGAAAATTTTTGTCCAGCCGAAAGCCGTTTTCCAAGACCAGCCCGCCATCGCGTGCGAATTTCTTTACCGTGTAATCACTGCCATTGTACAGCCGGTGATTGCCCCGGTCCCGCCCGTTGGCCGTGATGCGAATCCGCTCGCCCTGGCTGATTTCAATTTTATCCCGTGCAAACACGCTGAAATGTTTCGGCTCATGCAGGGGCAGTTCCTTGCGCCGGCCCTCGCTTTGCACCCAAACCCCATGCTCGCCGGCCTCAACCACTTCCATTTCCCGGCCCATTTTAAAACCTTTCATCGGCTTGTTGATTTTGACCACCTGCCCCGGCGCATAATGGCGGGCATCGCATTTTTGCGCCGCCGTCAGGGACAGGTCACGGAGGATGTTCCACGTTTTGCCGTCGGTCATTTCGCCGCGCTCTTTGAGCGCGTGGCGAATGGCATGGGTGACGTTTTCGCATTCGGCATGGGTGGGGGAAACCACCAAGGCGCTTTTGCCCTTTTTGACTATCGCCAGATAATCCGCCGCCACCGCTTCCTCCCGTTCCTCTTTGGGCAGTTCACGGAACGCCCCCATCTCTTCCAAGGTGGTGAATGCCGATTTGAAATCACGGGCGGCGATTTGTTCCACCGCCCGCTTGTAGGCCCCGGTTTGCCGTTGGATCTCATCCACCGTTGCCACCGGCAGTTCGCCGAATTTTTGCAGCAGATCAAACGCCTGCCCGCGTTCGACGGCGTGATGCTGTTTGGTGTCGCCCACCAGTACCAGCCGGGCGTTGAGCCTTTCGGCCAGGCACGTCAGTTCGTCCATCATGTGGCAGGACAACAGCCCGGCCTCGTCCACGAGCCAGACCGCCCCTTGCGCTTCCGCTTGCAGGCTTTCATTGCCCAGCAGCTTGGCGACCGTTTCCGCATCTTCAAAACCGTCTTTGCGCATCGTGTCATGCGCCGTGATGGCCATCGGCGTTAGCACCAACAGTTTGTTTCCGCTTTGTTCAATTCCTTTGCGGACTTCATGCAACAGGCGGCTTTTGCCGACACCTGCCTTGCCCTCGATCCCGGTGATGAAATCGTGGGAGCCGAGGATGTGGAACACCCCGGCTTGTTGCGGGGCGTTCAGCGCAGTGTCTTGGATTTTCCATGCCGGACTCAGGGCCGGGAACTTGTCCCGCCCCAGCTTGCAGCGGTCAACAATCCGGCCCTCTTCGGCCCGCACTTCCCAAGTCGTTACGAACGTCTCGCCGTGCTTTGCCACCCGGATCAACGGGGCATCTTTGACCGCCTGCTTAATGGCTTTCAAATCCGCAATGCCGTAGCTCCATTGCAGGGCTTCCGTCACCAGATTGCGCTCGGTAATCACACTGACCCGCTCGAAAACGTGTTTCATCGCCAGGTCCACCACGGCGCGGGCGGGCGAAACGCCGTCCCTTTGCACGGCATCCACCACCGCCGCCCGCGTTAAAGCCGCTTTAAGGCCATCCAGAGCCTTGATTTCAGCCGGGGACAGCCGGGACCACCAGACCGGCTTCAAATCGGTCACCAACAGGTCTTTGATCTTCTTTTCCCGCGTCCGCGCCGCCAACCCATCCTTGCCCGCGTGCGAGTCAATGCCCAGCTCCTTTGCCTTGTCCTTGACCAGTTTGGAACGGCGGCTGAATTTTTCGATCAACTCGCGGGAAATCCCGGCCAGTTCAAACGACTGGCCGGAGAGTTCGACGGCATAGCCCAATTCCGTCAGGCTAGTGGCCATCCGCGACAAAAACGCCGCCTGAAAATCCGCTCCGTGGCGTTTGATGTCGCCAAACTGCGCCGCTTTCCACCGGTTTTCAACCGGGTCAAACGTCGTGTTGAAAACGTAGCAATGGGCGTGCAAGTGCGGGTCGGGAATCCCGTCCACCGGGCGGGCCGTGAAGTGGACGAATTCAGACCAAACCAGATTGCCGGTAATCCGGTCCCCATCCCGCCCATCGGAGCGCACGCGGGTTGCGGCCTCCCGTTCGATGTCCTCCATGGTTTCCCGGACGGCCTGCCGGAAGGCCCGGAGGATTCTATCGTCGCCCGTCCAGTTGTAGGCCAGCGTCACCGACTTTGGCACATGGAAATTGAAGTCGTAACCGCACCGGCGGTTGTCCTTCATTCGTGGGGTGAGTTTTTCGCCCGTTTCCGGGTGCAGGTTGTCGCAAAGCTGGTTGAATTCCTGACCGACTTGGCCTTTGAGCCCAAGCCGCCGGGCGGCCTTGCCGAGCCATCGGCCCGGCAATTCCTGCCCTTCGGAATAATAGCCTTCGCGGGTGAGTCCCTCATGGTAGTATTTCTTGGCTTGATGGGACGAGGTGGAGGTAATGATGCGTAACATAGTGTTTCAGTGTTGAGTGTTTGGAGTCTGTCTTCCGATAAAAGCATGAGTGGTAATTTTCTTAAAATGACTTTTGACCTGTTGGCAATCTGAAAATCCAGAAGGCAAAACAGACCCATACAAAACACAGAGAACTTCGTCATGCGTCTCCCCTAAGCATAGCTTAGGGCGGGCGGGACCAGGGAACAGCGGGGTCAAAAGCAGGCTCATAATTCCGTCCGTCAGTTGAGGGTTGGCTTGTCGCAGGTTGCCTTCAAAAAGTTGGCGATTTGCTCCCGTGGAATGAGTATCTTCCGCAGGGCCTTGCAGGAGGTCAGCTTCCCACGCCACAGCAGACGGCGGACGGTCTTGGTGCTGACGTTGAGCGCCGCCGCCGCTTCGTTTATGTTGTAGGCCAGAGGCTCCGGCAGGTGTGCCGCCGGGGGCAGGCTGGTTGCTACAACTGGCGACGGGAGTGGGTTCAAGGAGCCGTTGTTTTGGGCCGGATTCTGGCCCGGATTTGCGTCATTTTTCATGTTCATTTTTGGTTGTTTGTTCGTGGCCGTGATTGGCCATGCTCCTTTTTCGCAAATCTATTTTCCGAATCCACAGAGCTTGTTTCCGAACTTTCCGAATACTTTCCGAAGGTGAGTAAAAGCCAATAAATGTAAGGTACTTATGAAGGCGTTCCGCCAGCCTGTGGCCCTCAGATTCAGCATGGAAAGACAGCCCAAGAAATCCGCCCGTGAGGCCATCGCCGCCATGTCGGCCATGGAATTGTTTGGCAATGGCCCGTCGGAAGCCCGCCAGCAGGGGCGGCGGCTGGTTTTAAAGTTCAGGAGCCGGGAAATGCCGGCGCTTGACCGGATTGAATTTCACGCCAGCAAGTCCCCCAAGTTTGAATACCTCCAATACGGCAACGACACCGATCCAACGCGTAGCTTTAGGGCGGCGGCAGTGACCAAGGCATTGCCGATTTTCTTCCTCGATTACCTTTGCGCCCGGTTGCAGACCCCGCCCAAACCATGCCTGCTTGAGGGTGGCGACGGCAGCCTTGCCGCCACGATTGGCTATGCCCTGACCGACACCGACGGGGTATGGCGGAACCTCTTTACGGAATTCCTGCCCACCAGCGGAACCGTCAACCGCGTCAACGCCATTTTCGCCGGGGCCAACCTTCATGGAAAAAACGAGGGGCAGCGGATTATTTCCGTGCGTGCGGACTACCTGCCGCCAGATTGCATTGAAGTCGTCTGGCACAACCTGCCGTTGACCGGACGGGACGAAATTCAGAACCTGACCGACCATTTTCGCAAGGCTTGGAATTTGGCACCTCCCACCCCGTTGACGCTGCCGGAAGGGGAGGCGGGCGAGGAAAAGGCGAGCGGGACAGAAGCCGTCGCACCGGCAAAGGTTGCCCCGCAGAAAGACCCGGATTATTTCGTTGAGGCGTCCGATATCAAGACAGTCTTGCTTGGCAGAATTCCCCCCAAGAAGCCAGCCCAACCCAAACCGACCAAGGATGAACCAGCTGAGAAACCGCCGTCCCTTAATCTGGCTCCGACCGTCGGGGAAATATCGGAGGAGTTCAGTTCCCAGGTGGAACCGGAATTCCCGAAAAATGAATCCCCGGCACCCCAAAAAATTGATCCCGCCCTTTTTGAAATCCAGAACCCCAACCGTTACACATGGGATGACTCCGAACCGCTGCTTAATTTCGGAAATGACGACAGCGACGCGGACGTGTGGCGCATCCGGGATGCGTGTGAAGGCGTCGCCGTTTTCGGGGCCGTTGGCAGCGGCAAAACCAGCGGCAGCGGCTCAGCCATTGCGCGGGCATTTTTGCAGACGGGCTTTGGCGGGTTGGTCCTGACCGTCAAACCCGACGAGGCGCACCGCTGGCGGCGCATGTGTGACGAAGCGGGCAGGGGTGGCGATTTCATCCATGTCACCCCGGCCAGCGGCCACAAATTGAATTTCCTGCAATACGAACTTGAGCGACCCGGTGAACGGCTCGCCGTCACGGACGACCTGATTGCACTTTTCCGCACCTTGATTGGTGTCATGTCCCGCAGCAAGCGGGGTGAGACGGGAGACGATTTTTGGACGAACACCACCAACCAACTCATTCGGAAACTGACCGACATTTTCCTTTTGGCCGGGGAACCGCTGACACTTGACCGGATGGTCCGTTTTATCAATCAGGCCCCCAAGGATCTCAAACAGGAGTGGCGCTATTCCGACATGTTCGCCGATGTCATCCAACGCGCCGAGGAATTCGCCAAAACCGGCAGCGACGTGGACCAGCGTGTTTTCCGGGAGTGCTTTGAGTATTGGACGGACGCTTACCCCGCCGTGGCCGACGTGACCCGCAGCGGATTCATTACCGCGTTTGCGGCGATGGCCGACGTGTTGAGCGGGCGCGGCATCCATGAAATGATTGGCACCGACACCAACCTGACGCCCGAAATGATTCTATCGGGGAAAGTTGTCGTCCTGGACATTCCGTTAAAGGGAAACATCCAGGGCGGCATGATGGTTCAATCCATGTGGAAATTGCTGTTCCAGCAGGCGGCGGAACGCCGCACCGACAAGGGCCTGCCCATCGCCCGTCCCGCCTTCCTTTGGGAAGATGAAGGCCACATGTTTTTCTCGCAGCATGACGTGGATTTTCAACCGACGGCGCGGGACATTCGCGCCCCGCACGTCATTCTTTCCCAAAACCTGCATAATTTTTTCCAGCAGGGCCACAACGAGCACGCCGTTGAAGCCGTGTTCGCCGCCATGAATACTCTTTTGTTTCACACCAACGGCGACATGACGACAAATCGCTGGGCGTCTGAAAAGATTGGCGAGATCAGACACTTGAAACTCACCACGGACGGACTTTTGAAACCGCTCCGGGACAAGGATATTTCCTTTTGGGAACGCCGACCGGAGGAAGTGGAGAACGTCGGCAAGATGAAAATTACCGAGGAACAAAAACGGGGCCTGCCGCCGGAGGATTTTGCCAAGCTCAAAAGGGGCGGAGGCAAGGACGCAGCTTGTGAAGCCGTCCTGCTTTGGCTGTCCCATCAATTCGCCGTCAACAACAACCGCAATTTCTGTGTCCTGACGTTCACGCAGGAAGACAGACCCGAAACCAAGGAACACTGATAAAACTATGGGTGACTACATTACAGAATTAAGTGACAAACCCCTGAAATGGACGGAAAGCGCCATCACCGCCCTGACCAAAAAAACTGCCGCAAGCTTTTGGGCCAAATTCAAGCGGCACCTGTCCACCGCCAGCGAACCCATCTTTCGGAAGGACATGGGCGAGCGTTACCTCAGCAGCGAAGCTCTTGGCGGCGGGGCGTCGCTTTGGTTTTTGGCGACGGCGGCGGCTTTGGTGGTGCCAGAAATACGCTCTGGAGCCGCCATCTTATTTGGCATGGCCAATTGGTATCGGGCCGAACATCTGTTTAGCCACTGGCTGCCGACCCTGTTGGCTGGCGGCGCTCTCAGCTATTTCCATTTTAAGTTTGGCGTCCAAAGCCGGGCGCTGATGGGAAAATACCGCGCAGAGGGAACCGCCTATCACACGCAGAGCCGGGGAATTCCGCGCTGGGGTGAGAGCGAGATCCTCGTGGGCTTTGGCATTACCGCCGCGCTGCTCCTGTTTGACTTGCCCGCCGGTGTCTTGTTCATCGCTTCCTATTGCATGAGCGCCAAGCTCAGTGCCGAACAACAGGCCGCGATTCATGCCCGTTATCTGGACGCACTCGATCAAAGAATCGAACAGGAATACTTGGAGGATGCCATTCTGGGAAAATGTCCGGCGGAAATCACGCAGTTGCACAAGCCGCTGCCTGCGCACATGAACGCCGATTTGCGGAAGAACATCGCGGCGGCGGCCGTGGGCAAACCGGTGACCATCATGGCCAGAGGGCCAAGGAGCGAGAACGCACCGGCCCCGACGGAAAATCCCGGCGGCAATGGCGGCAGTCATACCGCCGCACGCCCGCAGCCTTTGAGAAATTTGCGAGCGGGAGCGCCGAGCGTGGCAAGTCAGGAACCGGTTGAAACACCCCAACCCCAGCCGGAACCCGTACCGCAACCACCGGAATCATTCACTGCCGAAAGCCCAGCACCGGTTGCCCCGCAATTTGTGAATCCAGGGCCAGGGACGCCCGCCCCGACCGCCACGCCTGCCAGTCGGCCGACAGCGAAATCAAACAAGAGACTTTTCACCGGCCTCATGATCATTCTGGCGGTGGCCATCGCCGCCGGAAGCATTGTTCATTTTTGGCCCACCAGGTCAAAGCGGCCTCCGGGTTCTGTTGCCACCCGCACCATGAACACCCCAAGCGTGCCAGCCGAGGCAATTCCGAATCCGCCACCCCCCGCCGCAGCGGTTGTCCAACCCCAGCGAGCTCAACCGGTGACAGCGGCTCCGGCGATAGATACCGGCACCGTCGCGCAAACAGACCCGCAGGCCCAAAAGCTTAAAGAAAGGCAGCAGAGGCTTGAACAAATCACCAGCGAATTGACGAATCGAATCGCGCAGCTTCCCAAATACACAGCCGACTGCAAAGCCAAGCTGGATACCTACGATGGCAAGCTCGCCAGCTTCGGACCCGCTGACAGGGCGGTATTGAAACACAATAGTGAAAGTGCCCGGAAGACGATTGAGAACAATCTGAAGAACCAAGCAGAATCCCTGAAAGGCTATCAGACCGTCTTTGATGCTCTTTTGGCCAGACCCCAGGCGGACCCGCAGATCGCAATCCAAAGCCTCACCGACTACTTTGCAAGACTGGACAAGATTCACGGCGAATTCACCGGCATCTTCGCCAGCTTGGACAAGGATTTTACACCGGACCCACATTGAGCGGAGCGGCACCGGCAGTCAGAAGAAGGTTTAAAACATCACGTTTTGCGCTACCGTGCGAAGCTTTTTCGGCCAGACAAATCTGATACTGCAATCTGTTACTGGTTGCAGTTTTGGGGGTCAAAATGAGGCTTTAGCAGTCCACATGAAGGGGAGGGGAAAACTCACAATTCGATTGGCAGGCAATGGGATTCTACGTTTGGCCACTTGCGGCCAAAACCCGTTTCTCACTCCCAAAGCAAGCGCTCTACCAGGCTGAGCTACGCTCCGGAC
>Ga0181535_10001862_pt1 | contig 26626 bp, 24 predicted proteins | sample PEATcosm2014_Bin_44_FD_119774 | JGI IMG/M metagenome (GOLD analysis project Ga0181535, IMG submission 119774) | Peatland microbial communities from MTU Mesocosm Facility, Houghton, MI, USA - PEATcosm2014_Bin17_30_metaG | ecosystem: Environmental > Terrestrial > Soil > Wetlands > Peat | place...
GCCGTGGCACGCGCCCTGATTGCATCCCATCTTGGTCATCACTGGGATCACGTGATTGCGGAAGCTCCATTGAAAGGGTGCGTGCGAGCCCGCCACACGAACGGTCGCGGTGGCCATATGGCCATTGGCGCGAGCCGTTATGCGGGCTTCGCCATCGCCGGCGGGCCGCACCATGCCGTGCGCGTCCACCGTGGCAATCCTGAGGTCGGACGACGACCATTCGGCGGTCGGCGTCCAGTCTTCCTGATGCTGGCTCGCCGTGGCTTCGGCGAGCAGCTGCTGGCGGGCTTCGGGCCCGGTGAGCTCGATCGTGGCTGGCAAAATCGCCAGGCTTTGCGCGAACCCGGGCGCGGCAAACAGCAAGGCGAGGGCGCCACCAACGACCCCCGTTAAGTAACTCCGCCGCCGTAACCGGTGAGCCGACATTGCGGGCAATACCGGCGTGCCCATCAAAGCAGCTCCCGAATAGGCTCGGTGCCGCGGTCTACCAGCGGAATCGGCCGGCCCTGCCCGCCCGGGAGTTCGGTTTGCAGATCCAGGCCGAGGCCCCGGTAGACGGTGGCCGCGACCTGCGCCGGCGTCACCGGCCTGTCCCTGGGCGCCGCTGCGATTTCGTCCGACGCTCCCACAACCATGCCGCCCTTGAGCGGACCGCCGCCCATCAGCAGACTCCAGCACTGCGGCCAGTGATCGCGCCCGCCGGCCGGATTGATCTTCGGCGTGCGGCCGAATTCGCCGGTCGCCACCACCATCGTGTTGCTCAATAGCCCGCGCTCCGCCAGTTCGGAGAGCAGCGACGAATATGCCATATCGAACATCGGCCCCACGAGATCGCGGTAGCAGCTGATTGGGCTGAAGGGCTTGGAGCCGTGTATGTCCCAGGTGATTTCGTCGAACACCGTTTCGAACATGTTGACGGTCACGAAGCGCACGCCGGCCTCAATCAGGCGGCGGGCCAGCAGGCAGCTTTGGCCGAAGCGGTTCATGCCATACTTCTCGCGGGTGGCTTGCGGCTCCTGATGGAGCTCGAAGGCCGCTCGCGCCTTCTGCGAGGACATCAGCGTATAGGCCTGCTGGAAGGTGGAATCGAGCAGCCGCGCGTCCGCCGACGTTTCGAATTCGCTGACCGACTTATCCACCATGTCGCGCCAGTTGCGCCGGCGGTCCACGCGGAGCGCGCTCAGGTAATCGGGCGGCAGCATGTCCGGCACTCTGAAATTTGGGTCAGATGGGTCGGCGTTGAGAACGAACGGGTCGTACGCCTTCCCCAGGTAGCCGGCGTTCTGTCCGTGGGGCATATTGCCGCCGGTATTGCCGATCGGGCGCGGAAGCAGCACGTGCGCCGGTACGTCGCCGTTCGGACCTTTCAGTTTGCTGAGCACGCAACCCATGTGAGGATGCTCGATCCCGCCCTGGAACAAGCGGCCGGTCTGCATCATCTGGTGGCCGGTGTCATGGACCGCGGCAGCCGTGTGGTAAACGCTGCGGACGATCGAGAATTTGTCGGCCTGCCGGGCGGTGCGCGGGAAGTTTTCAGAGATTTCGATGCCGGGGACGTTGGTGGCGATCGGTTTGTATGGCCCGCGAATCTCAGCCGGAGCGTTGGGCTTCATGTCGAAGGTGTCGAGCTGCGAGGGCCCGCCGATGAGCATCAGCAGAATGCAGTTGACGTCCGAATCGCTGGTCGCTCCCAGCGCCCGCAGCCCGAACCAATCCGTAAGCGTTAACCCCAGCGCAGCCAGCGACCCGGCGTGAAGGAAGTCGCGTCGTTTCAGCCCGTCGCAGAACTCGACCGGGCGATCCGCATCCAGACGAAACATTCCACCCTCCTGGCGTACTCGATTCTATCACTTGCGGGAGACACACATGGCGCTCGACCGCCAGGAATGACAGCCGTCCGAGGTACGGCGATGCCTCAACGTCCTGTCTTCTGCAGCACTCCGTGCGCCTTCAGAATCTCTTTAGTCTCCTCGACCGGTAGCGCCTCTACGGTGTGCCCATTTCCCGTCATGGTCACGGCTTTGAACAGCGAGTTGTAGATCGCCTCCTCGGTGGCGTCGATCGCAGCTACAAACAGCGGCGACATGGCGTCGTTGGCGACCAGCCGCGCAGGATTGCGGGCAGTGGAAAAGGCGATGGCGTAGTCCCCGCTGCCGTTTGATCCATCCGCACCGGTGCGGGCCAGGCCGAACATGGTACGGGCCGCCATCCGCCGCAGGTTGCGCGCGTCCACCGGCGCATCGGTCGCCAATACGATGATGATGCTACCCTTCCCCTCATTCGCACCGGCTCGCTTCTTCAGCTCCCGGCCCACCGGAATACCGGCGATCATGAGGTCCCCGCCGAAGTTCGTCTGCACCAGCACGCCAACGAAGTAATCCCCGGCTTTGCGCGACGCCGTGCCGATACCGCCCTTCCATCCGAAGGCGACCGTCCCCGTGCCGGCTCCCACGGCGCCTTCCTCCACCGGCCCACCTTTCGCGCTATGGATCGCGGCGAACACTTCGTCATGTCCCACGTGCCGTCCGCGGATATCATTCAACAGGTACCCGTCATTCGTCTCGGCGACCAGCGGGTTGATGGAGCGCACCGCCTCATTGCCCGGCAGCGCCAGCATGTAATCCAGCAGCGCATCGGCGGCGCGCGGGACGTCGAGTGTCGACGTCAACAAAATCGGCGTCTCGATCTCGCCCAGCTCGTTGACCTGCGTGGAGCCCGCCAGCTTCCCAAAGCCGTTCCCTACGAACACCGCACCTGGAACCTTGTCCCGAAACAGGTTTCCCGAATGCGGCAGCACCGCCGTGACGCCAGTTCGGATCGTTTCGCCGCGAATCAGCGTGGTGTGGCCGACCAGAACCCCCGCCACGTCGGTAATTGCGTTCCAGGGTCCGGTAGGCAGGGTGCCAGTGACGATCCCCAGATCCCGTGCGCGCGGGCGCGTCTGCCCGCCCGCCAGGCCCGCCAGCAAGCCAAGTGAACAAACCAGGGCAGCCCGTATGGGTCCACTTTAACAGCAGCGCGGCCGGGACGAGGTTGGTTGGATTCTGTCTATAGACCGAACTCTGATAGACTCAACAAAATCGCTATGACCCGTTGGCGCATGCTCTTACTGTTCTTGGCCGGGTTGCCCGCGGGGCTGCCCCTTGCGGGCCAGACCGCCCAAAACCCGCTGCCGAATTCGGAGCTGAAAGAGCCGGAGGGGAAACAGGTCCGGTTCCGATTCCACACGCTGCCTACGAGCGTCCAGATCTACAACTGCCGGCAAACCGGTCAGGCCTTCGCCTGGGTGTCGGATCCGGACGCGATCCTGATGAACGACGAGAAGACTGTGATGGTCCACCATTACAAGGGCCCGGTTTGGGAGGCTACAGACGGCAGTTTGGTGCGTGGCGATGGCCCGCAGGCAAAACACTATCTGCCGAAGAATCAGGATGCGATCCATTGGCTGGAATTGCCGGCCAAGGACGCGGCGGGACAATTTGGAACTGTGTCGTTGATTCGCCGCATCGAGACAACCGGCGGACTGCTTCCTGCCGGCAAAACGTGCGATGCGCTACACGTCGGCGATCAGGAACGGGTCGGCTACAGCGCGACATATCTGTTCTACGCAGCCAGGCCGTGAGCCGTCCGCTAAACCCAGGCGCGGCCAGGCTCTTTCACCGGAATTTCCATTTTGGACTTCCGCGTCCCATTCACTGTAAGCAGCATCTCCATTTTGGCGTCCTGGGTAGTGAGTCTCCGCCCGGCGGATCCCGCTGGTTTTCGGAACATCGTCAACTGGAACGCCGTATCACTTTTTGGGGCGGTCCGGGCCTCTGGAGACAAGAATGGATACCTTGCTGCAAGACATTCGCTACGGCCTGCGGATGGTCGGCAAATCGCCAGGCTTTGCGGCGATTGCGATTCTCACGCTTGCGCTCGGCATCGGCGCGAATACAGCTCTCTTTTCTGTGGTGAATGGTGTGCTGCTCAATTCGCTCCCCTACCGGCAGCCGGATCGCCTGGTTGCCATCTATGCGAAGACCAAGGACTTTTCGTACGGTTCCATCGCCTATCCTAACTTTCTCGACTGGGTTCGCAATCAACGCTCGTTTTCCTCTATGGCGGCCTTTCGCGAGGACAATTACAATCTGACGGGCACGGGCGAGCCCGAGCGCGTAAAAGTTGAAATGGTTTCCGCGGATTTCTTCTCCGTGCTCGGCGTGAACCCAGTCGCGGGACGCATGGGCCGCTGCCGTAATTCGCGAAGAGTCGGTTCGAGTACTTAGGCGAGCTTTTCTGGAGCGTCCGGATATCGGCTCCGTTAGTAAAGAAGATGTCCAGCTTGCCGTCGTTGTTGTAGTCGAAGATGGCGACGCCGCCGGCCATCGTCTAAGGCGCGTGGCGCTCGGGCGTCTCACAACTCTCCAGCCTGAAATCGATTGGCGTAGGTGAATCGGATCAGGCTCTCGGCGGCGGGATGCGCCGCAACCAGCCACAACGCGCCTGCCGCCAGCGTTAACAGGGCTGCTGCGAGTCTCTGGGAACTTGCCATAGACCTGGCGCGACGAACCTCGCAGGCTCGACCACGACTCCATCCGGCGCGAATTTCTTCGACCTCCAGGGTCAGGTTGCTAAAGCCTGGACCGCCTTAAGCTTCGATTCTACGCTTCGCGCCACTGAAACAGTAGCCGGATCTGTCATAGTTGCTGCTGGGTTCGGGCAGAGTCCTGCGAGGAGGAGCGGGATAAATGATCCAAAGAACAGACAATCGCGTACCGTAGCCGTTCCACCGCGCTCGGCGGCATCGCTAACAAGGTTAAAAGAATGGCTGGACACCGCGGTCGATCCAGACCCGGACGCCTATCTTCGCGCGCTTTGTTGCCTTATCCGAACCCGGCAAACCGCACACGATGATTTCGTGAGGGCTCGAGTCTCAATCTGACCGACGGCGACCACCAGACACCTCCCGACGGCAAAGCACACGTGTGGGACTGTGGTTGCAGCGGATCCTGCCACAAGCTGGATCGCCGCTAGCCCTCGCCTCCGCAATCATGATATGGTCAGGGGCGTATCTCCTAGTCGAATACTAGACTCTGGAGCCAACAGGAGGAAGTAATGGCGAACGAACCCGAGCGGCAGACCGCGCTGAGCGATGCGGCAGCAAGACAGCTTGCGAATGCGACCAAGACGACGCCGCAGATGAAGCGCATCACGCCGCGGTGGCTGACCCACTTGCTGCAGTGGGTCCCAGTGGAGGCTGGCATCTACCGGCTGAATCGCGTGAAGGACGAGTCGAAGGTCGTCGTAGAGTGCTCGGACCGGGATGAGCGCGAGTTGCCGCAAACCTTCGTCGATTATGAAGAGAAGCCGCGCGAGTACATGCTCAGTGCGGTGAACACCGTCGTTGACGTCCACACCCGCGTTTCCGATCTTTACAGCGCCCCTTACAGCCAGATCGGCGAGCAACTCCGGCTGACGATCGAGATCGTCAAGGAGCGCCAGGAGAGCGAGCTCGTCAACAACAGCGAATACGGCATGCTGCATAGCGTCGCGCCGGAACAGCGGATCAAGACGCGAGCGGGCGCTCCGACGCCGGACGATCTGGACGATCTTCTCAGTAAGGTGTGGAAGGAGCCAGGCTTCTTTCTCGCGCATCCGGCGGCCATCGCTGCCTTCGGCCGGGAGTGCACCTTCCGCGGCGTGCCGCCTCCGACGGTCTCGCTTTTTGGATCGCAGTTCGTGACATGGCGCGGCATCCCGCTCATCCCGTCTGACAAGCTCGCCGTGAAAAGCGGCAAGACCAGTATCGTGTTGGTTCGCACTGGGGAGCGGCGCCAGGGGGTAATCGGTCTCTATCAGCCGAATCTGCCGGGTCAGCAAACCATCGGGCTGTCGGTCCGCTTCATGGGCATCAACCACAAGGCCATCGCTTCCTATCTAGTCTCGCTGTATTGTTCCCTTGCGGTTCTAACCGACGACGCGCTGGCGGTGTTGGACGGCGTGGAAACGGGAAAGTACCATGAATACAAATGATGCGGACGCGGTGAGGCCGCCTCAGGGGTGGCCTGAAGTAGAGGCAATCGAGCGCCTTGCGAATCAGTTCTTCGAGGCGCTTCCCACCAGCTCTCTCGATCCCCTGAGCCCGCTGGCAGAGGCAACGGCGCCCGTGATCGGGCTCCCGGGGGAAGCCGAATTGCGCGCACTACTCGCCCCTGCAGCACAAGGTGGGGCACCGCGACCAGAAGCCGCGGCTGCCTCGTATTACTTTCTCGACTACGCGCCACCGGACCTGCACGCGGTCTCCGTCCCGGAATTCCAGGCCGTTGGCGCGGTCCTTTCAACTGGAGGAAGAGGACTGTTTGATGTCCTCCAGATCCGCCGGGACTTTCCGATTCTGCAGGAGCGTGTGAATGGCCGGCCGCTGGTCTGGCTGGATAATGCGGCAACGACGCAAAAGCCGCAGGCGGTAATCGACCGCCTGAAGTACTTCTACGAACACGAGAACTCCAACATTCATCGCGCCGCTCACGAGCTCGCCGCGCGGGCTACCGACGCCTATGAGGAGGCGCGGGAGAAAGTGCGAGGCTTCCTCAACGCATCGTCCGCCAAGGAGATTGTTTTCGTTCGCGGTGCGACCGAAGCGATTAATCTGGTTGCGCAGAGCTGGGGCCGGCAATACATCGGTCCGGACGACGAAATCATTGTGACCTGGCTGGAGCACCATGCCAATATCGTTCCCTGGCAGCAACTGGCGACGGAAAGGGGCGCGCGGCTGAAGGTGGTCCCCGTCGATGACAGCGGCCAGGTCCTGCTGGACGCCTACGGCAAGCTGCTTGGCCCCAGGACGAAGTTAGTTTCGTTCACACAGGTATCCAACGCCCTGGGCACCGTCACGCCCGCCAGGCAGATCATTGAAGGCGCGCGCAGCGTGGGAGCGAGAGTTTTACTGGATGGAGCGCAGGCCGTTTCGCACATGCCCATCGATGTGCAGGATCTCAACCCCGACTGGTACGTCTTTTCCGGGCACAAGGTATTCGCGCCTACCGGAATCGGCGTTTTGTACGGGAAAGAGGAGCTGCTGAACCAGATGCAGCCATGGCAGGGCGGCGGCAATATGATCAAGGACGTGACGTTTGAGCGCACCTCCTATCAGCCGGCGCCGGGGCGGTTCGAAGCGGGAACAGGTAACATCGGCGATGCCGTTGGTCTCGGCGCAGCGATTGATTACGTCAGCCGGATCGGGATGGAGCGCATCGCCGAATATGAGCACCAATTGATGCTATATGCCACCCGGTTGCTGAAGGAGATCCCTGGACTGCGGCTCATCGGCACCGCGCCGGAGAAGGCCGGCGTGCTGTCGTTTGTGATCGAAGGGCTCCGCAACGAGGATATCGGGTCGGCGCTGAACCAGGAAGGCATCGCGGTGCGCGCCGGACACCATTGCGCGCAGCCGATCCTGCGGCGTTTCGGCGTGGAAAGCACGGTGCGCCCGTCTCTTGCGCTCTACAATACGTGCGCCGACATCGACGCACTCGTCGCGGCCTTGTCGCGGATTATGTCCGCCCGCAACCCCGTCTTCGCTACTGGCGCGCGCCCGGAGCTTGCATAACTCGACCTTCCGGCGGCACGCCTGTCGAATCAAGAGGCCGAAACCGTTTGAGGCCTAGGAAATGCTGCGCTGCTCTGCGGCAGACTGTAGGGAAGTCTGGCTGTTTTCCAGGCATCGAATCCGCCGGTAAGATTCGCAATGTCCCGGAAGCCGGCGCGACGGAGCAAACTGGTCGCGATGGAGCTTCGATAACCACCTTTGCAGTGCGCCACCAGGGGCTTGCCTCCATCTAACTCGCCAGCCCGGGCTGCGAGATGCGCGAGCGGGATGCGGATCGAGCCTTCTAAGGCTCCTCCCATGATTTCCGAAGGTTCCCGCACGTCCAGCACGGTGGTCTGATCACGCTCCGTGTCCAACAGGGAGGCGAGATCACGGACCGCAATTTGTGGAAGAGATGCCACCCGGTAGCCGCTTGCGAACCAGCCCGCAATCCCATCTTCGAGATATCCGCTGACTTTTTCGATTCCCACGCGTGCCAGCCGCATCTGAGACTCCCGGACACGATCCGGGTTTTCGCCGGAGATGATGAGGCGGGCGTCCAGGCCCAGAATGCGCGCCGCCCAGGAGGCGAATTGACCGTTGAGTGCGATGTGGATGGATCCGGGAACGTGCGCTGCGGCGAACTGCGCCGCCGGGCGCGTATCGAGGACAATGGCGCCTTCCGATTGGAGCCTCAGTACTTCGGAAGGAGCGAAAGGAGTCAGCGCCGCCAGACGATCCAGAGAAGCCGCACCCCGGCGGTTCAGCTCGGCGTCACGCGCGAAATACTCGGGCCGCGCCGGCAGGCCTTCGATCAGGAGGTGTATGAACTCCTCGCGACTCCGGGCCTGGAGCGCATAGTTCGAGCGCCGCTCCCGGGCGATTGTGGACGAGCTCTCCGAGCTCATTTGGCGGCCGCAGAGCGATCCGGCGCCATGGGCGGGGAAGATCTCGGTGTCGTCCGGCAGCGTGAGCAGCTTTTCCTGGAGACTGCTGTACAGGAAGCCAGCCAGCTCCTTTGGCGTGTAATTCCGGGATAGGTCCGGCCGGCCTACATCGCCGACAAAGAGAGTGTCTCCCGTGAAGACGGTCCTGGGCCGGGCAGAATGTTCGGTGTCGGTCATGACGATGCACAGACTCTCCATCGTGTGGCCGGGAGTCTGGAGGAATTCGAGGCGGCAACTGCCGAATTGAATGGTGTAGCCATCTCGAACGGCTATGTGGCCGAAAGCCGCGCCCGATCCCTCGCCGATATAGATGCAGGCGCCGGTGCGTTCCGCGAGTTCGCAATGACCGGAGACAAAGTCGGCGTGGAGGTGGGTCTCAATGACGTGCTCGATCCTGACTCCGGCGCGCCGCCGCCTCAAATGTATAAGTCGACATCCCGCTGCGGGTCGATGACGGCGCCTACTCCTCCTGAGCTAATGAAGTAGGACGCGTGAGCGAGACAGCCGAGATAGAAACGCTCCACGTGAATAGCTTCCATTCTCCTCCTAAACAAGTAGAGTATAGCGCAGATCCTTCGATGGGCGCGTTAGCAACAGTACCGATAAGTGTAGTACTGCCTTCGCACATCTCGGCGCGCGACTCTCTTGACAGCTCTGTAAATTATATATAATATCTATAGACAATATGGAGATTGAGGAGAGTTGGGGCGGCAGATTCCGGTCGAATGCTCTTGATAGCGAGGATTGGCAATGCTCTCCATCTAGTGTTTTAAGTGGCTTATTTTATTTAGCTTAGGACTTTGGACACAGCCCCGGCACACACAATGGAGGCATCGCACTCGTAGGAGGACAAGGATGCAGGCAACCTCGATTCGCACGATTCATAATCCACTGCGGTGGTCTTCGGAAGAATCGCCGGGCCAGGGTCATCCGGCAGTGGTGTCGCTGTTGGGCCTGGCCGTTAGCGAGACCCACGCGCAAGGTGCGTACATCTACCGTTTTGAGACGCAGTCCGTGACCGCTCGCGTCGAATCCTGGGCGGGTCTGCCGCCAACCGAAACAGCGCTTGTTGCGGAAGTGGCCCGTCGCGCGGCCAGAACGCACTTTGGCCGTAAAGCACCTCTCGTCGTGCACGAAAAAGCATGGCTGGATCCACGGTTCGCGCCTCTGCCGGAGTTCACCAGGAACCGGTTTGAAGGAGTGGCATCCATCCCCCTGCTGAATTCCGGCGCCGTGATGGGGATGATCAACGTGTGCCGTTCGGCCCCGATCAGCCTGCCAGCGAGTCGGCTTTCATTCCTGCTGGCACTGAGTGTGCCGGTTTCGGCGCTGCTCGCGGGGGAGTCGGACAGGGAGCGCTTGCGGCGCGAGGTCGAAAGTCTGAACCAACAACTCGTCGACCGAAAACTGCTCGAACGCGCCAAAGGCCTGATTCAGGCGCAGTTCGAGTGGAGCGAAGAACAGGCCTACCTTCACCTGCGCAATTTGAGCCGGCGACGACGGATTCCCTTGCGGCAAATCGCCATCGCAGTGATCGATGGCATTCCGTTGGTGGAGCGGGCAGTATGACCACGGTCCTGTCCTTTCCAACCCGGAAAGACTTTCTGTTGACGATGGCGGGCGCGGCAGTATTATTGGCGTCAGCACGCGGGAAAACGCCGGGCCGCAAGATTCTCATCGTGGTCGCCCATCCGGACGACGAATACGCTTTCGCTGCGACCGTGTATCGGATGGTGCGCGAACTGGGGTGGACTGCCGATCAGGTGGTGATCACAAATGGCGAAGGTGGATATCGATACTCGGCGCTGGCAGAAGTGGTGTATGGAGTGCCGCTCGCCGACGAGGCCGAGGGCCGGGCTCATCTGCCGGCGATCCGGAAGGAAGAAACCATCCGTGCCGGGAAAATTCTCGGCATCCGCCGTCACTACTTTCTCGACCAGGAGGATTCCGGTTTCGACACCGATGCCTCCGCCGCGGACTCCAGCCGTTGGCACAAGGATCGTGTCCTGGCGTTCCTTTCCAGCCTTCTCGACCGGGAGCACTATGATGTAATCTTCACGCTTTTGCCGACCGACCAGACCCACGGCCACCACCTCGCGGCCACCCTGCTGGCGCTCGAAGCGGTCTCTCAACTTGCGCCTGAGGCGCGGCCTCTCGTCTTCGGTGCGGAGGCTCGTGCCAAGCACGACCCCGCTATTGAATTCGCCGGCCGGGGTAAAGCTCCGCTCAGCCTGACTGTCAGTATGGAGCCCGCACTGGTTTTCGACCGAACGGCGCAGTTCGGCTATCAGAACACGCTCTCTTACCAGATCGTCGTAAACTGGGTGATCGCCGAGCACAAGTCGCAAGGATTGTTCCAGACGGACTACGGACGGCACGAACTGGAGGAGTTTTGGCTGTTCTCGGTCAGCGGCCGTGAGGCGTCCGCCAGAGCCGGAAATCTCGCTACCGACCTGCGAGTTTCGGCTGATAGCCAGCGAGCCCTGCGATGAGGGGGCTATTTACATTCGAGGAGTCAACAGATGAAGAACAGAAAACTACTGGTTGCGGTTCTCGCACTCGCCCCGTCAGTTTGTGCCGAATCCCTGGCGGGCCTCTGGAACGCGACGATCAACGTGAACGGGACTGCGATCCCCTTCAAGATCGAATTCTCGGGCGATGGGGCGGATATCAAAGGCTGGTTCTTCAATGGGGACAACCACGAGAACTCAACGGGCGGCAAGTTCGAAAACGACTCGCTGGTTCTCAACTTCGACACCTACGCCTCGGTGCTGAGGGCGACCCTGAAGGACGGAGCCCTCGATGGCGAATACAGCACTCGTGGGAAACAACTCCCGATCCACGCGGTTCGCGCTGTGCCTCGGCCCGCGTCCAATGTGAAGGCGCCCGATATTTCCGGCATCTGGTACCTGGAGGGTGTGAACAGCTCTAAGAAGGGCGAGAAAGCCTGGCAGTTTGTGGTCCGGCAAACAGGAGCTGAGGCTTCCGCCGCGATCCTCCGCGTCGACGGCGATACCGGTACGCTCACCGGCAGCTACCAGGACGGCAGGTTTACGCTGAGCCACTTCTCTGGCGCACGTCCGGCGCTGCTGGAGGTCACACCGCAAAGCGACGGGACGCTCACGCTCAACCTCAGCGGCCAGCATCACGAAGGTGTGATTACGGCCGTGAGACCGGAGCAGGCGCGGGCCCAAGGCCTCCCCGAACCGGCCGACGCGAACCAACACACAGGCGTCAAAGACCCGACGAAGCCATTCAGCTTCAGCTTTCCGGATTTGAACGGCAATATCGTCTCCAGCGGGGATGAGCGCTTCCTGAACAAAGTCCTGTTAATCAATATCACCGGCAGCTGGTGTCCCAACTGCCACGATGAGGCGCCATTTCTCGCGGCGTTATATGACAAGTATCGCGCCCAGGGCCTGGAGATTGTTGCGCTGTCATTCGAAGAGCCCGAACAGCTCGCCAACCCGTCACGGCTGAAGGCGTTCATCAAGGAATACGGGATTCACTACACCGTTCTGTTGGGCGGCGAAACAAGTTCCGCCAAGGAGAAGCTGACGCAAGCCCTGGACTGGGATTCGTGGCCCACCACGTTCTTCGTCGGTCGCGACGGGCTGGTGAAGGCGGTGCATGCCGGGTTTCCGGGCCCGGGCAGCGGCGAATTATACAAATCCGAGAAGGAAGAATTCACTGCCAGGGTGGAGCATCTGCTCGCCGACAATCAGCGTTCGTCGCGGTAAGGCACCAGTGGCGGCGCGACATCCATTATGCTGTCAGCAATGCCAGAACTTCTCATCCGCACGTGGCCCTGGTACGTGGCGGGCCCGATTATCGGGCTGTTTGTGCCGGCGCTGCTGATCGCGGGCAACAAACTGTTCGGCGTTTCGAGCAACCTGCGGCACTTGTGCGCTGCTCTCGGGCCTCAAAAGCTGGAGTTTTTTCGATACGACTGGAAAAAGGCCGGCTCCTGGAATCTGATGTTCGTGCTGGGGGTCGCCCTGGGAGGATGGATCGCCGTCCGGTTCCTCGGCACACAAAACACCGCTGTCTCGGCACAGACCCGGGCAGCTCTCACGGCACTCGGCCTGCGCGATCTCACCGGCCTGGTCCCGCGCGAACTGATCAGCTGGCCGGCGCTTCTGACTCTTCGCGGGTTCATTTCGGTGGTTGTGGGCGGCTTCCTGATCGGCTTTGGGACTGCCTACGCCGGCGGTTGTACGTCCGGCCACGCGATCTCCGGGCTGTCGAGTTTCCAGCTCCCTTCGCTGATTGCTGTCGCCGGGTTTTTCGCCGGCGGACTCGCGGCGACGTACTGCATTCTCCCGTTGCTGATCTGAACTGCCATGAGCGTCCCAGACATTGCCGAAGAACGCGTCGCCGCTAAGGACGATAGCCCTCAGTCGCTATTCGCCTTCCTGGTTCTCGGAGTGCTCTTCGGTATCGTGCTGACGAAGGCGGAAGTGATCTCGTGGTTTCGGATCCAGGAGATGTTCCGTTTTCAGTCGTTCCATATGTACGGCATCATCGGTTCCGCCATAGCGGTGGCTTCGGCGTCGGTGGCCGTCATCAGGCGATTCGGACTGAAGGCCCTCGGTGGAGAGCCCATCGTCATTCCACGCAAGACGCTGGGCCGCGGGTACCGCTACTGGATCGGAGGCACCATCTTCGGTCTCGGCTGGGCGCTGACCGGCGCGTGCCCCGGCCCTCTGTTCGCCCTGATCGGCGGCGGGGTGACGGTGATGATCGTGGCCGTGCTCAGCTGTCTCGCCGGAACATGGCTGTACGCATACTTGCGTCCCAGGTTGCCTCACTAATCCAGGTTTCGCCAGTGCTAGGCCTTCTGCGTGAAGCGAGCCGCGCTGATCGTACCTGCTACCGATCCTCTTTCGAAGACACTGCCGGTCCGACCCCTGAGGCGGCGCCAGGAGGGTCGCGACGCCGCTTTTTTAATGGGACGAAAACGGCAACGCCCCCGCATATTGGCCTATGTTATCTATAGACATTATAAATCGTGACCTACGGCTGTCTAACCAACGACGAGTCTTGCGGATTATTAGCAGTTTTGTTGGCAAGTAAGCCGCTTCCGGATGCAAAAAAACACCGCTCCCATCTTGACAAGCCGCCATATTGTCTATATTATCGATAGACATATTCGGAATGAGGTTCGTAACGACCAACCTTTACGGTATCTCGTGAGCCACACACGAACTGCGGAAGTTGATCGGCGCCATGGAGAACGAGGAGTGAGTATGCGAAGAAACGTATCGACGACTTGCCAGGCCACCGGCTGGCGCTCTTGGAAATTCTGGGGTGTGCTTCTGGTTTGCGCGCCGGTAATGGTTCAGCCAGTTCTTCTGCAAGCCCAAACGACAGCCGGAGGGACCATCCGCGGGCGCGTTTCGGATGCGACAGGGAGCGTCGTTGCGGACGCTGCGGTCACCGCCAAGAGCCCGCACGTCGGCGGCACGTTCTCGGGACTTACCGAGAAAGACGGCGACTATCGCATCGTCGATTTGCCTCCTGCGGATGATTACACGGTCACGGTCGAGAAGCCAGGCTTTTCCAGGCTCGAGCAACCGGGTGTCGTCGTTCGCGCCGGGTCGAACACCACTGCGGACCTGACACTGCAAGTCGGTGCCGTGAACCAATCGGTTGAAGTGGCGGCCAACGCTTTGCTGGTGGACCAGGTGAGCTCCGAGCAATCCGTGGACATTTCGGGCCAGCTGCTCCGCGACGTCCCGTTAACCGGGCGGCGCGAGTGGTCGGACGTGCTGCAAGTCACGCCAGGAGTGATCAGCGCTTCCAGCGACGCCTATGGCGGTCAGACTTACTTCGTGCGCGGCAGCGAGAACGAGAACATGGCCACGCTGCTCGACGGCGCGGACATCGGTTCCTTCCTGCAAAACTGGCCGTCGAACTACATCAGCATCAGCACCGAATCGCTCGGCGACATTCAGATCAAGACCGGTGGCCAGGACGCGTCCTCGCCGGCGGCGATGGGGATGGTGATCAACCTTGCCTCTCCAACCGGCAGCGACCAGTTTCACGGCGCCGCCTCTCTGCTGGTTTCTCCGCGAAGCTGGAATGCGAACAACACACCGGGCGGCAGTAGCGCTATTTCGCAAGCATTGCAGCCCGATTTCAACTTCAGCGGCCCCATCCGCAAACGAAAGGCCTGGTTCTTCGTTTCCGGCCGCTACATCAACCGCAATGACGGAATCAGCCGCACGTCGGCCCAGCTGACCGATCTCACCGCGCTGGATTCGAGCTACAAAGCATTCGACAACCAGGCGCGCGGTTTCGTCTTCCTGTCCAACGCCACCGTGGACCTCACCGAGAAGCACAAGCTGTATGGCCTGGCTCAATACGATAGCCGGACGCAAGGTGCGAACTACCAGTGGTACGCAGGCAACTACGCTCCCAGCCAGTATGGCGGAGGTGCTTACGCCCTGCGGCTGACGGACTTGTGGTCCGCACGCCTGGTCACTCGCTTTCTGGTTTCCTATAACAACAAGGGAAGCAACACATCCATCGGTGCCATCGGCGGGCTCGGCGCTCAGCCGGAAGAGGACATCTACAGCACCGTGAATAAGTCCGGAGGCGCACTGGTAGGCAGCGGACTGATCGCCACTCTCAACGATCTTTCTTCGCGCAGTCTGAGTCCCTCCCACAAATCCACCGGCAGCGGCGATCTCTCGTATTTCCTCCCCGGGTTCCTTGGATCGCACGAGATCGGCACCGGCTTCTATCTGCAGCCGCGATCCGCGGCAAAATCAACTACGCTCTACGCCAACGGAGGCTTCGACCTGGTCAACGAAGTTCTGGTCAATCCGAATGATCCGGCCGATGGAGCCGTTCCGTTCGAGAAGCAGTACGTCGGCGCGACCGACGTGGTGACCAGCTATACCGGTGCCAGCGATTATGCCTGGTATGTGCAGGACCGCTGGCACGTCCACTCGCGCCTCACCATTACCGCCGGTCTTCGCGCCGACTATATTTCGGGCGAGGACTTGTTATTCCATGTCACTACGGAGAAGGCCTGGAATTGGGCTCCGCGAGTTGGCGCAGCTTACACGCTCACCAAGAATAACAAGAACGTAATTCGTGCCAATTGGTCGCATATCACGGATATTCCCAACGCCGCTTACTTCGGCAGCGCCGGCACCGCCAGTCCTTCCGTCACCAACGAGTATTCGCTAGCGCTGAACGGCGACTTCAATACCGTGTTCACGACACCGGCGCAGACGGCTGCCTCCGCCAATGAGTTCGCTCCGCACCGGCACCAGGGCTATGTGGTGGAATGGCTCGCTGGTTACCGAACCCAGTTACCCGGCGATTTCATCCTGGATGTCAGTTATGTCAACCGGGAATATAAGGACCGTCCGGCCGAGGTCGATATCAACAACATCTACACCAATGACGTATGGCAGGGACTGGCGGATCCCGCCGTCAACACCAGGTACCTGTTCACCAACAACACATGGAACTGGTTCGTATATCGAGGCGCGGAGGTAACGGCCACCAAGCAGCTTTCCAAACTGCAGCTCATCAGCACCTTTACCCGCTCATGGGACAACATAGCCGGAACCTGGCAGCCAAACGACCCCGCAGCTATCCTTCAGCCCGGTGCCTTCGCTGACAATGCCGGAATCGGCTCGGTTCGCGGCTTCGAGCCCAATAGCCTGGCGAGCGGTTCGGCGGATACCCGTGATCGCATGTGGCAAAAGTATCAGGCGCGAACCGCGGCTACCTGGTCGGCCCCCTGGAGGTTGCGCATCTCCAGCAGCCTGACGGCGCAATCCGGAACGCCGACCGGCCCCATGGTCACCAATATCGCTGCAGCGGACCCGGCCTACGGGCCGACTACGATGACCATCGACGGACGTTTGGTCTCCAACCCCCTCGCCACAACCTATCGGTTCGCGTACGCCAACCGGGGCCTGGGACAGTTGTGGTGCCCGTGGCTGATCGCCTGGGATTCGCGCGTCGGCCGGTATTTTGCCATCTCTGAGCGGCAGACCATCCAAGTCGCCCTTGACGTTTTCAACATTACCAACCAGGGCGCCGCACAGCAGTTCGTGAGCAGTGCCAACAACGTCAACAGCAAGAACTACGGGCTCACGCAAAACGTGCAACTGCCGCGTTCCGGCCAGGTATCCGTGCGCTGGCGGTTCTAGGATTCTGAGATCGGAGAAATAACCATGTTTCAGCGAACAAGAACTCGAAGACTTTTTTACAGCGCGCTCCGCGCGAGTGCGTCGCTGGCAGTGGCAGGAGTGCTGTTGGGTGCGGCTGACGCACCCGAACCGCACCGGCTCACACTGGAAGACCTGCTGTCGGTCGAACCTGCGGGAGAAGCGGCGCCTTCACCGGACGGCAAGACGGTCGCCATCGTGCGCGACGGCCAGATCGTTCTCTTGCCGGCCGGCGGAGGCTGGCCCGTCACATTGACGAGTTCCGCCGGCGGCAAGTCAGGCTTGAGTTGGTCTCCGGATGGGAAGTTCATCGCTTTCGCCAGCCAGGGAAGCATCTGGACAGTTGCCGCAGCGGGCGGCCAGCCACACCGGCTGACCCGCTCCCTTCCCGGCGAAGGAGATCCGCGCCAGTCGAGCGATCGGGATCCCCAGTGGTCGCCCAAAGGGGGTTGGATCCTGTTCGAAACCGGCCGCCGCGGCCACAGCGATCTGGCTGTAGTCAGTGACGACGGCTTGAGCGAGAACATTTTGACCAAGACCCATGGCGATGCAGGCAACGGAGTCTGGTCGCCCGGCGCGGAACAGATCGCGTACACGGAGCGGGCGCCCAGCTACTTCAGCGGCAAGCTCAACGTCGTCAAATTCAATTCGCAGTCCGGGCGGGCCGAAGAACCGGTCACCCTGTACACGTCTCCCGCCGACCGCGGCGGCAGTTGGTCCATCCGGCGTCCCCACTGGTCTCCCGACGGCCGCACTCTGGCGGTCGTCTTGCAGGACGGCGGTTGGGACAATGTTTACCTGATCTCTGCCGCCGGAGGTGCGCCGAAGCCTCTGACCCGCGGCGAACAGGAGGATCTGGACCCGGTATTTTCGCCTGACGGGAAATCGATTGCCATCGTATCGAACCGCCTGGCGCCGGAGGAGAGCCACATTTGGATCGTGCCTACGGACGGTTCGCCGGCGCGGCCGCTGACTCACTTCACCACCCCGGGTGTGGAATCGGCTCCGCATTGGACCCACGACTGCAGCGCTCTCTACTTCCATCGCACCAGCCCGCTGGAATCAACCGACCTGCTGGTGGCCGATGCATCCGGGAAGTCCGAGCCGCGGTATCTTACGCACACGCTGCCGAAGAATTTCGAGGGCGTCCTGCGGGTTCCGGAACGCGTGCAATACCACAGCAAAGATGGACTGCAGGTCACCGCTCTACTGTACAAGCCGCGCGATCTGAAGCCGGACGTCAAATACCCGGCGCTGCTGTGGATTCATGGCGGGCCGGAAGGGCAGGATGGATTCCGCCTCGACCCATGGGCCCAGTACCTGACGCAGCAGGGGTATCTGGTGCTGGAACCCAACTATCGCGGAAGCAGCGGTTACGGTGAGAAGTTCCGCAATCTCAACGTCGAGGACAGCGGCGGCGGCGAAATGGACGATGTCGCGGCTGGCGCGCAGTACCTGGTCGACAAAGGACTCGCCGATCCGGCGCGGCTGGCGATTGGCGGCGGCAGCCACGGCGGCACCATGACTGCGTATGCTGTCACCAACTACCCCAAACTGTTCGCGGCAGCGATCGAAATGTACGGGGTGGTCGACCGGGCGACGTTCGTAGAGCGAACCAATCGCAACTCGGCGATCCGCTGGATGGCGAAAATGGGCGGTACGCCGGCGGAGAAGCCCGAAGTCTACGCCCGCGCCAATAGCCTGCTTAAAGTCAACAAGATCCAGACGCCGCTTCTGATCCTGCATGGTGAAAACGACCCGCAGGTTCCGCCTTACGAATCGGTGCAGTTTGTCAAGGCGCTCACGGAACATCACAAGGTGTTCTATTACTTCACCTACCCCAACGAGCTGCACGGTTTCTCACAGCGCGACCACCGTCTGGACTCATGGCGCAAAGAGCTGGCCTTCCTGCAGAAGTACATTCAACCCAAGTTTGGCCTCAGCAGCACGTCAACCGATGCGTTGTTGCTCAACGGACCAAGCAGGGTTGCGGGAGAGGACCAGTCGCGGCGAGCGCCTGCCTCCGACGAACGGTAAAGACGGAGGGTGCACGCCTGCGGGAGACAGGCGTGCACCCGGGAAGGTGGCGATCGGATCGAGCGGAGTATGAGCCAGCGCATAAGAAACAGAACGGTCGCCGCCTTCCTCTGGATCTCGTGGCAATGCCCGTTTTTGGCCAGACTAACCCGCTGTGGCGGGAGGAGAAGGTCAAGAATTATTTGCCGCATATGACATGGCCGGAGGTGCAGGACTTGCTGACACGTTCCGACATGGCCATCATTCCCGTCCCCGCGCTGGAGCAACACGGGCCCCAGCTTCCGATTGGCACGGATTATCTGGCCGGCTCGGAAACCGCGAAATTGATCGCTCAGAAAACCGATGTTCTCGTGGTGCCGGTGCTATTCGCCGGTGTCTCTCCGTACCACATGGAGTTCCCCGGTACCATCACGCTCTCCGAGGACACAGTACAGCGCGTGTATTTCGAGGCAGTCCAGAGCCTCATCCACCACGGATTCCGGCGAATCCTCCTGTTGAACAGCCATGCCGGAAACCAGGCTGTTTCCCACTACCTCATTTCGCGCATTAACCAGGAAACGCCTGCCGTGGCCGTGGAGCTGCACGAGGCTGCCGCATTGGTTGCCCCCGCCAGAGGGCCGCGCCGCGAAGGTGGGCAGTTCGACCGCCACGCCGGGGTCGGCGAGACCTCGTCCGGGCTTTACTTGTTTCCGAACCTGGTGAATATGGCGAAGGCGGGCAAGAACGACGTCACACTGCCGGATCACCTGGCCAAGGTGCTTCCTGAGGTCATCGCGGGGGATCCGGTGGCCACTTATGTTTTCCTGGCCGAGGGCCTCAAGCCCCGCGACACAGGCAAGCACACATCCACTCGCGAGATGACCGCCACCGGCGTCTGGAGCCAGCGCGACACGAACGCGGCGAGCGCGGCGCAAGGCCGCCAGGCAACCGAGGGCTTCGTCACCGCAGCAGTCGAGTTTATCGATCGCTGGAAGACCATCCGCCCCCTGCCGCCCTTGGCGGAGCGTCAACAATACGGCGCGCCGCAGTAACCGCTGTCCTAGCCGCGCCAGTTCACGCCGACTTTGAGCTGCCCCTTGGCTTTTCCAGGTCCGCTCCAGGTCATACCATTAGGCATGTATCCGCGCGAGCGATAACCAGGGTTGGCTGGCAGGGCAAAACCAGACCGCCAGGAGACTGGTTCTTGGGTTAGACCACCTACTGTCCGGACCCTCTGACTTCGCTGCTCGGCTTCGATACGCCCAACTTTCGCGCCATAACTCAAACGTTGGTCGGCGGTCACTCAGCGCCGGGTCGCCAGAAACTTGTCGATCTCGGCCGCCGCATCACTGACCACGTGCTGTAGATTCCGGTCGAACGATTGCACCACGTCAATGACATTCTTGCCGACGACCGGCTCCTCCCGCTCCACCGCGTGATCCCACACATTTTGGTTGGTCTTCCGGTCCACCAGTTCGAGGTGCAGCGAGATCTTCGTCTGAATGGAGGCTTGATCCACTTCATCGAACTCGTCGAGCTTACCGCGCAACACGTAATCTCCGTTGGCCGAACTTCCCGACTCGATCACACGCTGATACTTACCGGATTCCCGCAGCGCGCGGATCAGCGCTTCGCGCACCATCGATCCAGGCCGTTCCGTCCAGCGATGATATTCGTACGCGCCCGCCTCGTTGGAGCCCGCCCGGAAGCAGATGCGGCCGTCCTGCAGAGCTTCCGGCGTGTCAATGCTGCCAACCAGCAGGATCAAACCATCCTGCCTGCCCACATTCGCCGGCGCGGCAGCCGCTCCCAGCGTGTAACGGTGGACCGACTTGTTGGAGACGCACCCGGTGCCCGCCAGACAAACCGCCATCGCCACCAAGCTTGCCGTTTTCGCACCCATAGTACTCCTCGGCCGTGACATCGCTTATTTCTCGACTCCTCCTGGTTTGCGGTCCGGCGCCTTAATGCCGCGGATCAGGCTCGCCGGAGAATGCATTAAGGTTTCCGTGAGCGTGCGCAGATTCTCGGTAGTCAGGCGCAGGTTTTCCAGTAACTCGTCGATGTTGCCGGAGTTCTGATCTAGCGTCTGGTTCAATGCGTTGAGCAGCGTGGCGGACTTCGCGAGCGCATCGCGCAAGCCGGTCACCGTCGCGCGTATGTCGGAACGGTTCTCCGTCAGCGTGGAATCCAGATGCCCCAGCGTGTCGTTGGCGCGAGCGGTGGTGGTATTGAGGGAATCGAGCAGCGGCTTGAGCCGCGTCGTGACTTCCTGCACGTTGCCCAGACTCGCAGCCACTTTGGGGCGGGCGTCCGTCAGGATGCCATTGAGGTTGTCCAGCGATTCGTTCGCTTTGGGCCGGACCTCGGTCACCATGCGTTCCAGGCCGTTCAACGAACCCGCGACACTGGAGCGGTTGCGGTCGTTCAGGAGATCGTTGGCACGCGCCAGCGTCACCTTCAGGCCGTCCAGGTTCTGGTTGAGTTTCTGCAGCGCCGCCTGAATGTCCGGCACCATGGCCTGGGCGGCATCTCCCAACTGAGGTAGGCCAAACGCTTCCGCCGATAGCAGCGTGGAGCCGGGCGCAGCCAGCGCGGCATGTTCGCTTCCGGTGGAGATTTCGATGTAGTTGTCCGTCAGCGGACCTAGGGTGGATATCTTCGCCACGCTGTCGGTTTTCAAGGGTGCGTCCCGATCTACGCGGAGGTCGATTTCTATACGTGTTGAGTTCCCGGGGTCCACGCGCACCCTTTCCACCTTGCCAACCATCATGCCGCCGTACCGCACCGCTGCACCTGGCTGCACCCCTCCCACGAACTTGAAATAGGCCCGATGCTGCACGGAGGCCGTCCCCAGCCCTCCCGAGAGCACTACAATCGTCCCCAGCAACAGGCCTCCCGCAAGCACGACGAACAGTCCGACAAGAGTTCGCTCCCGCGCCGCATTCATGGTTTACCGGATCCCTTCTGTGAACATTCGCAGGTGATCTACATCTTCATCCTGCATGGAATCCGCAACGCGGTCGAGAAATTGCCGGACTCGGGGGTGCTGGCTGTTCCTTACCTCGTCAACTGGCCCCATCGCCGCAATATTGCCGCGATCGATGAGGACGATGCGGTCGGCAATCAGGTAAGCGCTGGCCAGTTCGTGCGTCACCACGACCATCGTCAGCCCATAGGCTTTTTTCAGGCTTAGGATCAGATCGTCGATGCCCGCCGCCGTGATCGGGTCAAGACCCGCGGAAGGCTCGTCGAAGAACAGGATTTCGGGATCGAGCGCCATCGCCCGCGCGAAGGCCGCCCGCTTCTTCATCCCGCCGCTGAGCTGCGAAGGCATGTAATCCTCGAATCCACTCAGCCCAACCTGTTCCAGCTTGATCCGCACCATCACTTCAATCGTGCTTGGTTCGAGCGTGGTGTGCTCCAGCAGCGGCAGCGCGATATTCCCGCCGACGGATAAAGAGCCGAGCAACGCGCCCCCCTGAAATGCCAGGCCGATGCGCTTGCGAATGGCGTCCAATTCGCGGCCGCCGGCCGTGGAAAGGTCGACTCCGTTGATTTGCACCTGCCCCGATGAAAGCTTCTCCAGACCCACCAGAGTCCGCAGCATCGTGCTCTTACCCGACCCGGAGCCGCCGATCACCACCAGCGTCTCGCCGCGGCGCACGTGGAACGTCAGCCCATGCAAAACCTCCCGGTCCGCGTAGCTTACCCGCAGATCGCGCGCCGCGATGATCGGATCGTGGGAGCCGGAAGCCTGCATGCTTTCTAGTTCCCCCCTCGCGCCAGATAAAACAGGGCCGTAAAGACCAGGTCAATCAGGATCACCATCAAAATAGAGATGACGACCGCCGAGGTCGTAGAACGGCCAACCTCTTCGGCCCCGGATCCGGTTGCGAACCCCTCCTGGCACCCCACTGCGGTGATCACGATACCAAACACCAGGCTCTTGATGATACCGCTCGTGATGTCGCGCATCAGCAGAGCGTCGCGCGTAGCCAGCAGGTAGCCGCCGAACGTATAGCCGCCGGCGGCCACTCCAAATAAGCTGCCGCCGAGAACGCCCATCAGGTCCGCCCACAGGACCAGGCAGGGCAGCATCAACGCCATCGCCAGGAACTTGGGCACCACGAGAAACGCGACCGGGTCGAGCGCCATGGTGGACAGCGCATCCAGTTCCTCCGTCACCCGCATGGTGCCAATCTCGGCTGCGAAAGCCGAACCGGACCTGCCAATCACCACGATCGCGGTGATCAGCGGTCCCAGCTCCCTGGTGATCGCGATCGCCACCAGCGACGACACCAGCTGCATGGCCCCCAGCCGTTGCAGCTCGTAAGCGCCCTGCAGCGCAATGATGACCCCGACGAAAAAACTGATCAAAGAAACGATGGGGATAGCACCCACCCCGGCGGCCATCGCCTCATGGATTGCCCGCTGCAGCATGCGGCGCCGCTTCAAGGATGACAAGATCAGCAGGCGGAGCGATTTCCCGCTGATTTCCGCCAGGCCGCCCACGTACGCAATACTGCGCTCCGTTACGGCGCCCACCTCTGCCACCCATTGCATTAAGACGTCCCCAGCGCCTCCTGCTCGGTTTGAAAGACCTCGAAGATGCGGATCACATGGGTGAGGCGGAATACTTCCTGCACCGCCGGGCTCAGCCCGAACAGAACGAACTGCATCTTCAACTTCTGCGAGTGCTTCAGTACTTCGATCAGCGTCGCGATTCCGGAACTGTCGATATACCGGATCGCGCCCAGGTTGAGTGCCACCCTGCGCACGGTGGGCAGGGCCTCGAAGAGAGTGCGGCGCAGGTCCCGTGAGGTGTCCAGATCCACTTCGCCTTCCACTTCGACCACCTTCGCTGTGCCCACGCTTCGAACCGAGATCTTCACGTTGTCTTCCTCAATTGCTTGCTCGCCACAAAGCGATTTCCCTCCGGCGACTCCTCGTAGGCAACCTTGTCCATCACCTTCTTGATGATGTGAGTTCCCAGTCCGCCTGGTTGATCGCAGCCGATTTCCCGTGCACATATCTTAGACCTGTCTGGCGGTTCGCCGCTATCCAACAAAGTAATTTCGAGGCCGTCGGCAGTTTCCCGGCACTCCAACTCCATCAAACAATCAGTTCGGTTGTGGTAGGCGTGCCGGATGACATTCGTCAGACATTCGTCGACCGCCAGCGTGATCGCCAGGCATTCGGATTCGCTCCAGCCGATCACCGCAGCCAGCGGGCCCACGGCGCCGCGCACGACGCACAAATATCGCGGATCGCTCGGCACTGAAAACTTCATCTGCAGGCGGCGCGGCGTATCGTCCATGGTCAGTTCCAGATAGCGGGCCGTTGCAGGGCCAATACGGTTTCGTCATCCGCGGTGGGCGCCGTCCCGCGAAACCGGGCCACCGCCGCCAGCAGCCCTTTGCCGGCTGCCGGGGCGGATTCCGTGGGCAGGTCGCGTGCAAGGGAAAGTAAACGTTCCAGTCCCAGTTGCGTGCCGGTTTCATCATATGCCTCGCTGATGCCGTCCGTGTAGAGAAGCAGCAGATCTCCTGGTCCCAGCTGTACCGCCGTCTGGCTGTATGCGGTCCCCGCAATCACGCCCAGCGGAAGGTCCACGATTTCTTTGCTCAGCGGAGTCGAGTCTGACAACAGGCTCCACTCCCGCGCTGCCGCCCGATACCACAGAGGCGGAACGTGCCCCGCGCTCGTAAACAGCAGCTCCCCGGAACTGGAATAGAAGCTGGCCACGAATGCTGTTGCAAACTGCGAGCCCTCCCCGCCCTTCAGGAAGTTGTCGTTCAGCTCCCGGATCAGGACCGACTGGTCCCAACGCTCCACGTGCTGCCGCAGCGCGTCGCGCAGGCGGCCGGCAGCCGCATCGACCGCCTCCCCATGGCCCGAGACGTCCGCCAGCACTACCCGCGCCATCACCCCGGCGCTGCAAGCCGACATATAGTAGACGTCTCCGCCGCGCGGAGAGGGCTGCAGCGGATGACACGAAACCCAGCCCGCCAACCCCGGCAATTCCGCCGAGTAGTCTGCCTGGTAGTTCCCGCCGCGCACTTCCTGGCACGCGATCCGGTGGACCGGTTCGGCGCCCATCGCCATGATCTGACTCGCCATAACATTATGAGTGTCGAGAAGTCGGCACGGATTCAAAGAATAATCTACATTTTCCATTGCGCCAAGGCCACGAACTCCGTCTGGCCTAACTGGGCAAACGGACTTGAAACACAGTCCGGCCCGGCCTGGACTCCACTCGAATCGACCCCTTGTGGTTGCGTACGATGCGCTGCACGATGTCCAGCCCCAGCCCGGTGCCCTCGCCAATTGCTTTGGTCGTGAAGAACGGGTCGAAGATGCGGCTCTGCACCTCGGGTGGAATGCCGGGACCGTTATCGCCGATCTCCACCAGAATCCCCCCCGGCTCCGTGCAAGTCCTCACCAGCAACACCCTGGGCTCAGCGGGCGCCATGCCCTCCATCGAGTCCAACGCGTTGTCAATGAGGTTGGTCCAGATCTGGTTGAGCGCGCTGCCGTTGGCCTGAATCCGCGGCAGGTCCTTGGCGAACTGCCTGGACACGTGGACTCCGTGCTTCAGTTGATGCTGAAACATCCGTAACGTGACGTCGATGCCCTCTTCCACCGCGACCTGGGCCAGCGGGCTCTGGTCCATGTAGGAATACGATTTGATCGACTGCACGAGGTCCGAAATCCGCCGCGAGGACTCCTCCAGCTCCCGCGTCAGGCAGAGGATCTCGTAGTCCGCCACCAGCAAACGCAGGCCGAGCGTAAGTCCGGTGGTGCTGATCAGCGGCACCAGGGGGCCAAGCTGGGCGGCTGAGATTCCGGCGTCCACCAGCGGCGAGGCAAGCTCGCCGGGAACGCCTGCAGCTTCGAGCCAGTCGGACAGTTCGCCTGCCCGGTCAGCCCGCTCCAGTTCGTCGCGTTCTCCCGGCGTCGAAGTGCATTCCGCGATGCCGTGCGAGACATCCGTCATGATTTCTAAGGCGCGCTCCGGAATCTTTTCGTGGCGCATCGCCAGGGCGCTCGCCCGCCGCTCGTTGATCACCTCGCGAAGCCGCGCCGAGGAGCGGACGGCGGCCGAAGCCGGGTTGTTCAGTTCATGCGCCAGCCCCGCAGCCAGTTTTCCCAGCGCCAGCAGGCGGTTGGAACGTTCCGCAACGCGCGTGGCCTCGCGCGTGCGGTCCGTCATCTGCGACACCAGGCGCTGTGCCAGCGTCGGCGCGCGGTACACCAGCTCGCGAAGATGCGAAGCGTCCATTGCCGCCAGGCGCGTCGGTCGGACCGCCTGCACCCGCCCCATCGACGTCTTCAGCCGGGAGAAGGGAAGAACCCCGATCGGCTGCCCCTCGGCCGCGATCATCACGCCCGCCGACGGGTCCGACTCCCGCGTGAAGTGGATTTCGCCTTCGAGGATGACCTGGAGTTCGGTGATCGGTTCCCCCTCGCGCGTCAGCACATCGCCGGCTTCCACGCTGCGCAGCGTCATCTGGCTGGCAATCCATTCCACCGCCTCCGGACTTTCATCGGCAAACAACGGGAGCCGCATCAGTTCGCTCGCGGTCACCTGTCGAGTATCGGTTTCCGGCATCGGATCCTCCTCTATCGGTTGCGCATGTACTGGCGGATAAAGTAGAGCACGATGGAACCCTCGCCCACGCTGTTGGCCACCCGGCGCACCGCCCCATCGCGTACGTCGCCCACCGCAAACACCCCTGCCACATTCGTCTCCAGCAGGTACGGATCGCGATCGAGGTTCCAGCCCGCCGGGCGCTTGCCATTCTGCAGCAGGTTCGCGCCCGTCACCAGGAAGCCCTTGCCGTCGCGGCACACCACGCCGTCCAGCCACTCCGTGTGCGGCTCGGCACCGATAA
>Ga0181535_10001863_pt1 | contig 26619 bp, 23 predicted proteins | sample PEATcosm2014_Bin_44_FD_119774 | JGI IMG/M metagenome (GOLD analysis project Ga0181535, IMG submission 119774) | Peatland microbial communities from MTU Mesocosm Facility, Houghton, MI, USA - PEATcosm2014_Bin17_30_metaG | ecosystem: Environmental > Terrestrial > Soil > Wetlands > Peat | place...
AGGTCCCGCCGCCGTCGGAAGGGGAAGGCATCAAGATCCTGTTCGGCATCAAGGACCGGTACGAGAAATTTCATGCGGTGACCTACACGGACGAGGCACTGAATGGAGCGGTGTACCACTCGAATCGTTATATCCCCGACCGCTTCCTGCCGGACAAAGCTGTGGACCTGATCGACGAAGCGGGCGCGCGGGTGAAACTGCGACAGAGCTCGCTGCCCGAAGAAATGATCGATGTGCAGAAACGCATCAAGTTCGTGGTACACAGGATGGAGAACGCCATCGCCAACCACGAATTCGAGAAGGCGCGTTTCTACTCCGATGAAGAGCGTAAGGAACGCGAGAACCTACGCCTTCTGCGGGAAAAGTACAACATCGATGAGACCGCCATGGGTGTTGTGACGCAAGACGACATCGAGGAAGTAGTCGCCCGCTGGACCGGCGTCCCCGTCACCGCTATCAAAGAAGAGGAAAGCGCCAAGCTGCTGCGCATCGAGGAAGAGCTGCATAAGCGCATCGTCAGTCAAGACCGCGCGATTTCCGCCCTGGCGCGCGCGATCCGTCGGTCGCGGGCTGGCTTAAAACTGCCAGGGCGCCCGGTGGGTTCATTCCTATTCCTGGGTCCAACCGGCGTGGGCAAGACGGAAATGGCCCGCTCCCTCGCCGCGTTTTTATTTGGCTCCGAGCGCGCTTTGGTCCGCTTTGACATGTCGGAATTCATGGAAAAGCACTCGGTCTCAAAATTGATTGGCTCACCCCCGGGATATGTGGGATATGAAGAAGGCGGCCAGCTAACTGAGCGTGTTCGGCGAGCTCCGTATTCGACGATTCTGCTGGACGAGATCGAGAAGGCCCACCCGGATGTGTTCAACATCCTATTGCAGGTTTTCGAGGACGGCCAGTTGACAGATGGCCTCGGCAACACGGTGGATTTCAAAAATGCCATCATTATAATGACCTCGAATATCGGTGCTCGCTATTTGGAACGGAAGTCGCACATGGGGTTTCAGTCGGGGGCGGAAGGCGCGACGGAGCGAAAGGCCGAGGAACTGGTGATGAGCGAGGTCAAGCGGCTTTTCAACCCTGAGTTCCTCAACCGTCTGGACGAAATCATCGTGTTCAATGCCCTTACGGATAATGACCTCATCCAGATTCTCGAGTTGCTGGTCGGGCAGATGAACCAGAACCTCGCCCAGAAGAATATTTCGTTGACGCTGTCGCCGGAGGCCGGCCGGTGGATTTTGGAAAAGACTTGCGTGGACCGCTCGTATGGCGCCCGGCCTCTGCGCCGCGCTTTACAGAAGTACGTTGAAGACCCGCTCTCGGAGGCGTTAATCCAAGGAGAGATTCATCCTCCGGCGGTTTTGGAAGTTATCGTCGAGAACGAGGCGCTCTACTATCGTTCAGTAAACGACAAATTGGTCGGCGCCACACCGCTCTCCCACTAGGGCGAGTCGTCAAGGTCTTCCCGGCCACTAAGCGGACAATCGACACGCTCAGCTCCTCGGAATGCAGAATTCTCGGGAGCGGGGCGAAAGGCTTCCTGGTGCAATATTACTTCCGGCCAACTTCTGGCGGAATCCCGGCATCGGATTGTCTTGGTTTTCATGCGCGTGAGAGGGGATCGCTTTCTCTTGATTAAGATGAAATTGTGTGTGCCTGGACTTCGAGGGAAGCTGTACCGGCTGGGAGTTCCCGCCCTGGCACTCCTTTTGTGGTTACCTCTCACCGCCACTGCACAGAACCCGCCGCCGGATCAAAAAAGCCAGAATCCTCCGTCAACGCAAAATCCGACACCTCCTGCTCCAGCGCCGGCTCCTCAAAATCCATCGGAGAAAAATCCGCAAGAGCCGGCCCCCGGCCAGATTCAACTGGAAACTCCTCAAGCGCCAGCCGCGCCCAAACCGGGGGAACAGCCGCAGCAGGCCCCCAAAATGACGACGCCAACTGCGCCGGCTGTGCCCCCGCAGGAAGAGCACAAGACGACGATAGAAGAAATCATCATCCGTGGTAACCGCCGAATTCCAGCCAGCACCTTGCGCGCCCGCATCTTTTCGCAGAAAGGCGATGTCTACGACGAGAATGCCCTGGAACGCGACTTCATGGCCTTGTGGAATACCGGGTTCCTGGATGATGTTCGCCTCGAGGTCGGCGACGCGCCGGATGGCAACAAAATCATCACCTTCTACGTTCGAGAAAAGAAGTTGGTTCGCAGCATCGATTACAAAGGGTTGAGCAGCGTGGAGCAATCCGACGTTCTGGATGCCTACAAGAAGGAGAAGGTCGGGCTCAGCATCCAATCTCAGTACGACCCGGTAATCATTAAGCGTGCGGAGGTGGTGCTGCAAGAATTGTTGGCTGCGCACGGCAAGATGTTCGCGACCGTTCGTCACCGCACGCGCAACATTCCCCCCAATTCCGTGGCGCTGACTTTCATTGTGGTGGAAGGTCCCAAGGTGCAGCTTGGGGCGATCCGTTTCTCCGGTAACACGGTCTTCTCGGACAATCAATTGGTGCGCTCGATGAAATACTCGCGGCCCTCGGGTGCGCCGCCCTGGTTCTACTGGTTCCACAAGACCTACGATAAGGACCGCATCGAGGCGGATCTGGAAAACATTCGCGATTTATACCGCGACCACGGCTACTTCTACGCCCAGCCGAAGGAACCTGATACCAAAATGGTTAACACGGGACGCCGCTGGCCCTTCTTTTTTTGGAGCTGGGGGCATGGCAAGCGCGTGGACATCAAGATTCCCATCGAGGAGGGCGTGCAATACCGGTTGGGCACCTTCCATATTCGCGGATGCAAGCTCTTCAAGGAAGATAAAGTGGCCGTGCTCCTGGGGATGAAGCCTGGAGATATCTTTGCTCTTTCCAAGGTTCGCAAGGCAATTGAAAACTACACCAAGCTGTACGGTCAGTTCGGATACATCAACTTCACCGCGTCGCCCGATATCGAGCCTGATAACAAGAGGAGAATTATTAACCTTGCGCTCGACTTCGAGGAAGATAATCAGTTCACGGTCCACCGCATCGAGTTTTCGGGAAACACCAAGACACGCGACAAGGTCATACGCCGCGAGTTGTTAACCGAAGAGGGCGCCATATTCAGCACACAGTTGTGGGATTATAGTGTGTTGAAAATGAACCAACTTGGCTTTTTTGACGAGGTCAAAAAAGAGGATTACGACATCAAGCAGAATGCCAAGGACAAGAATGTTGACATCCTGGTAAAGGTCAAGGAAAAGGGGAAGAACTCCATCGGGTTCAACGGCGGCATCAGCGGATTGGCAGGGAACTTCATTGGTCTCAATTATGCCACGAACAATTTTTTGGGCCTGGGCGCGACCCTGAGTTTAGGGGTTCAATGGGGCACTTTCCAGAAGATGTATTCGTTCGGTTTCACTCAGCCCTATTTTCTGGATCGCCCGATCACCGCCGGCTTTACTGTGTTTAAGAGTGATTATAACTATAACCAGATCCGACAACTCGCGATTTACAGCGGAATCAACCCCAACCTCTTGGCTCAGTCGCAATACGGAAGATACTACGGGCAGAACTTTACTCAGAATTCCGATGGTTTCACGATGTTCGCCAGTTACCCCTTGCGTCGACATTTTGCGCGCATCGGTCTGACCTACAGCTTTTCCCGCAGCGATTTGCAGGCATTCAGTTCGGCGTCCGAGTCTTATTTTCAGGCTATCAACTTCAGTGGGTTGACAGGCCCCAACGCCTTGTCGGGCATTATTACCAGCCAGATCATGCCGACGTACCTTTACAGCACGATTAACAGTACTTGGACCCCGACGAAAGGCAAATATGTTTACGCCGCCATTGCGTACTCGGGAAGCGCTATCGGTGGGAACGTCAACACGATTCGGCCGGTGTTCGAAGCCAAGTATTTTCGCCCTGTCCTCAATGTCAAGTCGGACCACCCTACCGCCATCGGGATGCGATTCCTGGTTTCCAGCGTCATAGGTTACGGCGGCCGAGTGGTCCCGCCCTTCTCCCGCTTTTACATGGGTGGAGAGGAAGATATCCGGGGATTCGATATCCGCACCGTGAGTCCGATTGCGTTCTATCCCACGATAGTTTCGGTGTGCAATCGCAATGTAAACGGTCAACCCATTACCAGCACGACCCAAACCGGAGCTAGCACAGGTTCGTGCGGTTCCTCGACCAGTTTTCCGATCAACTCCCCGATTTTCCCCGGCGGCGATACGGAGGCGATTTATAACTTCGAATACCGTTTCCCCATCGTCGGATCAACTGCCAGCATGGCCTTTTTCTCCGATTCCGGCGGCAATTTCATACTTTATCCAAACCAGCTTATGCTGGCCACCGGAGCCTTGAGTTCGATTGAGAGCCAGTATCCCTATTTCCCCATTCCGCGGGAATTGCACCCCATTGCCACGACCAATTTTCAGCCACGCAGTTCGGTGGGGCTCGATTTGCAGGTTCTCCTCCCGGTGGTAAACGCTCCGATCCACATCTTCTATGGGTATAATCTTCTGCGAATCGATGAGGTGATCACGCCGCCGCAGGACCTTCCCCCCGAATCGCTGTTCCCGAATGTGGCGACCTACATCGACGCGCTTAAGAATTTCCAGCCTTTCCGCCTGAAGGAGCGTTCCGGCCGCGTCGGGTTTACGGTGCAGCGAACCTTTTAGAGATTTGGGAAAATGAGTTAGAATGAGGTTTTCACTTGGAACTTTCGATCTTTTGAAGGAGCTTGAATGAAGAACCGTTTGACCATCCTTTCGGTATTATGCGCCCTCTTGGCCGTCCCGCTGGTCGTGCATGCCCAGGGAAAAGTTGGCCTCATCAACATGAGCGCGGCGATTGGGAGTACCGCGGAAGGGAAGAAGGCGGCGGCAGACTTGCAAAAAAAATATCAGCCTCGCCAGCAGGAACTGGAGCGCTTGCAGCAGGAGATTCAATCCATCCAAGATCAACTGAGCAAGCAATCAGCCACGTTGAGCGACGACGAGCAGCGCCGATTATCCCGGGACTTGGAAGACAAGCAAAAGCTGCTTAAGCGCTCGACCGATGACGCGCAGAGCGATCTTGCTGCTGACCGGGACGAAGTGGTACGCCGGATTGGCCAGAAGATGACTCGAATTGTCAACGACTATGCCCAGCAAAACGGGCTGTCCCTGGTGATCGACGGCGCCCAGATCCCCGTCTATTACTATTCAAAGGACAGTGACATCACGGCGGAGATTGTGAAACGCTACGACGCTGCGAACCCTGTCGCGGATGCAGGAACGCCAGCGAAGCCCGCGGCGCAACCGGCCGCCCAATCGCCCGCGAAACCCAAATAGGTTACGGCGGTTTGCTTGGAATGAATATCCCCAGCTCGCCGCGCTGGGGAGGGACAGCGATTGGTGGTAACTGCCTCGTGACAATATCACTATACAAAAGGATCTCAATAGAGAATTTGAGAAGCTTGAAGGAGTTTGAATGAAGAACCGATTGATCGTACTGATCGCAGGATTGGCAGTATACGGCGGGACGCTCTCCCTGAGCGCCCAGAGCGCAGCTCCTGCCCAAAGTAAGATTGGGGTTATCAATATGCAGGCGGCGATCGCCAGCACCGGCGAAGGCAAAAAGGTCTTTACTGATTTGCAGAAAAAGTACCAACCCCGCCAGCAGGAACTGCAACGGCTGCAACAGGAAATCCAGGCCATTCAGGACCAGTTAACGAAACAGCAGGGGACGCTGAGCGAGGATGAGTCGGGTCGCCTGAGCCGCCAGGCAGAGGACAAGCAAAAGCTCTTGAAGCGTTCTGCCGAGGATGCCCAGAACGATTTCAACCATGACCGCGACGAAGCCCTTAACAAGTTGGGCCAAAAAATGGTCCATGTGATCACGGATTACGCTCAGCAGAATGGTTACACGTTGGTTCTGGACGACGCGCAGATGCCTGTTTACTTCGCTTCCAAGGAAATCGAACTTACGGAAGAGATCATCAAGCGTTACGACGCTGCGAATCCCGTGGCGGATGCCGGGACGCCTGCCAAGCCTGCGACCTCTCCGGCCGCGGCCGCGCCGAAGCCCAAATAGCAATCGCAGCATTTTCCCCTCGATGTCACCTACCACGGCCCCGTGTTGACACGGGGCTTGGTGTCTTTAGTTCCTTCGCGAGAATTGTGTCTTCGGTGGCTACACAGCCCGCGCCGAGGATCCCGCATCGACGGCTGCTTGTCAAAACTCGCGACAGACTAGCCAACGTCAACGTCAGCGGAAGGCAAGCGCTCATGCCTTGCCGAGGGGTTCGGCATGAATCGTGATTTTGGAGATTTGTGGGAAGGCTTGTCGGAATTTGAATTCCAGGGTCTCGGTTATGTCATGCACCTTGGCGATGGGGAGATCGGGCTCGAGCGTGCAATGGAGTCGCACCACGACGCTGCCGCCGACCTGGTGGGCCTCGACGGAGTGGCAATCGAGGACTCCCGCGGTGTTGCGCGCCAGTTCCTCCACCTCGCGTTCCACCGCCTGATTGTCCATGCGAGCTTCATTTCCCGTTTCCACTGCGGCGATCAGCGGCTCGAGGTGCACGTTAACTTCATTGACTTCCGGCAGGTTTGCCTTAATCGCGCTTTCGAGCTGGGTTGAGCGGTCATGAGCCTCCGCCAGGCGCAATTGGGGATCGACTTCCAGGTCAAGATGGACATTGATCCGGCCGTTGACCTCGTAGGCCGACACTTCGTGGACCAAGAAGTTCTCCCGATGAGCCACCGCGCGGATTTTGGCGACAACGTCGCCCGAAGAAGGCTCCTGCGGTGTAGTGTGGATCACCACGTCGGCCGTGGGAAACAAGCGGTGAACCTCCCCCTCCACGACGTCCGCAACGGACTTCGCATGCTCGAGAGAGATATTGCTTGAGAGCGTGAGCCGCAAATCCACAAACAAGCGGCTGCCGCTCTCCCGCGTTCGAATCCGGTCGAGGCTGAGCACACCGGACACTCGTGACACGCTTTCCGCGATCAACGCGCTGGTCCCCGTCGGTGCGGCATCCACCAAGGCGTCCACCGTCTTTTTTCCCAGGCGCAGTGTGATGTAGACAACAATCGCCGCGACCACCAGCGCAGCGGCCGGGTCGGCGGCTCGCAGCCAACGGAGGTTCTCCTGCCGGGAAATGTAGACCAGGATCAATCCCAGGACGACCACGGTGGAGCTATAAACGTCGGTGGAGAAGTGCAGGGCATCGGCCTCGAGCGCCTGGCTATTGTATTTCCGCGCTACGCGGAACAACGCGCGCGAGCGGAGGGAATCGATGGTGATCGAGATGAACATTACCCCGAATGCCCAAAGGGAGGGCTTCACGTGCACTTCGCGAAAAAACAGCCGTTGAATCGCTTCCCAGACGATCCAGGCACAGGTGGCGATCAGCAGGCCCGTCTCGATAAAAGCGGAAAGGTGTTCGATCTTGCCGTGTCCGAAGGGGTGCTGGCTGTCCGCAGGTTTATCCGAAACCCGCACCGAGATGTAGGTGATGGTCGCCGCCACCAGGTCCAAGCTCGAGTGCATCGCCTCGGAGAGAATTCCCAGGCTGCCGGTCCACAGTCCCACCGTCAACTTCATCGCCGTCAGCAATACCGCCGCCGCGATCGAGTTCAAGGCGACAGCCTGCTTCTCGCGGCTGTAATCAGTCATCCCATTGCTGGCTGGATTTGTGGACATTCGCTTGGCTGAAGCTACGCCCGAAAGGGGGCGCAGAACGGGCCGGTTGAGCCCCGTCACTGGTCGTTGAGGTCATCCAAGGCAGACTGAAGTTCTGCCCGAGCGTGCTGTTTCCCCTGGCGGGCGGTTACTTCAATTCCTGCCGCCAGCACCTTGCGCGCCTCCTCCACCCGCCCCTGCTTGATGAGGTAGCTCCCTGCCTGAAAGTAGGTGGCGGAATACTCGGGGTGGTGTTGGAGCAGATACTCGAAGTGAGTCCAGGCGGTAGCAGGATCGCTTTTCGCCAACTCCAGTGCCAAGCCGTAGCGCGCGAATGTATTGTGAGGATCCTGTTGCAACGTCTCTTCCAGGAACTCGCGGCGCGTCTTCTCGGCTTCAGGAGACATATGGTCAACCTCTAAGGATTCCGGTCTTTGCCCTGCCCAGGCCTTCTGGCCAGAGTGAACTCAGCCGCTTTCCCGGCACGCGGAAACTATTCCAGTGATTCCGGTTGCAACACCCCACCGGCTCGCATAGTATAGGCGTACGAGCCGGGCAAGGCAAACCTTTCGAAAGGTGTCGCGTCGGCTGTGATGATTCGAGATATGTTCTGTTTTTGCCTTGGTTCCGAGACTTCGAACGAGAGCGAGCTTGTCCGGGATCGGATTGGCTCCCGAACCAGTTTGTTTTTCCTCCAAGCGCTCCATCCCGCGGCTTCGTGTCTCGCCGCGATATAATGTTTTGAAGATTGAACAAGATGGTAAAACCGATGGGGAAAACCGTTGCCGAATCTGTAACCGAAATGGTGGAAGTGGTGCTCCCCAACGACACGAATCCACTCGGAAATCTGTTGGGCGGCAGGGTGATGCACCTGATCGACATTGCCGGAGCCATAGCGGCGACTCGCCACGCGCGTTCCCAGGTGGTGACGGTGGCGGTAGATAATCTCGACTTTCTTTATCCGGTCCGCGTGGGAGAACTCGTGGTACTTCGCGCCCACATTACTCGAACATTTCGGACATCCATGGAGGCGGAAGTCAGGGTCTACCGCGAGGATTCCTTGACGGGCAAGCGGCAACAGACCAGCTCGGCCTTTGTCACCTATGTGGCCCTCGATCCTACGGGGAAGCCGAAAGAAGTTCCTCCCGTGATTCCTTCTACGCCGGAAGAGAATCGCCGTTACCGCGAGGCGCTCTACCGGCGGCGCCGGCGACTCAATCTCGCGGCGCGAGCCCATCGTCGCTACTTCGAAAAATCTTAGCAAATGGATGCACATCGCAGCGATCTGATGATTGTTGCGAAGTTGAATTCGGAGGCCTACTGATGAAAATTAAACGGAACAAGACATTCTCCGGCACGCCCTGGGAACCCAAGGTGGGATACGCGCGGGCCGTGCAAGTGGGCGATACCGTTCATGTTTCCGGCACCACCGGCACGGATCCCTCGGGTAAAGTCCTGGCCCCCGGAGATATGTATGCCCAGACGAAACAAACCATTCTCAATATCGAGAATGCCCTCAAGCGCCTAGGCCTGGGCTTGGAGCACGTCGTCCGGACGCGCATCTATGTGACGCAAATCGATCGCTGGGAAGAAGTTGCCAGGGCACACTTGGAGTTTTTCGGAGAAGTTCATCCCGCAACGACGCTGGTGGGAGTGGCACGGCTCATCGATCCGGAGATGCTGGTCGAAATCGAAGCCGAAGCCGTGGCGTGAGCGACGGCCCTTCTCCGCGGATCAGACCCAGGCCTTCGACGACCGCTTTCTGGATATTGAGGTCTATGGCCTGCTCGCGGAAGACTGGAAGCGCGCGGCGGAGACCCGTAGCGCAAACCTGCGCCTTTGAGGTCCGCGGTTCTTTGCTGGGCCTCCGCTCTGAAACCTGAGGCAGGAATCTGGATTAAAGGTTTAGGTATCTGGCAAGAGAAGAGCCGTGGACCCCACAGCACCGGGGGGCCGCGCAACCCGCTTGGAGCGGGCCGTACCCGATGTGCTGACCAAAAAGGTCTAACAATGCCGCGCATTTACTTTGTCACTTGATTCTCCGCAGTCTGCTTCTGCTGATCCTCGGCGTTTTTCCAATGCGAATCGGGATTATACTGATTCATCGCTTTGGCGATGACGCCGGTTTTCTTGCCCAAATCCTTCTGATAGACGACGCCATCCTCGGTAACGACGAACGTCATTACGCCGGAGGACCTGTACTCCGACGGATAGGCCAGGAAAGCGAAGCCCCCGGTCATTCTGCCGTTTACGACATAGCTTTTCGCGCCGCCGGGGCCATGTTTCCCCTGGCGGGTCAGGATATGAAAATAGTAGCCGCGATAAGGAACCGGAGCGCCACCTCGGTTCGGGGCATAGCCCTCAGCCACCGCCGCGGCCACCAGCGGCCCAATGGGACGCTGGGGTTCGCCATCTGCGGCCTTCCAGTAAAGGCCATTGTGCGTTCCCTCGTCACTGAGGATTTTCTGTGCATATTGGTGGTTCTGTAGCGTGTAGTATTCCTTTTGTGCGGCGACGAGCTCTTGGCAGACCCTAATGGCCGAGATTTCGTTCCGTCCAATACGCCTGCTAAGAATTTCCATCCTGCCCGCCTCCGTATCGAAATACCAGAGGTTACCCTTGGTCACGAGCGGTATCGGCGTAGGCCAATTCTCTGCGCCGATGTACAAGACGGTCATTCCACTTGGTTCTTCGACCAGCCGGTGCATCTGCTGATACCTCTGGACGAAATTAGTACGGCTCTTGGCGTCCTCGGCGTCGTCTCCCGACGAAACGATTTGGCTCCCCTCGGGTCCGAGGATATCGAGCAGGCTCTTTTCGTCGTTATTCTGCATAGCCGTAACGAGTGCGTTGCTCGCCTCGTCCGGTGATGAAAAGGTTTTCTGGCCCGGTTGCTGCGCTGGAGAAGGCGTGGGGAAGCACACCGTCAAAAGGATGGCAACCGCGGCTGACCTTGGAACACGCGCCCTATGAAATTGGTCGAAGTTTGGCGTCGTTCGCCACATAATGGTTCTCCCCATTTCTGAGTTGGAAACTCGAGTTGGAACGTGACCGGGCGTTGATTAACGGCGCCCGCCACCGCGAAATCTTCCGCCACCAAAGCCCCGAAATCCACCGCCGCCCAAGCTCTCGCTTCCACGCGACGAATAAGTCATGGTCTGTCCACCACGGCCGTAGCCGCTGAAGGCGCCCGAACGCGTGCCGCTCTGGCCGCGAGGCTCGGCGTACCCTCGAGCAGCCTGGCGGTCCCCGTCGAAGGGGGCAGACGCGGGGCCGGGACGATTGCCAAATCCTCCACCTCGCCCGACTCCGCCCCGGTAGAAATTGTTCCGATTGTAAAACGTGTTGCTTCGGGAGAAATACCTGCCGTGGTCAAAGGTCGCGAAATGGTTGTGCCAATCAAATCCCCAATTCCCCCAGCCCCATCCAAATCCGCCAAAGAACCCGATTCCGAAACCGACTCCAAATGAGAGGTACGGCCCGTCAAACCAAATTCCGGGATACGGGTACCAACCCGGCCAGGCAATGATGGGGTCTCCGTAGACGATCCGCGGATCATATGCGGGGACGTAAACGATTTCGGAGTTGGCGGGCTGGACAATGATCGTCGAGCCCTGACCCGTCACAACTTGCTGCGACGAGGTCTTAAGATTGCCGGCAGCTTGGGCCCGCTGGCGCATTACCTGTACGGCGTCCATTACGTCCTGTTCCTGGTTGTAGTAGGCGTCGCCGAGAGACGACGTCCAGGCGAGGTTCTTGTCCATGTTTCCAAGGACGGATGGAAACGCGGTGAGAGCCTTGACGCTCGCGTCCCAGGATTGTTGGTCCACCTCTTGGGCCAGGGCCTCGCCCTGCAAACCAGGATGCGCTTGCAGCCACCGGTCGGCTTCGACGACTTCCTCGGGAAACGTGGATGCCGCCAGGATCTGTGCCACCAGCGAATCCGGGTACAGGGCAATCGGCGCTACCAACTGCTGCAAATGTTCGGGCGACCCTTGCTTGTAGACTGGTGACGGCGCAGCCGGCGGCGCGGCTTGCGCATCTTGAACGGCCCACAGGTTCTGAGCACTGCTCTGGAACAATAGGCCCAAAACAACAGGGAAACCCAAATTTCCCGGCCCCATCGAGGTTTTGGGGACTCCCAGGCCACTCCGAAAATGTTCATCTAGTTGAACCCCCGCTTAAGTTGCTGATGCCCCTCTTGAATCAAAGCCAAGGAAAAAGCACGTGCGTTGCCAACGATCAACAGAAGCTACACAGAAACAATCCCTCATCCCTTCAGCAGTTTGAGTCCTTTCGAAACCGCCAGAGGCAACCTGCTAAATGCCGGATATCCAGACGCAGTGTCAATATTCTGACATTCGTTCGGGGGGAAGAGGATGAGGGGGCAAATGCGATCGCCAGCACGCGAGCCGTGCATAAATTGAACGAGCACTTTTGACCAACCGTACGAGCAATATTGGGCTGATGCGTACCTTCCCGATGGGATACAAGGACACTAGGGCTTGAGGTTTCTGGCGCCGGGGAAAGTTAGCCCGGCTATTGGCAAGGGAAACTGATGGGCGCATTCGTCATAACGATGGCGGGACGTTAGCACGCATCCTGATGGTGAATTCCCTTTAAGTCCAAAATTGATGGGAGCCTTGAGTCAATGACTGGAACGAGTTTCACGATATCGAAAGGCAGCGCCACGGGGAAGGCCCACACGCCGGGACAGTCGTGGTCCTCTGGCCGCTGGTGGCTGATCATTGGAGGGTCACTCATTGTGATCGGTGCGCTCGTGGGGACCGTGCTGCTGGCCGGCAAATGGCCCTATACGCAACAGGCTGTCACCAAAGCGCTACAGGACCGATTCGCCCGGCCCGTGCAGATCCGCAATTTCCGCAGAACCTATTTTCCACCGGGGTGCGTGGCGGAAGGGGTCAGTTTCCTGCACCGGAATCACAAGGACCTCCCTCCGTTGATCACGGTTCAGACGCTGATCATTCGCGGAAGCTACAATGGCCTTTTACGAATTCACCCACGCGTGGATGAGGTCGAGGTGAAAGGGTTGCACGTGTTGATTCCGCCGCCGAGCCCGAGCGGCCAGCCGTCTGGGGTCGTGCCGTTGACGACCAGCACCACGGGCGCTTCGATAACCATTGGCGAAATCAAAACGGATGGCGCTTTGTTGGAGTTTATGCCCCGGCTCCCGGGCCAGGAAACCTTCAAGCTTCAGATTCAGCGCTTAAAATTGGACAATGTCGGTGAGGGTGGGGTTATCTCCTACCATGCCGTGTTATTGAATACCGAGCCGCCAGGGGAAATCCGGTCCGAGGGCAAGGTGGGACCTTGGGATGAGAATGACCCGGGCAGTACTCCGGTGAAAGGTTCCTATACTTACGAGCACGCGAACCTGTCAGTGTTCGATGGTATTTCTGGTACCCTATCGTCCCAGGGCAAGTTTAGCGGCACCATCGGCCGTATCGACACAAGCGGCGAAATCGACGTACCGGACTTCCGCGTATCCGGAAGCAGCCACCCCGTTCACCTGGATTCGAATTTTCAGGCGGTTGTGGACGGAACCAATGGAGACACATATCTGCAAAACGTGGACTCGCATTTTGAGCGGACCACGGTGACTGCGAAAGGTAGTGTAGCCGGGCACCCCGGCCAGCACGGGAAAACCGTTCGTCTGGAGATGGCCGTGAATACAGGCCGCATTGAGGATCTGTTGTTCCTCGTTACGGACGAGAAACGCCCGGCGTTGACCGGCAGCATCACCCTTAACGCAAAAGTGGAGGTGCCGGCGGGGCCTCCGGGATTCTTGCGCAAGCTGGATGTCGTAGGCAGTTGCGGCATTGGGAGTGGACAATTCACCAGCCCAAGACTTCAGCAGCCGGTTAATGCCTTAACCCAGAGCGCGGACGGCGAGAACAAGAAGCAGCAAGCTGAAGATCCGGATACGGTGCTCTCGCAGTTGAGCGGACAAGTCTCGGCGAAAAATGGAGTCGCAACTCTGTCCAACGTCTCCTTCACCGCGCCCAGCACGCGCGCGCAGATTCACGGCACTTACAACCTGGTGGACCGAAAAGTGGATCTCCATGGAGTTTTGTACACCAACGGAAAGCTTGACGACACCACCTCGGGATTCAAAGCGCTGGTCTTGAACGCAGTCGGTCCTTTGCTGAAACAGAAGTCCGTAACGGTAGTTCCCTTCGCCATTGGCGGCACATCTTCCCACCCATCTTTCGCACTGGATTTCGCTGCAAAACACCGGGAATCCGCTCTCCCTTTACTCTCCCCATGAGCCGCTAGAATCGGGAGGGGGCCTGCGCCCGGGTTTCATTCGTGTATGACCCCGCCCAATCAGGCGAATTCCAAAGCCGTGAGAATCCCGCGCCAGGGTAGAACGCGACAGGTGATAAAGAACCAACTGTCCGATACCACCAAGCGCCGAAGTCGCGACATGACGCCCAGTATATGGCTCAAACCCGTCACCGCAACATGTCATTTCCGTAAGAGGCCTACCGCAGAGTAATTTTTCTCGGAGAAAAATAACTCTGATGCGCTACGCCGCTCCGCCAGATACCCGGCGCAGTTCTACAGATTGCGAAATCGCTGAAGGCCGCAGAAATTTGTAGACTTCGAACTTAATTTCGTGCATCATATTGAGAAATTAGCCAACTCGGCTAATTCGGCCCTCAAGGCAATCGAAGAATAAGGGAGAAAGCGAATGGAATCCCCGGTTCCTTTTTCTGCAGATTCGTCGTCACACCTGGTGAACGACCTCTTCTTCAAACTGATCCTGGACAACCTTCATGAGGGTGTCTATTTTACCGATCTGGAGCGGAGGATTACCTACTGGAATAGAGGAGCGGAAGCTCTTACCGGGTTCAGTGCGCAAGAGGTGGTGGGGAAGCGGTGCGCCGACAGAATCCTGATGCACGTCAATGAATCCGGGCACCTGCTCTGTGAAGGCGTGTGCCCTCTCAGCCGTACCCTGGCGGATGGCCGTGCGCACGAGGCGGAGGTCTATTTTCACCATAAAAGCGGCGCCAGAGTACCCGCGGAGGTTCGTATCTCCCCCATTAGGGACAGAGACGGCAAAGTCGTCGGGGCGGTGGAAATCTTCAATGACAACTCCCGGCACAGGGCCGTGCGCGAAAAAGCATTGGAGCTCACCAAATTGGCATTTTTGGATCCAGCATCCCAAGTGGCAAATCGTCGGTATCTGAACAAGGAGCTTGATCGACAACTCGATCGACATTCCAAACACGGCGTTCCGTTTGGGGTTCTCCTGGCTGACTTGGACGAGTTCAAGAACATCAACGATACCTACGGTCACGTAGCGGGGGATGCTACGCTGGTCGTTGTGGCCAAGACTCTCACCGGTTGTTTGCGCGCGTCCGACGTGCTGGGACGTTGGGGCGGCGACGAATTCCTGGTGATTCTCCCCGCCATTACTGAGGACATCCTGGAGTCCACGTCCGAGAGGTGCAGGACGCTGGTTGCTCGGTCTTCCGTTCCAGTGGAACGCGGTCAGATCCAAGTGACCATCTCGTTGGGATCTGCCATGGTTGTTCATGGAGACTCAGCCGATTCCCTCTTGCACAGGGCAGATCTGCACATGTATACCAAAAAGCAGTCAGGCCGGGATCGCGCCAGCTTGTGAGTCGGCTTGGATGCTGCGGCGGAGACTCCCCCCTTCTTTGACTGCCCCCCTTTCTCCTCCCCTCTCTCTCCTTCCTCCTAAGGCGGAATCTCGCGACAGGCGCACCAAGATTGCCTTGTGCCACGAGACCTGCGATAACGCTGCCGTTTTTCCACTCATTATGAACTTGATAACGACGGTGCTTCGGAGCTATGTTGCGGCGTTGGCTCTCGGTCCCGTCCTTGGGCGATTGCTCTTGGGAAGATAAAGGCGTTGGAAATTCACCTCGATGCTCGCCGCTCACGAGTGGGGTGCTGGTTGTGATCGGCTTCAGACTCCTCGTCGAATACAGCGATCAGGTTGCGCGATCGATCCGGAACCCCAGCATGATTGGCGCGATCGTCGACGATTTGTGCGTGGCGGCTGGCAGCCCGCTCGTGCCCAACCCTGGCGAGGGCACCGGCTCGGCGTCCGATGACGCCGTGCGCAGATGGTGACAGACCTCATTTTACTGGTTTTCGAGGCGGGGAGGATAAACCCGAGGATAGTCGCGGCCAATGCCCCCTCTCTTTCGCCCCTCCGGGGCCGGCAGTCAGGGCGCGCTTGACCCACGGCTTACGCCGTGGGCTACGGTCTTTCGGCCCTCCGAGCCTGTGCGGGGAGCACCTCAACTCAGGTTGCGGGTGACGGAAGCCTCAGGTTAACGCCCATGCCCACGCGGCGAGCCCCTACGAAATTATTTCAACAGAAATCCCTTCCCGCCGGAAGATTTGTCCCTGTTCACCTAGCCTCTGGTCGGCAACGTGCTAGATATATCTAGCGGAGTATTGTCGTGTGGGTAAAATGGCGCACCGCAGAACGGGTCTTGAGGCAGGCAGCCGCTACCCAGGAAGGCCCGGCAACTCAGCACCTAGCCCTTATCACCGAAGCCCGGATTTCTCACCAGATCAATGATGCGGATGCATCTGGGTTTGATCCCCAACGGGGCGAACTGACAAAGCCCAGGCCGAAGGCCTGGGTCTGGGCTTTGGCCTTTAACTAGATAAAGAGCCGCATAAAGTATTCGCTTGCAGAAAAGGCAGCCTTTTGGTATCTAGTAGTTTGACTAGATGACTAAAGGAGGCTTTCCCATGGGTTTCCCCACCAAAGTCCAACTGATTAAGCGCCAAGCCAGCGAGCAGTGGTACATCAATTTCCCTTCCGCCCTGGCCCAGGCCATGGAGTTCTCCCGCGGCGAAAGGGTCGAGTGGTTCGTCGAAGACAAAGGGCTGTTAGCGTTGCGCCGCGCTGCCCCGCCGGCTTCGATACTAAAAAAAACTCTGCCGGCGTCCTCCCCGAACTCGAACAACTCTGGCGTCAATGCTTCCCCGGCTTCCGTCAGCGCCGCGTCGCGGCCCACGCCCAAGCCCTCGCGCTGAGCACCTTGCTTTGTCTGGGACGCCATACTGTGACCGGCCTGCTCACCACTTGCGGCTTGCAGTTTCGTGACTGGACCTCCAGTTACCGGCTCTTTTCCCGCCCCCGTCTGCACGTCGAGAATCTCTTCGCGGTGGTGCGGGAACTCGCCCCCGGCGCTCCCCTCTGCGCCGTCCTCGATGATACGCTGCTGCGTCGCTCCGGCCTGCGCACTCCCGGCGTGGCTTGGCGCCGCGATCCCTTGGGGCCGCACTTTCAAACCAATTTCGTGCGCGCCCAGCGTTTTCTCCAGATTTCCCTCGCTCTCCCTGCCCCCCGTGGTTCGTGCCGCTTGCTCCCCATCGCCTTTCGCCATGCTCCCACGCCGCCCAAACCTTCGAAAAAAGCCACCGCCGGCGAGCAGCAACAATACCGCGTGGAAGCTCGCGCCGCCCGTCTCGGCCAACGCGCCGTCGAACAGATCCGCGATCTGCGCGCCGCCCTCGACGCCGATCCCGCCTCCGCCTCGCGCCTTCTCCTCGTGGCCTTCGACGGCGGCTACACCAATCAGACCGTCCTCAAACACCTGCCCCACCATACCACCGCCATCGGCCGGGTCCGCCAAGATGCCAAGTTGTGGTTCCAGCCTGATCCGCAAACGCAGAAAGCGGGCGGCCGGCGCCTCTGCTATGGCCCTCCCGCCCCCACTCCCGAACAGATCCGCACCGACGATTCCCCCTGGGAGACCTTGACCTTCCGGCACCACGATGTCCCTCATCCCCTGCGCTTCAAACGCCGCACCGGATTGATGTGGCGCGCCGCCGGCGCCCATCAGACCTTGCAACTGATCGTCATCGCTCCCCTCGCTTATCGCCTGCGCCAGGGCTCCAAGCTGCTCTATCGCCTGCCGGCGTTCCTGCTCTGCACCGACCCTAACCTCGATCCCCGGACGATCATTGAAACCTACTTCCAGCGCTGGGGTATCGAGGTTAATTTCCGCGAAGAAAAAACTCTGCTGGGAGTCGGCCAGGCGCAGGTCCGCCGCCCCCACTCGGTCGAATCCGCCCCCGCCTTCGCCGTCGCCGCCTATGCCTTCTTGCTCCTGGCGACGCAACGCGCCTTCGGGGATTCGCCCCACGCCCTGCTCCCACGCCCCAAATGGACTCGCCCTTCTCCCTCGGCGCGCATCTCCACCCAGCAGGCCCTCAACCAACTCCGCGCCGAAGTCTGGAGCCGCGGACTCGGCTTCGATCATTTCTCCGGCTTCGCCTCCGCCCCAATCCCCTCCACGAAGCCTGAAAAATTCTCTTTCCCCCTCGCCTCCGCCGTCTGCTACGCGAATGCCTGAACCGCAAAAGGCCAAAGGCCAGGCCCAGGCCGAAGGCCTGGGTCCGCAGAAGGAGGAACGGTGAAGCCCTGAAGGGGCGCGCCACGCTCGACTCGACAGACTCTAGTTCGCCCTTATAGGGCTCGACGTTCAGGGTTCAGGGGTCATCTCCAAACCCAGGCCTTTGGCTTGGGCTTTGTTAGTTCGCCCCGTTGGGGCTGAAGACGATGCCACGATCTCATAGAAAATGAAGGTACTTAGGCGCTGAGACCGAGAAATTCACAAAAATGTATGTAGTTGATAAAAAATGACTTAATTAGTTTCACCGCCGAGAACGGAGCGAAAAAAGGGAATTAAAAAATGAGGCTACTCCCACGATGTTATTGAAAACACATGTAGAAAAAATGTCAGTTGTGGCTACTCCCACTATATTCGTGAAAACAATAGACTTGAGTCGGAATAGCTACGATATTCATGAAAATAAAGGTAGTTATGCTCCGAGATCGGCCGCCCCCAAGACCCTCGAGGGATCGACGCCGGAGGCCGGCGTGCCCCCCGCCGTGGCCCACTTCCGGCAAAACGGACCCAAAAAAGATGTTACAAAAAATACGATCGAAGCCGGAATCTCTATGAAAACAAACAAATCTCGGGCACGATGCCCGAAAAAAATCGGACATTTATGTATAAGTTTCGGACATTTTTGTTTAGCCGAGGGCCATTTTGCAGAGAACTGCGGCTCTTGAACGACAGATTGTCAGATCAATTCGGTTTTTTCGCGGCGGGTGTTCAGCATCGACGATGCACGATGGGCCGGCGCCGACGGCCGAAGCCAGACGCTAAAGTCGGAGGTCCACTCGCCGCGGTCCGGGGAGAGTAGAGACAATACAGCAACCGTAGCGCATCAGACCTCCGGTTTTGAGGTCTGCGGCTCTTCCGTAGTTTCACGTGACCAAACCTGGGGGGTAGGCGCTTGCATTGGCGATTTGCCGAGGTTGCAAGGGAAGAGCCGCGGACCCCGACATCCTGGGTCCGCGGCACACCATCATGATCGGTCGTCACACCCGGAGGAATATCTTCTGCCGATAGAGGAAATACAAAACGAGCCAGCCGGTGAAGATTACGGCGCAGCTCCAAACCAGGGGTTGAAGCCCGCCAAAAATCGGCATGATGCCGTGCAGGAAGACCTTGGCGATGATGCCGAAATCGAAGAACCGATCCAGCAGGTAGATCGTAATCGAGTTCATGCCGATCACTTTGAAGTAGAACGCCCAGCGCTGATAGCCGCGGACGTCGATGATCCAATAGAAAAGCGCGAGCAGCAACATGCTCCAACCGCCGGCCCAAAGCACAAACGTGCTCGACCAGATGTTCTTGATGATGGGGAAGTTGAAGCTCCACACCCAGGCGATGAACAAGCTCGCGACGCCGGCCGCGGCCAGTCCCAACACCTTGCGATTGGGCGTGTACTTGCCCGAACGCAGCCAATGTCCCGCGAGCACACCCAGCAGGCAGGTGGCGACAGCCGGGATATTGGAAATAATCCCTTCATTGTCGCCATAGGTGTAGCAACAAAGTTTGAAGGGGATGAAGCGGAGGTCCAGGTAACCCGCGAGGTTATGTTCCGGGGTCAGCATGGGAATTCCCACGCCGGGGACGGGAACCAATTTCATGACCAGCCAGTAGCCGATCAGGATGCTGCCCGCCACAATCGCCTGGCCGCGAATGCTCGTGTTCATCATCACCAGCGCGGCAATGCAGTAGGCAATAGCAATGCGCTGCAGCACTCCGGGAATGCGCAGGGTCTGGGTGTTGAAGTCGAGCAGATTATTGTAGATCAGCCCGAAGAGGAAGAGGATCAGGAAGCGCTGGATAACGTGGCGGTAAAGCTGGCCGCGGTTGGCTCCCTGTTCCATGCGCCGGGTGAGCGAAAAGGGCAGCACCACGCCGACCATGAATACGAACAGGGCAAAAATCAGGTCGTAGAAATGAAAGCCCACCCACGGCACGTGCTCGAACTGCGCATCGAGCGCCTTGGTGGTCGCGTTCGGCCACACCTGGTAAATCGCGTGGATGATTCTTTCTCCTCCCGCGATCCAAAACATGTCGAACCCGCGCAACGCGTCGATGGAAGCGACACGCTTTTGCACGAACGGTTGCACTTGAGAAGGGTTACCCATGAGAACCTCATCTTCTAAATTGGACGCTCGACCGACGATGACACACGCCGGACCGGACATTATCCACAATAAACAAGGGAAGGGAAAGAAGAACTGTAGAAGGAGTTGTTGCCGTGCAGCAGCCACCGGCCGGCGACCTTATGCCAACGGCGGCGAGGTGAACCGCCCACGGAGGTCGCCCATTTTCGCCTTAGCCGCCCGCACGCGAAGCAGGCCCTCACTGCGCCTGGAAGTGAAGAGGGTCTCTCAGGTTCTGGATTTCACGATAGTAATAGAGCGGCGTCGGCCTTTTCCCGATGAACCGCAATTTCCTGAGGAATTCGATCTCTTCGGCGGTGGTATTGCGGCTCAGGGAGGCGTCCTGAAGGAATGCCGTGAGGCCGGGCTCTTCCTTGGCAGTTCTTGTTGGCTCGGTTTCAACGTACTCGAATTTCTTCGCGTCTCCTTGGGTGACGCGGTGGTTCAGCAGGACGTCCATTCCGAAAGTGGTGAGGTCGATATCCCAGGCTTGAATGACGGGTTGCAAAAACGCCACGCAGTTCGTGGGCGAAAGGTTGAAGACATCCTCATCCAGAAACTCCAGGATAGTGACGCGCAGTTGTTCGTAACTTCGATGACTAAGCCGAGCCACGCGCTGGAGCCAGTTTTCGTTGGCCAGTTCTTTCCGCGCGACCGCCTTCACCACTTCCACCAGCTTCTGCGTAACCAGGCGCTCGAGTTCGCCGAAGGGCTGCTGCTCGAAGATGACGCGCACCTGCTTCCGTTTGTCCGGGAGGCATTTGCTGAGGACCAGCTCGCGGACCTCCTCGAACAGCGGAGCGGGGGAGGGAATCAGCTTGCGCTTGATCTCTTCCCGGCGCTGGAGTTCCGCCATGCGCGCGAGTTCGCCTTTCGGGAACTTGAGGAGAGGCTGAAGTTTGTCATAAATATCCGTACGGCCAGGGGCGGGAGGGACCTTTCTCCCGGAGAGCAATTGCGAGATGTAGGATTCCGTGACCTGCGCGGCCGCCGCCAAGCTGCGCTGTTCAAGGTTCAACTGTTCGAGGCGCTGCCGTAGCACAAGTGCGAGGTCCACGAGGGTACTCCGGAACTTAACGATGGATATTCAAGCTCATCACGACAGTGGCAGATTTCAATTGACAATTCAAGTTAATTTACCTAAAATGGTTAAGAAGTTGAGCTTCTTCGCTCTCCTTCCAGGTTATCTGAACTGCTTCAGGTTATCTGAGAAGTGTCCCACGAAGACGCGGCGAGTCGGAAGAGGTCTCACTTTTCCGCCACGACCGCCGGAGGACTTAACCCCAGGTGGGTGTGCAGTCCCGTACCCGATGTGCCCAACTCTCGTTCAGGAGGCAATCATGTCGAAAAGAAACGGTGACAAGGCGAGGTTCGGGCGGCAGCGAATTCGCAAGGCTCTCCTGCGAAAGAAGGCGAGAGAATTGCGGAAAGAACTGATGGGCAAAACGCCGGATGCCACCATGGCCGCATCTAATTAAGCAGATGCATCGTGGGTCGCGCGGCAAGCCTCATGATGAGTGCAGGAACGGGCGAACCGGCCTTTCACCGACTTCCCCTGCTTGAGGCCAGCGCGGGCCGGCGAGGCGAAAGTGACGAGATGTATATTCAATATACCGGATTCAAGGTCGCTATCAATTCTCGAATTTACAATTTTCAAGTCCTTGATGCGACCCGCGACCCTCGCGAATTCACCGTCGGAATTCATTCCGATACGAATCTTTGGTCCACGTTAAAGCTTCAGGACGGACCAGGGATCTGTTTTGAGCGATTGGAGCAGGAATTGGGCCGCGAAACTCCAGCAAGCTGCGCAGAACTCAATCTGCAAATCAGCGATCAGGACATTCGTGCATATCTGGCCCACCACTACCCGCCCAAAAAAACATACGGGTACGGGAATTCGTCTTCTCCGGTCTGTTAACCGACTCGATCGCGTGCTCTCGGTTTTAGGGAGGCGCGGGACTCAGTTTAGTGATCCTTTCGTCAAGAAGGAGGCATTTATGCAATCGATCCCGGAAGGACAGTGCGTCAGACACTTTCAATACGGATTGGGAGTAGTGACTCAGTCGGACCCCGAACGCACTTCTATTGATTTCCAGCTTCATGGATTAAAGAAATTTGACACTAAGATTATGGTCGTTGAACTGTCGGATGAAGCTCCCCCGCCCAAGCTCGTTCCCTCCAAACGCCGAAAGAAAGCCGTCAGCTCCCAGCCGCAGCCGTGATTTCCTGTCCACCAGTGATGCACTGATGAAGTGTCGCCTGTGCGAGGACGTGGCGATCTCGATCACTTCTAAATCTTTTTCACTTTCCATCGCCCGGTGCGAAACAGGATGACCATTGCGACGGCGATGGCGGACTCGGAAATCGCGATGGCCCAATAGACCCCATTCGAGTGCATGCCCAAGGGGATCGCCAGCGCGTAGGCCAGTGGAATCTCCAACACGATGAACCCGAAGAAATTCACGATCGTCGGAGTCAGGGTGTCTCCGGCCCCATTAAAGGCTTGCATCATCACCATCTCGTAGGCATAGCCGACGTTGCCGATGCCCACGATGCGCAAGCAGGCGCTGCCGACGGCAACGACCTGCGGGTCGTGAGTAAAGAAGCGAATCACAGAGCTGGCGAACACGACGAAGAACGCGCCTACACCGCCCATCACTAGGGCATTATAGATCCCTGTCTTCCACACGGATTGCTCCGCGCGGTCCGGCTGTTGGGCGCCAAGATTCTGGCCAACCAGGGTGGCAGCGGCGCCGCTCAATCCCCACGCCGGCAAGATGAAGAAGATGATGATCCGGATGGCAATGGTGTACCCGGCCAGCGCGGCATTGCCAAACACGCTGACAATCCGCATCAAGCTGATCCAGGCGATATGGGGAATCAGCATTTGCGCCATCCCCGTCGATGACACGCGCAGGAGCCGCACCATCACCTCCGCTTCGATTCGTACTTGCCGTGCCAGGATGCGGATGTGCTCGCCGCCGCGGGACAGCCGGTAGAACTGACACACCACTCCCACGCTGCGGCCGGTGAGGGTGGCGACGGCGGCCCCGGTCACGCCAAGGCGCGGAAATGGTCCAAGACCAAAGATCAAGCAGGGGTCGAGAACCAGATTGATGGAGTTGGATAACCACAAAACGCGCATGGCAATGGCGGCATCGCCGGCGCCACGAAAAACGGCGTTATTCAGAATCAGGAGCAGCACTACGGTGCACCCGCCGAGAGCGATCCGTCCATAGGTGGTCCCCACCGCCAATACGGGCGGAGAAGCTCCCATCAGGCGCAGCAGGTGCCGGGCGAAGTAAAGGCACGGAGCGCCCATCGCGAGGCCGGAAAGCAATCCCAAAGTGATGGCTTGCACCCCTGCCACGGCGGCGCCCTCGCGGTCCTTCTCGCCCACGCGCCGCGCTACCATCGCCGTGGCTGATAGGCCCAGCCCCATTCCGACCGCATAGATTATCGTGAGCATCGCCTCGACCAGCCCCACCGTGACGACTGATTCTGTCCCCAGGCGCGCGACCCAGAATACGTCCACGATGGCGAAGAGGGATTCCATCAACATTTCGAGAACCATAGGCACCGCGAGGAGAAAGATCGCCCGCGTCAGGCTGCCCGTGGTGTAGTCTTGGTTCGAGCCCCGCAGCGCTTCGCGCACCGTGGCCCAGAAAGACGACGACTGGCGAGTTGTGACGGCAGTGGCCATAGAATCCTAACGATGAGGTTGAGAGCAGGCTTCAGCCCAGACCGGGGCCCTGCGGATTCAGAGTGTCACGAATTGGGGACTATCGAGGGGTGGTCTTCATGGTGTCATAACCATACGACAGTGGCTGTACTTGATGCAAGTGCAATTGTAAAGTGATGCCTTGAGCGGCCCGGCGTTTGGACGAAGTTGGGGAGTCCGGATTGCAGGCAGGGTGTTGCCACAGTGGCCAAGCAGGTGTCCGAGGATTGCCGACCTCGCGCCATCGGAACTTGGGCCTGTCATCGGCATCGCGCAGCTTCAGGTGCTGATGGTCAGATGCGCTCGTATCGCCTGCCCATCTGGTTCATCTAATTCGGCATGACCAAATCTTCCCTGGGGAGCAAAGTTCATGCCGAATCTGTTTGATCCGCTGTCGATCCGAGACCTCACGTTTCCCAATCGCATCGTGGTCTCACCGATGTGTGAGTATTCCAGCACGACCGGATTTGCCAACGACTGGCATCTGGTTCACTTGGGGAGCCGGGCCGTGGGAGGCGCGGGCCTCGTCATGACGGAGGCCACTGCCGTCACGCCGGAAGGGCGGATCAGTCCGGAGGATTTGGGAATTTGGAGCGACGACCACATTGAGTTCCTCGCCCGGATTACGCGGTTCATTCATTCGCAGGGCAGCATCGCCGGAATACAGTTGGCGCATGCCGGGAGGAAGGCCAGCACCTTCCGACCCTGGAGTGGGAGCGGCGCCGTCCCCGAAGAATCGGGTGGTTGGAAGAAGGTGGTCGCACCCAGCGCGATCCCCTTTGCCGAAGACTACCTGATGCCGCACGCCCTGACTCCAGAAGAGATTCATGCTGTAGTCGACGCATTTGTAGAAGCCGCCGGCCGCGCCCTGAAAGCGGGATTCCGAGTGATCGAGATTCACGCCGCGCACGGGTACCTGCTCTCGGAGTTCCTTTCACCACTTGCCAATCATCGCACCGATGCGTACGGCGGGCCGTTCGAAAACCGCATCCGCCTTGCGCTCGAAGTGGTTCGAGCCGTTCGCGGCGCTTGGCCGGAGCGCTCGCCTCTCTTTGTGCGGATTTCGGCGACCGATTGGGTTGAAGGTGGATGGACCGTGGACGAATCGGTCGAGCTCGCCAGGCACCTGAAAAAGTTGGGTGTGGATTTGGTCGATTGTTCTTCCGGCGGGAATGTTCCGCCTGCCCAAATTCCGGTAGGTCCGGGATACCAGACGCCGTTTGCCGAGAGAATCCGTCACGAAGCGAATATCCTGACCGGTGCAGTGGGAATGATCACCGATCCAGCGCAGGCGGATCACATCATCCGTACCGGTCAGGCGGACGTTGCGATCATCGCCCGCGAGTTCATGCGTGATCCCTACTGGCGGTTGCGCGCAGGCCGCGAACTAGGATATCCAGTCCCCTGGCCGGTTCAGTACACTCGAGCGGCTCCCCACGGCACGAAGGCGCGTGCCCCGGCGAGCTGATACGTCCCGGCGCATCCCCTGGAGCGCGGAGGAAACCCAGCATTCACATGGCATACACGCACTGGCGAGCCTCATCGGCGTAGGCGCGAATCAATTGCGGGTCGGCATCGAAGAAGTGGTCGGAGGGGGAGAGAATATAGCCGCCCCCGGCGCCCGCGGATTCAAAGCACTCCCGCACGGTGGCGCGCGTTGCCTCTGGCGGGCAATCGATCAAAGCATGAAACTGGTCGAAGCCGCCGATCATGCAGACGCGATCGCCAATTCGCCGCTTAGCCTCGGCAAGGATGACGTCGCCGCCCATGCCGGCAGGGGTGAGGGTTTCCATGGCATCCGGTTTCATCTCGGCGATCTTCTCGAGGATCGGCATCATACCGCCACAAGTGTGGTAAACGATCCGCTGACCGGCTTGGTGGGCGAGAGCAATCAGCTCCGCATCGTAGGGCGCAACGTACTCCTCGAAAAGTCTGGGTGAAATGACCGTAGACGATGCCGAACCACCGCCCAGCTCCACCAAATCGAACCTCGCTCCCGCCATCGATTGGATAAAGACCTTCTTGCGCCGATGCAGGATCCGCAGGAACTCATGCACCCACAGAGGATCGTCGTAGGTGGCGAGAATGAGTTGCTCGGTGGGGTAGAGGCAGCAGGCGTCTTGCCACGTGCCCGGCTGCCCATAGACATCAAAGCAGGGAATGTGGCTCCGCACCAAACCGCGCTCGCCGAATTCATCGGCGGCCTGATTCACCGCCTTCACGTCGCACCATGGCGCAGTCGCGAACTCTCCGATCAGATCGATATCCCGCTTGTTTTTGATGGGATGTTCGCTGACCCATGTGGTCTGATCGTTCGACTGCGTGACCATGGTGAGCGTGCCTTTGGGCGTTACAAAACGGTAGCGACGGGTCGCATAGGTGTCGTCGTGAACATCCTCCCACTCGGCACGCCATCGTTCCGACCAGACGCGGCGCGCCTCGAGGAAGCCGGGTTCACCCTGCAAGGGATCGAAGTAATCGCCTGTGCCCGGGGCGGGCTTGTGCTTCACCAGCCAAGTGATGGGGTCCAGGCCGTAGCGACCGAAGAACTCTTCGCTGGAAATCCCGCGCTCATACTTATCAAGATAATACTTCATTAGGTGATGAGTTGTGGCGGGCAAGCGGTCGCACGGGCGGCGCTCAAGCGCGGCGAGCATTCGTTGCTTGGAAGTCATGCAAGAGTTTA
>Ga0181535_10001864_pt1 | contig 26606 bp, 25 predicted proteins | sample PEATcosm2014_Bin_44_FD_119774 | JGI IMG/M metagenome (GOLD analysis project Ga0181535, IMG submission 119774) | Peatland microbial communities from MTU Mesocosm Facility, Houghton, MI, USA - PEATcosm2014_Bin17_30_metaG | ecosystem: Environmental > Terrestrial > Soil > Wetlands > Peat | place...
CCTTCCCGCAATGTGCGATCGGCTGCGCAACCCCGACCAGCTCCGCCGATCGCACGTTGCTCCACCCGCGCCCAACGGCGTAAAACCCGCCGAGGCTCTAATCGCCGCTGGATGAACGTTCAGCGGCAGGTCAGCGAGAACGGGTCTTGAGCCGCACGGTGATCGCCTCGGTTTCCTCCACAATCCTTCTCGCCGCTTCAAGAAACTCCTGTCCCTCGAGAGTCAGATGAGTGCCACCGTTAGTACGGTCGAACAGCGCGGCGCCGAGTTCGTGTTCGAGATCTCGCAGCCTGCGACTTAGCGTCGATTGCCGAACATTCAGAAATTCGGCAGCTTGCCGGAGGCTGCGGTGCTGGGAGGCGACGATCGCCCATCTCAAATCCCGAGACTCAACACTCTGTGGCGGGTTCATTTAGCGACCCGCGCGGTGATCGTGCTGCCGGCCGCAGGGGGAGCCGTGGGCGCCCATGATTGCGCGTTGATTACAAATCCGCTGGCGGGACGGCTCGCCTTTATTCGGCTCTATGGGCATCTTGGCTGTGCCTTTGTGATGCTCGGTGGCCCACGTTCAATCTGCTTCAGGTCGGAGCGCCTTCACGAGCTTGATGGCCTTCTCTCGGCACGCCTTCAGACACAAGCCACACGCGCGGCACTGGTCCGCGTCGGGCGTATAAGCAACCATGCCGCCATGAACGCGGCTTTTGAATTTCCCTATGAACGAGAGATTTTGATAATCGGGCCGATCAATCTTCCGGACGTGAAAGACATCGTAAGGACAGACCGCGACGCAGTCGGCCTTTCCTTCACAGCGGTTGAAATCGACAATCGGCGTCACTACGCCCGAACGCGTTTTATCGACACACTTGTTTTCACTCATTTCATACCTCGCATCCCGATGAGATTTCGGCGTGTCCCAATAACGGTCCAATCCCTTGCCCAGGAGGCGCCGGCGGTAACAACCTTGTCGCCCGTCATGAAACCGTCCGGGCCAGGCGAAGGCCTTTCGAGAACCGTTCGATGGTCGTCGTTGGTTTTCCAAGCACCTGCCAGGTGCTATCGGCGTAGAAAGGATCCTCGTGTATCGAGAAATACGCGAACAGATGGCCGATGAACCTCATTTTCGGATTGAAGAGCCCAAGTAACCGGACGAGCCAGAGAGGCACGATCCGAACCTTCAACGTGGGATCGTAATTTCGGACGAATTGCGCCATCGCCTGCTTGATGGAGAGAGCCTCCGGCCCCTGGATCGGACAGTGCTCCGGCATTTTCTCAGGATTCTGAAAGGCCTTGACCACTTGTTGCGCATAATCGGCCGCGCTGATCCAATAGACTTTCACGCTTGTATTCCCAATCCATTGGAGCGTGCGCTTATCGATCATGTTCGGTAGCAGCTCCATGAAATGAGTCGGAGAAAAGAACGTATGTGGGATGCCGGAGGCGGCGATGGTCTTGTGCCCCTCGATCCGGATGATGTTCGGAACGATATTGTGCTTGATAATCTCGACAGTCGGTGGGTAGGCGCCGAGGGCGCCGATCTTCGCAATATACTGAATGTCCAAGCCCTGGACCGCGGCCATGAGATTCTGTACCCCCTCTCGCTCTTCGTAGAAGGGGAGCGTCAAATCCGCGGTCTCTGTGCTGAGATTGATATAAATGGCGTCCGCCCCCTCAAGGCCGGCGCGTAGAGACGGGATGTCTCGAAGGTCGCCCTGGACGATCTCGACGTTTGACGGGAGAGCCGCCCTGGCCTTTTCTGGCGAACGAACGATTGCCCGAACTTGAAAGGCCTTAGCCAGCTCCGCAACGACGGGCACGCCAAGACGGCCGGTTGCCCCGATCACAACGATCTTTCTTATCGGTCTCATGGCCGCTCCGGGGCTAGTCTTCTAATGATGTTCTTGAGTTCTTTCGGATTGTATTGCCGGTCGATGGCTGCTTTCGTCAATCCAAGGCCACGCAGTAGAAATATGACTGTGATTTCGGTCAGTTCGTCTTTTGTCATTCCGTAATCGACGACATTGTTGCCCGGGAGACTGATCAAATGCAATGTATTAGCGAGGTGGTGAACAAACCAAATCTCAGCCTTGCCGGCGTGAACACCTTCTTCGACATCACCAACCGCCCTCGCAACCTGAAGGGAACGCTCAAAGAGGCCGATCCAGGGTTTCACATGCCGATCCAGAAACGCTTTCGCGAACTGGCCGTCGCCGAGCAGGCTTGAAGTGAAGAGACGCTTGCTGTCCTCGTGAGATTCTGGCGCGCCAATCCCCGGGAAGACAGCCTGCACCAGCAGTGCGACGCCCATCACCAACGTCTCCGTCGAGGGCGTTGCGCCGTCAAGGAGGTGATCGCCGACCGCGTTCGCCTCCACGCAATGATTTTCGAGTTCTGCGTACAGCGCCTCCTTCCCGGGGAAGTGCCTGTAGAGAAGGGCCTCGGAAATCCCCGCCGCCTTGGCGATTTCCTTCGTCGTTGCGCCGGTTTGTCCCATCCGCGCGAACACCGGCGCTGCCGCCATCAGAATGGCCTGCTTGCGGACTGCGGCGGGGAGTTTCGTCGAACGAGCGGGCATGATTTCTCCTTGTTTGCTAACAGTAAGTGAACGCACACTTACCGTCAAGGGCGAAGCAATACCGGCAGTTTGGTTGACGAAAATAAAGCGTGCTGGATAGGCAAAATTGCGTCATACGCAATTTTGTCCAAGGCTACGCCCATGTTGCCTATCGAGCAGGGGACCGCGCCCAAATCCGGCGGATTGCGCGAGCGCAAAAAGCTTGAGACGCGAGATGCATTGGCCGATGCAGCCATGCGGCTGGCGCTCAAGCACGGCCTCGACGGTCTTCGCGTGGAAGATATCGCCGCCGAAGCAAACGTTTCGATGCGAACCTTTAACAACTACTTCGCCAACAAGCAGGAAGCATTGGTCGCGCGGTACAGCAATCGCATGGTCTATGCGGCTGAGGCGCTTCGCGGCCGGCCGCCGGAAGAGCCGCTCTGGGACGCGATCATTGCGGCGACGCTCGCTCCCTGGAACGACATGGCTCGCGGCCACACGCCCCCCAGCCGCAAGGCTGCTTCGGAACTCCGCATAATCTTCCGTGCAGCGGCGACCCAGGCCGAAATCCTGCGAGGCGCCCTTGTCGCCGACCATCCATTCGTCCTGGCCATCGCAGACCGCACCCGCACGGACGCTCGGCGAGACCTCTATCCGCGCCTCGTCGCCGCTGCGGTGACGGTCGTGGCCCAGGTCGCCGTCGACGCCTTTCTGCATGCGGATCCGCCCACGGCGCTCGCGCCGTTTCTGCGCGACGCCCTGATGCGGCTCTCGGCAGGGCTGCCCGCGCCCTCCGGCGCGATAGCGACCCCTCCGCGAAGGACATAAGGCATGGTCACTTTCATCGTTTTGGCGGTCGCCTCACTGATTGCGGCGGGGGGCCTGGTCGACTTCAGATCCAGCTTCGTCCTGCGGGTGCTGAATCTGGGCCTGCCACTGCCTCGCCATAGGGCCGCCCTGGCGGCGATGTGCTCGGTGCCGGCCGAGATGCCGACGGAGTTGGCCGCGCCATTTCCGATCCACATGACGACGTGGGGCTCGACCGGACCAACGGTTCTACTCATTCATGGCGGCGTTCAGGGGGGACTTGGGGGCGGGCCCGCAACCTTCCGTGAACAGGAGGCGCTGGCGCAAAGGGGCTTGCAATTGCGCGTGGCTGACCGGCCGGGTTTTGGGCAGACCCCGACTCGGGGCCCCGACGACATCGAGGCGGATGCGGTCTGGGCCTCGGCCGAACTGGGCGATGGAGCCCATTTGATTGGCCATTCCTTTGGCGGCGCTGTCGCGCTGCTGGCTGCGGCCCGCCGGCCGTCGGCGGTGCGCTCTCTGATCTTGATCGAGCCGGCGCTGATTCCGCTGCTGCCAGGAAGCCGGGCAATGCGGGCCAATCGGGTTGCGCGCTCCGATTTTCTGCGCATGGGCGAGGCATGGCTCTCGGCGCAAACGCCCGCAGAGTACGGCCTTACCCTTGCGCGCGACCTCGGTGTCCTCTCTCGAGGAACGTCCGACGGGAAGGTGCGCGGCCTTGACCAGCAGTCGGCTTATGAGCTCGGCTGCGCTCTCTTGCGGGCGCGCCTCGCCTCCGCGGGCGCGATGCGGAAGGCGGCCCATGCCGTAGCCAAGGCTGGCATTCCCGTTCTGATCGTCAGCGGCGGTTGGAGTCCGACCTTCGATGCGCTCGGCGAGGTTAGCGCTGAAATCACGGGTGGCCGGCACGTCACCGTCCAGTCGCCGAATCACTTCGTTCAACTCATCGCGTCTGAGGCATTTAACGAAACAGCCGCCAACTTCATTCAAATGGCCGAGCACGCGGACGTCGGCCCTCGTGCCACCCCCTGGAAGGCGGCAAACTGCGCGTCCACGGCGTCGCGAGACAGCCTCGTTGACATTTAGCGATGCCCGGCACGCCACCCTCGATTTTGATTTCCGGTGCCGGGATCGCTGGAATGACCCTGGCGCATCCGCTGCGCCTCGATGGCTTCCACATCACGCTCGTCGAGACGGCCAGCGGTCTTCGCCCTGGCGGCAATCCCGTCGACGTGCGCGGACCTGCGGCACAGGTGGCGCGCCGGCTGGAAATCCTGCCGGCGCTCAAGGCCGCAGCCACTCGAGCGACCACCTTCGCCTTCGTCGACAAGCGATGCAGGATTGTCACCGAGCGAAGGGGGTTTTCCAATACCGGCAGCGACGATATCGAGATACCGCGCGGCGACTTGGCTCGGGTGCTGCGTGAGCCGCTGTGAAGCGGCGAGGGGCCCTGAAGCCGATCGGCGTGAAAAGCAATCGAAACGATTGACTTCGCCCGGGTCAGCTCATGGCGTGGATTCACACAGGCCCTAGTCAGCGTGCCGTCTGATCGTCTCGCTGATCTGCGCCCACGAATGTGCAGCGCCGAGCAAGACCGCCAGCAGGATTCGGGTCTTCACGGCGCTGAGGTCGCCTGCGAAGATGGCGCCTGCGGCCATGAGGTCGTGGCCACCTCCGCCGCCAGTGTAGATCGGAGCGATACGCCCCTGCTGAGAACGGGTGGACACGGCGACGACGAGGCCGCGATCAACGGCGCGCCGCACGGCCTCGGTCACAGCGAGAGTCGCATTTCCGCGGCCGAACGCCTCGACAACGATTCCTTTGCTTCCCGTCTCGGCGGCATAGTCGATAAAGCGTCCATCAGCACCTATGCACAGCTTGATCAGATCGATCCTGGCTTCGATCGCCTCGGTCGGGATCGTCCCGCGACGGATGGTGCGGCGTGAGACGAAGACTTCAGAACCGTCGACCTCGCCGAGCTTGCCGTGCTCCGCCGAGGCGAAGGTTCCGACGCGCGAGGCGTGGACCTTGGTCGCGTCTCGCGCGGCGTGAATCTCGTCCTCGAAGACGATCAACGCCCCGAGACCTTTCGCGGCCTCGGCGGTCGCGACCAGGACTGCGGCGCTGAGATTTCGCGGGCCGTCGCTATCGGGATAGCCGGCGTGACGTTGCGCGCCCGTGAAGACGACAGGCTTTTCCGAGGCGACGACGAGGTCGGCGAGATAAGCGATCTCCTCCATCGTATCCGTGCCGCACGTCACGACGACGCCGTCGACATCGGCGCTCTCGAGCAACTCGTCGACGCGGCGCACGACGCCGAAGGCGAGATCAAGCGTAAACAGAAAGCTGCCGATGTTGCAAAATTGCTCGGCGACGATTTCGACCGACGTGGCGCAACCTTCGATGCCGCGCACCAGCTCCTCGCCGCTCACGCCGGCGATCACCGCGCCATGTTGCTGGCTGAAGCGCGATGCGATCGTTCCCCCAGTCGCCAGCACGACAATGCGCGTCATTTCATCTCCCTTAGAGTCTACCGCGATTCAAGAGTCGTCCTGCGCCGCCAAAAAACTCGCAGCCGCTGTCGGTGACCGCGACCGTGTCCTCGAGCTTGATGAAGCCTCGGCGCGGATGCAACAGGGTCGTTTCGACAGACAGGACCATGCCAGACTTCAAAGGGCGACCGGCGTCATCCGCCGGATAGGGCACCGGACCGGCGTCCGTTAGATGAGGATCCTCGTGGCTGACGAGACCGACGCCATGCACAACAAAATGCAGGCTCTCGCGATTCGGCGAATGGCGCAGAGCGTCGACGCCCGCCTGTTGCACGGCCCCACCCAACTCGCCTGCCTTGATGCGAGCCATGGCTGCGTCCTGGACGGCGAGCACCTCGTCGAACAGGCTCTGAAGTTCGCGGTCCGGCTCGCCAAGCACGGCCATGCGGCAGAGATCGCCGATGTAGCCTTCGTAACTGGCGCCCGAGTCGAGTGACAAGGGCTGGCCGAGTTCCCAGGTCGCGTCCGACGACGGCGCCCTATTGTGACTTGTTCCAACCGTCGGCAGACAATATTCGAACGTCAGCCCTCGAGACTGCTCCTCGCGGCGCAGGGCCGAAACGAGCTCGCGTTTGGCGACTCCCGGGCCGTAGCTGGCGAAGACGGCGAGCATCGCATCGACGACGCGCTCCGAAGCTTCACGCATGAGGCGCAGTTCTGTCGGCGTCTTGACCGCTCGCAATTGCTCCAGCGGGCCCAACGCTTCTTGGAACGACGCATTCGGCAGAACCGTTTGCAGCGCCCGAAACGCATCCACCGGCAGGAATGAGGCTTCGACGCCAATACGGGCCGACTCAAGTCCAATTCGCTTTACGTGGGCCGCCGCCGCCGCCGTCGCGTCAAGGGTTCCCCAATAGTGGGGATGGACTTCCGGCGCCCAGAGCGGTGAGAGCTCTTGCTCGAAGCACTCCATCGCGTTGGCGAAATAGGCCGCCTTGCCGGGCGCGCCGCGCGGGTAGAGCAGAATGGGCAGGTAGCGGCTCCGCCCGATGGCGTCCATCCGGTCGAAAAAGAAGAAGCGATAGCCGCCGAGCAGGTACTGGACATTGTGTTTCGAGGTTACGAGCAGCACGTCGAGCCCCGCCGCATCCATCAGGCCGTCGAGCTTCTCGGCGTCGAACGGCGGGCGAGCGGGCCGCCGTTGCGCGGGCGTCGTGTTGGTCTCCAAGATGGCGCCTTCCTTACTGCCCTATGTCCGGCCGGCGATCGCCGGCGCGCGTGCGCGCCGCAACTTGTTCACTGCAACGGACGACACAAGCTTCTTGGCGAGGTGCGAGCGGACGAGATCGACGAACAATTCGCGCGACGCGCTCGGCAGGTCCTCACACCAGACGATTCCGAGTGCGGATTCCGGGTTCTCGGCAGAGGATTCGACTCGCAGAGGCCGATAAACCACGCCTGGAACGCGCAGTTTTTCGACCCAGCTCGGAACGATCGCCAGACCGATGCCAGCGGCCACCAGACTGATCATCGTTTGTCTTTCCGCCGCTTCGAGGACGATCTTGGCTTCCTCTCCCGCCGCGGCGAAGGCGCGCATGACGGCCTTGTAGCTGTGAGGCCGGACCTGTCGCGCCGGGACGATCAAATGCATCGGCGCGATGTCGTGAACGTCGATCCACTTCTTTGCCGCCAGGGCGTGGTTCGTCGGCATCGCAACCACGAGCGTCTCGTACAAGAGGAGCTCATATTGCAGGCCCCTCTCCGTAACTGGCGGCCGCACGAAGCCGAGGTCGAGACGACCCGCTGATAAATGCTGCAGCTGCCGTGCTGACGTGCATTCGGTCAGTCGCGTCTCGATGTCTGGATGATGCTCTTTAAATATGCAGAGCAGGTCGGGCAGCAAGCCGACCGCGGCGCTGTCGATGGCGCCGATGCGGAGGACCGATCCTTTGCTCTTGGAAAGCCGACGCACATTGAGCTCCGCGGCGGCGAGCTGTTCGAGGATCGTCCTGGCGTCCCGCCGGAGAACGGCTCCAGCGGGCGTCAGCGCCACATGGCGCGTCGAACGAACGAGGAGCCGCGTTCCGACATCCTCTTCGAGCAGCCGAATTTGCCGCCCCAACGTAGACGGCAACATGTTCATTCGTTGGGCCGCATGCCCGAAATGGAGCTCTTCGGCGACGGCGGCGAAGCACTTCAATTGCTTGACGTCCATGTGGGCGAGGTCCGGCTAAGCGAGTTGCACGGCTATTGCCGACGCCTAGCAAATCCTACGCCATTCCTGGCTGGGCCGATCAGTCCAGCCGCGCATCAATAGCAGCTCAATTATTGCAAAAGATTGCACAATAGAATGCGCGTATTGACCTGGAATAACGCTGCTATCGTCGTGGCGACCAGAGGCTCCACTGCAAGGTCCCCAGATGAGACACCGCGTCGTCGTCGCCCGGCCCATGCCGGATCTTGTCACGGACCGTTTGTCGCGAGAGTTCGAAGCGGCGCTGCCGGACCGGTCGGACATCGACGCGCAGACCCTGATCGCACGGGCGAAGGACCACCGCGCGGAGGCTCTCTTCGTCACCTCCGACCTCAAGCTCACCGCCGCCTCCATCGCCGAATTGCCCGACAGCGTCAAAATCGTTGCGACCTGCAGCGTCGGCTTCGATCATCTCGATGTGCCCGCCGCCAAGGCGCGGGGCGTCGTGCTGACGAACACGCCCGACGTCGTGACCGAGTGCACCGCAGATCTGACATTTCTCCTCATCCTCGGCGCGAGCCGGCGCGCGACCGAATTCGGTCTCGTCATGCAGCAGGGGTGGCGCTGCTCGTTCCCGTGGAATGAGATGCTGGGCAGGCAGGTCGCCAATAAGACCCTTGGCATTGTCGGAATGGGCCGCATCGGTCGAGCCGTCGCGCGACGCGCGCGCGGCTTCGCAATGAAGATTCTCTACACCGACAAGGTCAGGCTCCCAGCCGAGCTGGAAGGCGACGCCGAATATTACGCCTCTATGCGGGAGATGCTGCCGCACTCGGACATCGTTACGGTCCATCTGCCTGGCGGGCCGGAAACCGATGGCGTGATGAACGCCGAAATGTTTGCGTTGCTGCCCAAGCACGCCGTCTTCGTCAACGCCGCGCGAGGCCGTTTGGTCGATGAGCAGGCTTTGCTCGAGGCCCTGTCGTCAGGGCGTCTCTACGCCGCTGGCCTCGATGTCTTCCACAACGAGCCCAACTACGATTTGCGCTTCGCCGCGCTGCCGAATGTGTTCATGACGCCTCACATCGGCACGTCGACCCTGGAGACGCGAAACGCGATGGGGCTGCGCGCCCTCGACAATGTCGCCGCAGTCTGCGCCGGCAGGCCGGCCATCGATCCGTTGTGGTGATTCCGATGTCGCGGGAGCGAGCGATGCGAACGCGTGACGACCTGTCTGCGAGCGCAGACGGCGCCGAGCCGCAGGCGCTCCTGAGCGTGCGCGGAATTCACAAGAAATTCGGCGGCACTTACGCGCTGCAGAATGTCAGTTTCGATATCCGTCAAGGCGAAGTGCTCGCTCTGCTCGGCGAGAACGGCGCCGGCAAATCGACGCTGATCAAGATCCTGGCGGGCGTCCACACGCTCGACGAGGGCGAGGTCTTGTTCGAGGGCGCCCATTGCCGCATCTCCGACCTCCCTATTGCTTTCATTCACCAGGATCTCGGTCTCGTCGATTGGATGACCGTGGCCGAGAACGTGGCCTTGACGCGAGGCTTCGACCATCGCTTCGGCCTGATTTCGTGGGCCAAGTGCCGGGAGACAGCGCGACGGGCGCTTCGCAGCATCGGCGTCGATATCGATCCGGACACGCGAATCCGATCTCTCAGCCGGACCGAGCAGTCCCTTGTCGCGATCGCCCGCGCGATCACGACGCAGGCCAGGATCGTCGTCATGGATGAGCCGACCGCGAGCCTGCCGGCGGATGAAGTCGCCCGCCTCTTCGAGGCCGTGCGGTCCATGCGCGCGCATGGGGTCGCGGTCATTTACGTGTCGCACCGCCTCGAGGAAATCTTCGCCATTGCCGATCGGGTCGTCGTGCTGCGGGACGGCTGCCTGGTGAGTGATCGAGCCATCCACACAACGGACCCCGACGACCTCGTTCGCCTTATCGTCGGCTCCGCCGTGAGACCGATCATTCGTACGCCCGTCGCGCCGACGTCGCGACCCGTCTGGGAGATGGTCGGCGTCGTCGCCGAGGGCGTGGGTCCCGTCTCATTCTCTCTCAAAGCGGGCGAGATGCTGGGGCTCACCGGCTTGCGCGGCGCCGGTCAGGAGACGATCGGTCGCGCGATCTTCGGACTGGTCCCGCTCGAGAGCGGAGATTGCCTGCTCGACGGCAAAGAGATCGCGCCGGCGGATCCAGCGGGCTCGATCGCGACCGGTTTGCGTTTCGCGAGCGGCGACCGGCGCGGCGAGTCCGTCGTGCAGGGCTTTTCGGTCGCCGAGAATCTGTTCCTCAACCCCTGTACGCAGAATAGGTCGCCGCTTTCGCCGATCTCGCCGAGGGTCGAGCAACGGGCCGCGCGCGATCTCGGCGGCTTTCTCAGGCTCGCCCCAAACGACCCCCAGATGCCGATCGAGAATCTTTCGGGCGGCAATCAGCAGAAGATTGTACTCGGCCGGTGGTTGAACCTCAAAGGGAAGTTGCTGATCCTCGAAGATCCAACCGCCGGCGTGGACGTCGGCGCAAAAGGCGAGATCTACCGCCTGCTCTTCGAGGCGTTGGAGACCGGCCTCTCGATCATCGTCATCTCGACCGACTTCGTCGAGGTCGCTGCGATTTGCCATCGCGCACTCGTGTTCAGTCGCGGAACGGTCGTGTCGGAGATCGCCGAGACCGACTTGACCGCCGAGGCGCTCCTCGGGGCCGCCGCGGTTACGAAGGCGGACGCTCTTCAGACCGAAGCGTCGCTGTAACTGGAGGCCGTCTCAATGTCGCTGTCCCTTCGATCTGACGCGCTCGAGCCGACACGCGCGGAACTCGTGGGTCTCTCGGCCGGTGAAAAGTTTCGCCGCTATATCCCCATCTATGGCTTGCCGATCATTGTCGTCCTGCTGATCATCCTGTTCTCGGCGCTATTTCCGGAAACCTTTCCAACCCTCGCCAACGCCAACGCCCTGATCGACAACAAGGCGATCATTGCGCTGTTGTCGCTCGCGGCCCTCGCGCCAATGGCGGCGGGAAAAATCGATCTGACGATCGGCTTCGGCATCGTGCTTTGGCACATCCTTGTCATTAGCCTGCAACTGCAATTCCACATCCCATGGCAGGCCGCCGTCGTGTTCGTCCTGATGCTTGGCGCGTGCCTGGGACTGGTCAACGCCTTGCTGGTCGAGTTTGCTCAGATCGACGCTTTTGTCGCTACGCTGGGCACCGGAACCATCGTCTACGCGATCGCCCTCTGGTACACCGGCGGCCGCCAAGTTGTCGGCCAGCTTTCTGAAGGCTTTTACGCCATCGACGGCCTTCACTTCGCCGGCATTCCCGTCAGCGCATTTTACGTACTCGTTCTCTCCGTCGTGCTGTGGCTCGTATTCGACTACCTGCCGCTCGGGCGGTTCGTCTATGCGATCGGCGCCAATCCACGCGCGGCGGCGTTGAACGGCATCTCCGTCCGCCGTTACGTCACGCTGACGTTCGTCGTCTCGGGCGTGCTCACCGCCTTCGCCGGAGTCGTCCTCGCTTCGCAACTCCAAATCGGGCAGGCGAGCGTCGGCCTGGATTTCTTGCTGCCAGCGCTGGTTGGCGTCTTTCTCGGCTCGACGACGATCAAGCCCGGCCGCGTCAACGTATGGGGAACGTTGGTCGGAGTCACCGTGCTGGCGGTTGGAATCTCCGGCATCCAGCAACTCGGCGCGGACTTCTACGTCGAGCCGCTCTTCAACGGCGTCACGCTCATCGCTTCGATCGGCATCGCGGGGTTCGCACAACGTCGCCGGATCGGCGGCATCGCCAAGAAGCTGAGCGCGGCCGCCCTCGCAACGACCGCAGAGACGGAGATCTTGGCGCCGGTTGCGTCCGCCCAAGGCGAGCCCCAGCGGGCTGCGACGCTGCCGCAGGCGGAGCTCATCGAGCGCGCGCACGCCTGCGTCGAACGCATGTCCAGCGCCCTGTCAGCGGTCAATGGCGCGGAAACGAGCGAGGCTCGCGAGCAGGCGTGGAGAGCGGCTTTGGCGGATGAGGCCATCGGCGCGGAGCTTCGGCGCCTCACGAGTCCAAGCAGGAAGTCGTCCCAGCGAGGGGCGCAAGAAGGCGGAAGCTGAAGCCGTCCGACAACTAAGCTGGGAGGAACGCGACCCCTATGAGGCTTCCAAATGAGGAGAAGAATGATGACCGAGCGCCTAAGTTTGACGCGTAGACGCATGTTGGCATTGGGCGGCGCGGGAGCCGCAGCGCTTCCGCTCTTTTATATCGGCAGGCCGGCTCTGGCGGCCGCAGGGGATCTCGCGGAGCAAGTGGCGTCAGCAAAATCGCTCGTCGCCAAAGCGGCCGCCACCAACGTGCCGTGGGACGGACCTACGACGGGTCCCAAGGCGCTCGCGGGCAAGACGGTCGTGCTCATTTCCGAGGATCAGCGGAACGGCGGCGCGTTGGGCGTCAGCGAAGGCGTAACCGAGGCCGCGAAGGTGATCGGCTGGAAGCTCACGGTTCTCGACGGCGCCGGCGTAATCGCCAACCGCTCGGCGGCGTTCGGACAAGCCATCGCCCTCAAGCCGGACGTCATCATCGCCGACAATGACGATGCGACCGAGCAGAAGGTCAATATCATAAAGGCCGCGAACGCGGGCATTAAGGTCCTTGGCTGGCATTCCAACGTCAAGCCGGGCCCGATGGAAGGGGTGCCGCTTTTCACCAACATTTCGACCGATCCCACTTCAGTCGCGAAGGTCGCCGCCGCGCTCGCTATCGCCGATTCGAATGGGGCCGCCGGCGTGGTCGTCTTTACCGACGCGACCGAAAAGATCTCGGTCATGAAGTCCGACGCGATGGCCAAGTTCGTCAAGGAATGCTCGGGCTGCACCGTGCTCGAGGTGATCGATACGCCGCTGGCGAGCGTATCGACCCGCATTCCGCAGATGACCCAATCGTTGCATCAGCGGTTCGGCAAGAAGTGGACACACAGCCTGGCGATCAACGATGGCTTCTTCGACTTCATGGCGCCGACCCTAAGGGCGACGGGAAGCGCAGGAAGCGGCCCGCCGGTCAATATCTCGGGCGGCGACGGATCCAAAGCCGCGTTCGAACGCATTCGCGGCGAGAATTACCAGTTCGCGACGGTCGCCGAACCGCTTCGACTTCACGGCTGGCAACTGATCGACGAAGCCAACCGCGCTCTGTCGGGCGTGGACTGGAGCGGTTACGTCGCGCCTACGCATCTGGTGACGAAGGATAACATCGGGACCAACGGCGGGCCGAACAACATCTACGATCCCGACAACGCCTACACCGACGTCTACAAGAGGATCTGGGGAGTCTGACGCGCGACGCCGGCCGTCGCGCGGCTCTCAGCGTGACGGCCGGTGCGTCTTTCCACCCCGCCATCGACATCGGTTCGCGAAAGAGAACGTCTTATGATCCCCAGTGAAAGAAGTCCGTATTCGGCCATCGTCGATCGACCGCCGCTCAAGCTGCCGAACGGCGACAAAGTGATCGTCTGGACGATCGTCAATCTCGAAGTGTGGGACATTTCCCGCCCGATGCCGCGCACGGCGATGCCGGCGCCGTCCGGCCAGACCATGCTGCCCGACGTCGCCAATTGGGCCTGGCACGAATACGGCATGCGCGTCGGCGTTTGGCGGCTGTTCAAATTGTTCGAGAAGCTGGGGATCCGCCCAACTCTGTCGATCAACGCGCGTGTTTGCGAAGACTACGAACGCGTCGCCGCCCAGGCGCGCGACAGCGGGTGGGAGTTCATGGCGCATGGCTACGAACAGATCCCGATGCACAAGCTCGAAGATCAGCGCAGCACGATCCATCGGGCCATGGACGTGATCGAGAAGTTCACCGGCAAGCGCTCCGTCGGCTGGCTCGCCCCTGGGCTGACTCAAACGCTGGAGACGCCGGATCTGCTCGCCGAGGCGGGAGTGCGATACATCGGCGACTGGGTCTACGACGACGAGCCGACGACGATCCGCACCAAGCACGGGCCGCTCGTGACCTTGCCGTACAACTTCGAGACCCACGACATCGCGACCATGATTCTGCAAAATCACGAGTCGCCGTACTGGGTGACCAAGTGCCGCGACACGCTCGACCGCTATCTTCGAGAGGGGGCCGAGCGCGCCAAGATCATGGCGATCGCGCTGCATCCCTACATCATCGCGCAACCCCACCGCATCGGCTACCTCGAGCAGGCCTACGCCGACGTCAACAGCCGCCCGGGCGTCGTCCACATGAACGGGGAGCAGATCCTCGACTGGTACACCGCGCAGACCGCGGTTGGCGGCAAATCGTGAGCGCCGAAGCGTTCGCGCTGGGCGGCAAGGTCGCGATCGTCGTCGGCGCCGCCGGCGGCATCGGATCCAGCATTGCGCGGCGCTTTGCCGAGGCCGGCGCGAAAGTCGCTTGCGTCGATCGGCGCGCGTCCGAGACGGTGGCGCGCGGCATTGCGGAGGCGGGCGGCGACGCGGTGGCGCTGGCGTGCGACATCACCCGGATCGACGACACGAGGGCGGCGGCCGAGCGCGTAGAAGCGCTGTGGGGCAGGGCCGACATCCTGGTCAATAGCGCTTCGGCCGACGATCCGACAGCCGACGTCATCGACCTTTCCCCCGACGAGTGGGACGCCATCTTCGCGGTCAACGTTAGGGGCGCGTACCTGATGAGCCGCGCCATTCTGCCGATCATGATTGCGGGCGGCGGCGGCGTCATCATTCACGTCGCCTCCCAGCTCGGCCACGTCGGCTCGGCGGGGCGGCCGGCCTATTGCGCGACCAAAGGCGCGTTGATCCAGCTCGCCAAAGCGATGGCGGTCGATCACGCAGCCGATGGCGTGCGTGTGAACTCGCTTTCTCCCGGCGCGGTCGAAACGCACCGGATGGTGTTGCGTCATGGCGACATGGAGGAAGCAAGACGCGTCTCCGGGCCGAAGCACCTCGTCGGCCGCCTCGGACTGCCGGACGAGATCGCTACCGCGGCGGTGTTCCTGGCGAGCCCGGCGGCGAGCTTCATGACAGGCGCGGATCTGCTGGTCGACGGCGGCTACATCGCGACGTGAGCCACTTCGCGTCAAGGGAAAGTCGACTTCGAAGTTGAGAGGATTGAGGAGCGGACATGCCTGAAGTCTACATCTATCTCGCCGAAGGCCGCACCGTTGACCAGAAACGCAAGGTCGCCCGCGAAGTGACCGACGTGCTGGTCGAGAATTTGAGCGTGCCGCCGGAAGTCGTCGTCGTGCAATTCGTCGAGGCGCCGCGCAATTCGAAAGCGCGCGGCGGCGTTCTCTTCAGCGAGGCGGCGCCGCCAGCGAAGCCGCGCGGTTCGTGAGGCTGTCGCATGCCTATGGGCGTCGGCGTGATCGGCCTCGGCGTGATGGGGAGCCCCATCGCGCGTCATATGATGGCCTCGGGAATTGAGGTCGTCGGATACGACATTGCCGATCACGCGATGACCGCCTTTGCCGACGTCGGCGGAAAGGCGGCCGCATCTCCGCGCGAGGTCGCCGAGCGATCCGAATTCGTCCTGACCTTGCTGCCGAGCGTCGCGGCGCTTCACGACGTGGTCGAGGGAGCAAACGGACTGACGCAAGCGGCTCGCGGCGCGAGGGTCGTCGCCGAGTGCAGCACTCTGCCCATAGCGAACAAGACCGACGCCCGCGACCGTTTGGCGAACTTCGGGGTCGATATGCTCGATTGTCCGCTCAGCGGCACCGGCGTCCAGGCGGAAGCGCGCGATCTCGTCGTGTTCGCGAGCGGTCCGCGCGCCGCCTATGACAAGGGCCTGCCCGCCTTTCAGGCGATGTCGCGAGCGCAGCGATTTCTCGGCGACTTCGGCAACGGCAGTCGGATGAAGTTCGTCGCCAACCATCTCGTGAACATCCACAATGTCGCCGCCGCCGAGGCCATGGTGCTCGGCATGAAAGCGGGGCTCGATCCGCATCTGATCTTCCAGGTCATCGCCGAAAGCGCCGGCAGCTCGCGCATGTTTCAGGTGCGCGGCCGCATGATGGCGGACGGCAACTACAGCGACGTCAGCATGGCCTTGGCGCTCTGGCGCAAGGATATCGAGACGATCGCCGCCTTTGCGGCCGATCTGCAGTGTCCCGTGCCGGTGTTCACCGCCGCCGCGCAACCCTATTACGCGGCGCTCGCCCAGGGCCTGGGCGACAAGGACACCGCCGCCGTCTGCGCCGTGTTCGAAGAAGCGGCCCGCGTCGTCCGCTCGCCTCGTGTCGTTGGGCGAGCGGCGACCGAAGTGAAATGATTCAGACGCCGGTATTGGTCGAAAGATAGCAGTCCAATCGCACATTGCGCGACGATACTGAAGGGTCAGGAGAGTAAGCATGGCCGATCAGAGAGGCCGAAGAGATTACAAGATCGCCGTCATCCCCGGCGACGGCATCGGGAAGGAAGTGGTGCCGGAGGGTTGCGCTGTGCTTGAGGCGGCGGCCAAGCGGCACGGCTTCGATCTCACGCTCGATACGTTCGATTTTGCGTCCTACGACTATTATTGCCGGCATGGGAAAATGCTGCCGGACGACTGGAAGACGTTGATCGGCGCGCACGACGCGATCTTCTTCGGCGCGGTCGGTTGGCCGGAAAAGATCCCCGATCACGTCTCGCTGTGGGGTTCGCTGCTGCAGTTTCGTCGCGAGTACGACCAGTACGTGAATCTTCGCCCCGTCCGGCTCATGCCGGGGGTTTCGTCGCCGCTCGCCAATCGTCGGCCCGGCGACATCGACTTTTACGTCGTACGGGAAAACACCGAGGGCGAGTATTCCTCGATCGGCGGCAAGATGTTCGCCGATACCCCGCGCGAGATCGTGGTCCAGGAAACCGTCATGACGCGCGTCGGCGTCGATCGGGTGCTGAAGTTCGCCTTCGATCTCGCCCAGAGCCGACCCAAGAAGCATTTGACTTCCGCGACCAAGTCGAACGGCATTGCGATCTCCATGCCGTATTGGGACGAGCGCGTGAAGGCGATGGCGCAGTCCTACCCCGACGTTAAGTCGGACAAGTATCACATCGACATCCTCGCCGCGCACTTCGTCCTTCACCCCGACTGGTTCGACGTCGTGGTCGCCTCCAATCTGTTTGGCGACATTCTTTCCGATCTCGGTCCGGCGTGCACGGGCACGATCGGCATCGCTCCGTCGGCCAACATCAATCCCGAAGGGACGTTTCCGTCTTTGTTCGAGCCCGTCCATGGGTCGGCGCCGGACATTGCCGGTCAGGGGATCGCCAATCCGATCGGTCAGATCTGGTCAGCGGCGATGATGCTCGAACACCTCGGCGAGAAGGCCGCCGCCGCGGACATCGTAACGGCGATCGAACACACGCTGGCTGAACCGGGCCCGAGAACTCGTGATCTCGGCGGCTCCGCGAGTACGCGGGACTGCGCCGCCGCGGTTGTCTGCGCCCTCGGTTGAACGAGCGGAAGTCGAGCGAGTGACCTCATGAGCTTCATCAACCCCAACCGCTTCACCACCAGGCCCGAAATCCAGGGCACGTTCGGCGTGGTCGCGACGACCCACTGGATTGCGACCGCAGTGGGGATGGGAATCCTCGAGCAAGGGGGTAACGCCTTCGATGCCGCGGTCGCCGCCGCTTTCGCGCTCCAGGTCGTCGAGCCGCATCTGAATGGTCCGGGCGGCGACGTTCCGATCCTACTTCACGAGGCGAAGCACGGCCGCGTCGAGGTGATATGCGGCCAGGGCCCTTCGCCGGCCGATGCGACGGTCGCCCATTATCGAGGTCTCGGCCTCGATCTCGTCCCGGGGACGGGGCTGCTCGCGCCGTGCATTCCGGGCTCGTTTGACGCGTTTCTGCTCATGCTGCGGGACTATGGAACGATGTCGCTGGAGGAGGTCCTCGCGCCGGCCATCGGCTACGCGGCTGAAGGCCATCCGCTGTTGGAGCGCGTCTCCGCGACGATTGCGACGGTCAGGGAGCTCTTCCTCACGCATTGGCCGACCTCGGCCGCGCTTTGGCTCGACCACGGCGATGCGCCCTCGCCAGGGACGATGTTTCGCAATCCCACGTTGGCCGCAACGTACCGGCGGGTCTTGCGCGAGGCCTCCAGCGCGGGAGGCCGTGAAGCTCGGATCGATCGAGCGCGGAAGATCTGGTCGGAAGGCTTCGTCGCCGAAGCGATCGATCGCTTTTGCAGAATCCAGGAGGTCATGGACGTATCAGGCCGCGCCCATCGCGGCGTGCTGACCGGCGCCGACATGGCGGCCTGGACCGCGACGATCGAGGAGCCCATCGGTTACGACTACGGCCGCTATCGCGTGCTGAAGCCGGGTCCCTGGTGTCAGGGGCTTGTCGCTTTGCAGCAGCTGGCGTTGCTGAAGGGCTTCGATCTCGATGGTCTCGACCCGACGGGACCAGACTTCATCCATTTGCAGGTCGAGGTGGCCAAACTCGCCTTCGCCGACCGAGACACGTTCTACGGCGACCCCAACTTCGTCGAAACGCCGGTCGAGATCTTGCTGTCGGACGCCTATAACGCCGAGCGGCGCGCCTTGATCAGCGACAGCGCGTCGCTTGATCAGCGGCCGGGATCCGTCTCCGGGTTTGGAAAAGCCTTTGAAGCGAAGATCTTTTCGCAAGGACGCTCTTCGGTGGGCGCGGGCGGCGCTGGCGAGCCGACAATGGGACGTCTCGGCGATTCGAAGGGCGACACCGTGCACTTCGACATCATCGATCGCTTCGGCAACATGGTGAGCGCAACGCCGTCAGGTGGTTGGCTGCAGTCCTCCCCGACGATCCCCGAACTCGGCTTCTGTCTCGGCACCCGAGCGCAGATGTTCACGTTGGACGAGCGTCATCCCGCTTGCCTAAAGCCCGGCAAGCGTCCGCGCACGACGCTGACGCCGACTTTGGCGCTGCGGGACGGAGAGCCGTATCTCGCTTGGGGCACTCCGGGCGGCGATCAACAGGATCAATGGATCCCGCAGTTCTTCCTCCGTCATGTCCACGCCGGCCTCAACCTGCAGGAGGCCATCGACGCTCCTGCGTGGCACACCGAACATTTCCCGTCCTCGTTCTGGCCGCGGACGGCGAGGCCCGGCGTCCTGGTCATCGAAGATCGCGTTCCCCATAGGACGGTCGCGAGCCTTCAAGAGCGGGGTCACCTCGTCGAGATCGGCCCGGCCTGGTCGGAGGGAAGGCTTGTCGCCGCCTCGCGAGAATTGGATCGCATGAAAGCGGCCGCGAACCCGCGCGGCATGCAGGGTTATGCGGCGGGTCGATGAGGCGGCGCTCGGCCCGCCGTCTTGGCCCTCGCCAAGGGCGCGCGACGCCAACGGCGTTGTTTCACAAACTGGGATGAATTGAATGAGCCAGACGATGACATGGAGCGCTGATCCTTTGACTTGGGGGCGCGGCCCGCGCCTGTTCGAAATGTTTCTTGAGCCAACCTGTCCGTACTCGGTGAAGGCTCTTGGCAAACTTGACGAGACGCTGCAATTGGCCGGACCAGACCGGATCACCATCAAGATCCGTCTGCAGTCGCAGCCGTGGCACATGTATTCTGGCGTGGTCGTACGCTGCATTCTGGCGGCCTCCACCCTGCCGGGTGGGAGGGACGCGGCCAGGGCCGTCATGGCCGCGGTCGCGGCTCACCGCGAGGAGTTCGAGTTCACGAGCCATTGCGGCGGTCCGAACATGGACGCGACGCCCAAGGACATGATCGCGCGGCTTGAAGCCTATAGCGGCATGCAACTGGCTGACGCCTTCGCGACTCCGGACTTGGATCGGGAAATCAAATGGCACTGCAAATACGCGCGCCAGAACGGCATCCATGTGTCGCCGACCTTCATGGTCGATGGCCTAGTGCAATCGGACATGAGTAGCGGCGACGCTGTATCCGATTGGGTCTCGCGTTTGCTGGCCCCATAGCGACGAACGAACGGAAGGGCGTCGAAGATCCTCATGACTGTCATGCAGACCGAACGCGGCAAACCGTTCACGCCGGCCGATTTCGGAAACTGGCTTCGCGAGCGACGTGACGGAGCCGGCGTACAAGGCTACTCCGCCGTCGGCTGCGAAAAGCGCTGCAAGCATTGGCTAATATTCGGCGCCGCCTCTTGGCAATAACTCATATTTGCCTAAGCTTGGTGGCGAGGTTGCGCCGTTTCCATTTGAGAATTAGCGCGATACGACGCAATTTTTGGGGGTTCTTTCGTTCCGAGCGTGGCCTGCCCCTAATTTTGTGAGTCCTCGCAATGTCGGCGATTCGCCTGAGAGGAACATGCTTTCGGTCGCGTCGCCTTCGAGACGCGGCGCAATTTATGCTCGACGATTGCGTCGATCGGCGCCGACGGCGACGTCCGATTACGTGTAGATTCCGCCGTCGATGCTCAGGGTCTGGGCGGTGACGTACGAGGATTCATCAGAGGCAAGATAGACGAACAGGGGTGCAATCTCCGCCGACGTGGCTTGGCGGCCGAGTGGGACGATCTGCCGCACGATCTCTTCCTATTTCGCGCGCCCACCCATGGCGTCGATGGTCGGTTGATTGAAAGGGGGGTGTCGAACCCCCGGAGCAGATCGCGTTCACTCTGATGTTGTCCTTCGCCACCTCCGTCGCCAGCGCGATGCTGAATGCGATGGCGGCGCCTTTGGTCGCCGAGCAAGCGGTCATGCCCGGGCCGCAGCGTCGGCCCGCCATCGACGACATGTTCATGATGGATCCCTTGCCGGACATTCGCAGATGCGGCGCCGCGCACTTGGCGCCGAAGAAACGGCCGCGCGCGTTGACCGCAAACAGCTCGTCCCAGCGTCCGGCGTCGAAGTCGCTGACCAAGCCCGAATGTTGCACGCCTGAGTTCTGTACGAGGACGTCCAGGCCAGGTCAGTCACGGCGCGACGAAATCGAGCTGGGTCGAACCCGAATAGAAGCCGCCGGGCGGCGGCGGCAGTTCGATCGCGTCGATGATCGTCCGCGCGGCCTGATCGAGCGTCGCCGCGCCTGAAGAACGAGTGATCGCCACGCTGGCGATCCGCCCCGACGAGGCGACGACGAATAGCACGCCGACGTCGCCACTTTCGTGCGCCTCGAGGGCGGCGGCCGGATAGAACTTGTGGGCGCGGATCTGCGCCAGCACGAGCGCTCCGTAATCGGCGCGCGCCGCGCTGAGCGACGGACCGATTCCGTCGGCGGCTGCGGCGGCCACGCCGGTCGCGACGGGGGCGTGCGGCCGGACCGGCGCCATCCGACGGGGCGGCGCAACGGATTCAGCCGGCGCTTTAACTCGCGACGAAGACGCGAGACGCGTCACAGTCGGGATAGCGGTCGGCCTAGGCTTGGGCTCCGGCGTCGCGGCGGGCGTCGGGGCCGGTTCCTGGCTCGCGGCGGGTGTCGGGGTCGGCTCGGATATCGCGGCGGGCGTCGGCGTCGGGGTCGGTTCCGGGCTTGCGGTCGGCGTCGGGGTCGGCTCCGACATTGCGGCGGGCGTCGGGGTCGGTTCCTGGCTCGCGGCGGGTGTCGGGGTCGGCTCCGACATCGCAGCGGCCGTCGGGATCGGTTCCAACGTCGCGGTCGGCGCTGGGGTCGGCTCCGACGTCGCCGCAGGCGTCTCGATCGGTGCCACCGTCGCAGGCGGTTCGAGAGTCCGCGGGCTCGGCTCCGACGGCGACGCCGCCTCTGGGACGGGTGCGGCGATCGGCGCCTCAGCCGCCTGGCTTTCGTTGACCAGTTCGACCTCGACCGCAGCCGTCGCGTCAGGGAGCGGGACGACCCGCCAAGCGAGCGCGCCGAGGAGCGCCACATGCAGCGCCAGGCTCGCTGCGCCGGCGAGGAGCCGCGGCGAGATCGGCTCAACCGCGCGTTGGGGCGACGGACCGTCGGGCGCGCCGACTCGCCAGGAGTCGGCGATCCGCTGATCAGGGAGGGGCGCGCAGTTCGAGGCGGCCGGCGCGCCGACGAAAGGCGCGTCGGCGATGGCGTTGAGTGGCGGAGCCTCGACGTGCATTCGCGTCAAAAGTTCACGATCAGGCCGCATAGGCCGACCGTCTACCCAGCGGAATGGCGCCCATATGGGCGGCGATTGGCGGCGATCCTCGACTTGTTCGTTTCCGTCGCGCGGCAAACAGTAGGTCTTGTCGAACAGGCTCTCGACGTCGCGGTCGAACAAGAGGGCGCTGATCTTGCCGGCTGAGCGTAGGTTCGCCAACGCGGACGCCGACGTCTGCAGCGCGCTGCGCTTCGCCTCGACGCCGCGCTTCGTGGCGCAGATTGGCGCCAACTTCTCAAGCGTCATCGCCGACCGAGGCTATCGCAGCCGCGAAGCCCCGCTCGAGCGCAGAGTTCGGCTCTATATCTTCGGCCCGAAACGGCGCGTCTATGAGGCGATCAAACGCGATCCGCACCGCCGCTCCGCGGTCGAGCCGCGCATCGGCCGTCACAAGTCCGAGCGCCGGATGGGCCGAAACCTCCTCGCCCACGCCGTCGGCGACGCCGCCGATGCCGGCCTGGCCGCCGCCGGCTGCAACTTCAGCCGATTGCTGGCCTGACTGGCGATCCGTTTGCGCGCCTGGCTGGCCCCAATCATCGTCGTCGCCAAAGCACAACCCAATAACACCGGTCTCGCGTAATCGAAGTTCTTCACGCAAGACGAGACACGTCTGGCACATTGAGTCCACTTCCATTCAATACCGGCCTGACTCGAAGCGTCAACTCATGAATCCGATCAACCGCTCGCGGACGGGCGCTGCGAAATCGAAACGGGAATGAGCCTATATTAATCGCCTTCCGCACGAGCACATCGCACTGACCTTGGCCATAATCGTCTTTTCATACCCCGGCATACTCAGCACATCGCACTCGGTGCTGACGATGAACGGATGTCCGGTAGGACGCAATCTGTCCTCAATTTCAGCCACTTGGCCTGCAATTCCATCCAGCGGCACGTCCGCGTCAGAATAGAACTTCTTGGTCGGCAGGTTGCCGAACATCACGACATCCTTTGCGACATACTGCTCAACCTCCCACAGCTTGATCGTGCTGCCAAAGCTGATGAGTCGCGGGTTCAACTTGCCGAAGGACGTAATCATCTCGGGAATCAGTTCGCCGCAGTCGTGAAACAGCAAGTCTGCGCCGACGTCGTCAAGCAACTTCTTTAGGCGCAAATTGGGCTCGGTCACGAAATCATCGTAGACCGTCGACCCTTTGCGGATCTGCTTCGGCGAAAAAAAGACCAGGTTGGCCGCCGGTTCGCACAGAAAGATCGCGCGCGCGCCGGCCTTGATCTGGGCGGCGCAGTTGGCGTGGACGATTAGCTCCGCCAGTTTTAGGACCGCGTGGATCGTCGCAACGTCGTCGTCGTCTTCCGGGGCGCCGCCGGCGCCGGCCGTGTAAATGGCGGTGATCGGGTCTTTGACGAGTTTGGTCAGCAGGGAGAACGGGCCAATGCTCATGCCGACCGGAACAACCTTGCCGCCGTCGCGCAGAATCGACAGCGCTTGGCAGTTGGCTTTGATGCGAGGGTTTGCCAGCACATCGACTTCGGCCGTAACTTTGCTGCATTGATCCGGATCTGGCGCCCCATCGAAATGGAACGCCGCCGTCTCGTTCGCCGGAACTCCCATCGTCTGTAAGAGAATGTCCTTTTCGAGCGTAAGGTCCATCACCGGCAGCGCCATAGGGTTGTTGAAGCGTTCGGCGGCTTCCAGCATAACGGCGGCTAGGCGTTCGCCGTCCCGCAGGATTGCTTCCGGATCCTCTTTCTCGTGAAGCACCATGTGCGTGATAATCGGCAGGCGGCGACCGTCGCGCGCGAGGTCTGTGTAAAAACTCTTGTCCATGTTTTGTCGCTCGTTTGCGTTAATTCCGTGAACCGGGTGCGCCGCTGGAATGGTTCGTCAACTGCAGGCCGGAGAAAATTCCTATTCGTTTCGACGCTTGGCATTTTCTAAATTTATCCTGTTCTCAGCGCAGGCGCGCCATCTGCGCGAATCACATCGGGATCATTGCTCGCCGCAATCTTCTGACCGGGTTGCAGGATCAGAAAATCCTTCTCGTCCCAGTCACCGCTCAGGAGCTTTCGAATCAAAACGGTGTCGCCAGCGATTTCTTCATAAGTCCAATTGTTATCTTTGACCTGAGCTTGGCAGAAGATCCGGTAAGCTTCGTACGGACCGACGCCAGTGTCGATCAGGCTCAAGCGGCGATAATGTTTGAGCCAGTCGCCCATAGTTTCCATCAAGTATTTGGCGTCGTCCTCGCCGTATTTTTCCGCGAGCTTCGCGTAGTCATGGGTAATGCCCAGGCGACGGGTGACGCTCGCCGGATTGGCGTCGGGATCGCTGTCGCGCTCAATCCAACCAGGGGATCGATAGAAAGTCCCGGGATTGGCCTGGAAGTGCGTGTCGTAGCGCGCGCGAGACCCGAGCAGGAGCGTGATGCAGTCGTGGGCGCGAGGGACGACAATCGGGACGGGCGCGTGCAAGCCGCGAATTCCGTTGTTGCACAAGCCATAGAGCAAAACGACGGCGTCAGGCCGGGCGTCGGAAGTCCGCGACGCGAGCGCCCGCTCGATCGTGGCTTGCAAGCGCGACGACATCGGCCCTTCGCCAATGTCGTGCATGCTCTTGGGCATGTACTCGATGTCGACGACGCAGGGGCTTTGCGCGATCGCGGCCGAAGCTTCGCGGCAAAAGACTTCACAAGCGATCGCCAACAGGCGCTTGAGTGGAGCCCGGTTAAAGCTGGCCGTCTTCGTTGCCTCCGGAACCATCATGGCGTCCAAAAAGCCACCTTAGAAACAGGGCTAGCGCGCCCACGCGACGACAGCGATCCGTCACGCCGCCGATCGCCTCTCACAGGCGACTCCGTTTGTGTTCCGCTGCCTGCAGCGAACTTCTGCGGACCTTGAACCACGGCGTCACTCCACTCCCGCGGCGGCGCACTGCATGGGGCTTTCACGAGGCGGACCCGCCTCCTCGATTTCAGAGGCAGGGAACCGCATGCAGGACACGAACAGATCTTCGAAATCGGCGTCGGCGGCCAGCATAACGTGGCGGATGTCCGTTCGGATGGGCGAGGTTTCGCCGGCCAAAATCTGCTTCGCGCCCCTCAAAGCGGTATTGCCGGCAATTGTGACGACATGGGACGGACACTCGAGAAGGCCGATGCGGCGGGCGCTGTCGACTTCTAAGTAGTTGCCGAACGCTCCGGCCAGAAACAGCGTCTGGATGTCGGCCATCGAGGCTCCCCAATGCTTGAGCAGGATGCGCAAGCCGGCGGCGATCGCCCCCTTGGCGAGCTGCAGTTCGCGGACATCAGCCTGACGCAAGGCAATTTCGCCGGCCACCGGGAAAATCCGTGAACCATCGGCAATCTTGCCGGAGGGCAAAATGCGCTCCAGGTTCAGTCCGGCGGCCACGGCGTCGACGACGCCGCTCCCGCAAATGCCTTGCGGAGGGCCTCCGCCGATCACCTGGCAGTCGAGCCGACCGTTCTTGTCCGCCGTCACATGCGCGATGGCGCCGTTCGCCGCCCGCATGCCGTCGCGGATGCAGCCCGCTTCGAAGGCGGTTCCCGCGGCCGTCGAGGCGACCAGCACGCGGTCGCGGTTGCCCACGGCGATCTCCCCGTTGGTGCCGAGATCGACCAGGGCCCGCAATGCGCCGTCGCGGCACAGGTCGACCGCCCCGATGCCGGCCAGGATATCCGAACCGACAAAGCCGCCCAGGCACGGCAAGAAGCGGATCGGCGTGGCGGCGGACAGCGGCCACCCCAGATCGGCAGCATGGAAACGCTGTTCGCCCAACGTTGGCGAGGCAAACGGCACACGCGACAGCGGCTCGACATCCAAGTCGCCGAACAGATGATGCATCACGGTATTGCCGACGAGAACGATTTCCGCGATTTCCCGCCCGGCGGCCAGATCGCCGACCATGTCGCCGAGAAAGCGCCGGATGGCTGCCGTCAAATCCCGACTGCCGAGGGCGAAACGGACCCGGCTCATGACGTCGGCGCCGTGCGCCATCTGCGGATTGAGGCCAGTGCGGACGCCGAGAATCGCCCCGCTGGCCCGATCGATCAGTTGGGCGGCGATCGTGGTGCTGCCGACATCGATGGCGATCCCCAGACCCTGACGCTTTCCTCCGGCGACCCGAGCGTCATCGACAAGAACCGGCGCCGAGGCGTCGCCGACGTCCAGCCGCAGATCGGTTTCGGCGCGCATCCTGCAGGCCAATCGCCATCCGTCGGCCAGTTCGGCGCGAGAGAAGACGTCGCGATCCCATGCCGTCGCCGCCGGAGTTCCGGCCAGCACGCGGACGCCGCATCCTCCGCAGGCGCGCGCGCCGCCGCAGGGGAACTCCAGCCCATGGGCGGCGAGCGTCGATCGCAGGGGGGATCCACGTTCCGCCGCGAACGTCACGTCGACAGGAAGCAGCCGGATGGTGACCGTGTCGCTCATCGCGCTAACCAGTCTGATTGTCTCAAGCCACCTCCAGTCCGATCATCTGCTTGGCCACCGTCACCGCGACGCTGGCGTTGACGCTATAGCCGTCGGCGCCGATCTGCTTGGCGTATTCGGCCGTCACCGGA
>Ga0181535_10001865_pt1 | contig 26604 bp, 23 predicted proteins | sample PEATcosm2014_Bin_44_FD_119774 | JGI IMG/M metagenome (GOLD analysis project Ga0181535, IMG submission 119774) | Peatland microbial communities from MTU Mesocosm Facility, Houghton, MI, USA - PEATcosm2014_Bin17_30_metaG | ecosystem: Environmental > Terrestrial > Soil > Wetlands > Peat | place...
ATGTGGAAGTAGCCGCCGAAAGGCGGCCCCAATAACGTCGGGGCCGCGTTAGCGACCCCGCTCAAGCCGCTTTGAGCGGCTCACACAATCAAGCCCCCGGCTCTGCCGGGGGTATTGACAGTTGCCGCAGGCGAGGAGCCTCCGCAGGGAAACAAACGCCGCGCGCGCAAGACTCCCTGGAGGAATGAACCGCCGCAATTGCGCGAGGATCTTTATCGGGCATTTGGTGTGGACCTCACCGAGGTGCCAGGGATCAACTCCTTGACGGCGCAAATGCTGCTCACCGAGATCGGCCCGAATCTCGATCGATTCCCGACAGCCGCCGCCTTCTGCTCATGGTTGAGGCTATGCCCAGATCCCAAGATCAGCGGCGGTCAGGTCCTATCCTCACGAACCCGACCAACCAAGAACCGCGCCGCCCTCGCCTTGCGCGTAGCTACACAGGCGCTACACCGCAGCGACAGTTTTCTTGGAGACTACTTCCGCCGCATGAAAGCCCGCATGGGGACTCCGAAGGCCATGACTGCTACCGCCCATAAGCTTGCCCGGATTATCTATCACATGGTCACCACCCAACAACCATACGACGCCACCATCTTTCAAAAACAGGAGGAGCGTCGGCGGCAACAGAAATCAGCCAGGCTTTACGTACAAGCCAGAGAACTTGGGTTCCAGCTCGTGCCCATCAATTTTGTTCCTTGAGAGAGCCGGTGGCTTTACGGTTGCTGGCCCCTCAAAGGGGCCTGACCGCAACCGTCCGAAGCAAAAGCAAGAACAAAAGAAAGAGCCTCGTACTGCTATCTTCACTGCCGCAGCACAGGCAATTCGAGGGAGAACATACTCCCGGAATTCTCAAAGTTCTACTGCCACCCCGGCGGAGCCGGGGGATCTCCCTTTTGGATTAGCTCAGTTTACGCGAGCGCCCAAGCACCGTTCCGACCGGTAAGCACTTTCCGCTTGGACTGGAGCGGAGTTGGCGGCCGCCGATCCATTCCGCTTCACCCGCAGATTGTTCACCGCATAATCGATGAAGCGCGGCTCGAAGTGAGCGGGCTGCCCCATGAATCTGCACGTGGCAATGACCTGATCGACAATGAACCGCGGTTGATAGGCGGCCAATTGCAGCCCTTTTTCGTCCGTGAGCTTGCGTACAATCTCATCGAAGGCTTCGTCGGGCAGCACCATACCCTGCTTCGTACATTCTTTTTCAAAGATCTTTTTATAGATCTCCAGGCTCGGCGATCCGACCTCGATTTTGTAGGGCAGCCGGCGCAGGAACGCGGGGTCCATCAGGTCTTCCGGCTCCAGATTGGTGGAGAAGATCACCAGTTCCTCAAATGGAATGCTCACGCTCTTGCCCGAGTGCAGCTTCAGATAGTCGATCTTGTTTTCCAGAGGAACAATCCAGCGATTCAGCAGATTGGTCGGGCTCACCAGCTGGCGGCCAAAATCGTCGATGACGAAGCAGCCACCCAGAGCTTTCACATGCAGCGGCGCCTCGTAAAAGTGGCCCGTCGCGTCGTACCGCAGCTCGAGCATCTCCAGCGTCAACTCGCCACCCGTCGTAACGAAGGGTCTCCGGCAGGGCACCCACCGCGCGTCAAACTCCTCGGCCCGGATAAACGACAGTTCCTCGTTCTCTCTCGCTGCTCCAGCTCTCACATCCTCGTGAATGGCGGGGTCGAAGAAGCGAATCAGTTCGCCCTCGACGGTAATCGCGTAAGGAACGTAGATCACATCGCGGTAGACGTTGCCGAGCGAATGCGCGAATGAGGTTTTGCCATTGCCCGGGGGACCGTAGAGAAGCATCGCGCGTCCCGAGTTCAACGCCGGCCCGCATTGCTCCAGAATGCTCATGTCAAAGGTCAATTCGCCAAGTCCCTTGCCGATGCGCTCAATGGTCACAAGTTCATTGGTCAGCTTCTGCAGGCTCACCTGGTAGGTGAACTCCTCAAGGGTGACCGGCGCGGGGCCGGTATAGCGCAATCGCTCCAGGGCATCGATCGTCCAGCGTTTTCCCTCGTCGGTAAAGGCGTAACACATGTCGATCGGATTGCTGGAGCCTCGCGACCCCAGTGTGCGAAGCAACTGCCGGTCGACGGCCATTCTCACCAGGTCCTGCACGAGATGATAGGGCAGCTTGATCGCTTCGATGAACTGACGGGGATTCTCGAGGCGACCAACATAGATCAGCCTCATCAGCAGGCTCAGCAGATCGAGTTCGTCGATCCCCGTCGCCGTAATATCGGCGGGCTCGCCGGGAATGCGCTTGAGAAACGCCTCGAGCATCTGCTGCTCGATCACTCCCATCGCCACCAGGTTATCGCCCAGTCGTCCGCCATTCGAAGCCTGGCGCTGCATCGCCTCGGCTACATTTTCCGCAGTGACCAGATGCGCCTGGATCAGCAGGTCGCCCAATCGCATTCGCGCGCCGATGGTCTCCTCCCGCCGACAGCTCTTCCTCGCCGGAATCCGGGCGCGGACACTACCCTTATCGCCAGTTCACAGAAAAACATTCATCGCTTGATCGGTTCCGATGGTACCCTGTAACTGGACAGATTCGCTCCACTTACGCGCACCGAAGCTCTTCCTTTCGCTCCAGGAACACCAAAGACGAAGTTCTATCCTCCCGGATCAAAATACGCTGTCGTTCGATCGGTCTTGAACTGCATACCCGCTCCATCTGCCGGATTAAGAAACCGAAACATTCCCATCCGCGGCGCTATCGCTTATGCTGTTAACAATCCTTATCTTGCCCTCGGCAAGCCACGCACAACTACTCATGAATCCAGTCGCATTAGCGGTTGACGATCTTCGGGAGCAGTATACGAAAGAGATGGCGCTTGTCCGCCAGACCTGCGAACGCACCGGAGACGGCACAGCCGCCATCCGCCGCCGTTCGGCAATTGTCGACCGTATCCTCATTGAAATGTGGCGTCGAGCCTTCGCTGGCCAGCCTGCGTCGAATGTCTGTCTGGTCGCCTTTGGCGGCTATGGCCGGAAGGATCTCTTTCCCTACTCCGACATCGATGTCCTCTTCGCCTTCGCCGACGACAAGGCCGAGGCGCAGTCCAAAGATGCCATCCGGGCCATCATCCAGGGCATGTGGGATGTCGGTCTTCGCGCCAGCCCCAGCTCCCGCACAGTCAAAGAGGCCGGCCGTTTCGACCCCGACAACCTCGAATTCACCCTGGCCACGCTTGATCGCCGCTTCCTCGCCGGCCAGTTCCCTCTCTACCAGCAGCTTCATCAGACCGTTCTGCCCGGCCTCGTGCTGAGCGAGTGGAATACCATCACCCAGAAGCTGGGAGAGATCGCTCGCGCCCGCCATGCCAAATTCGGCAACACCATCTTTCACCTGGAACCGAATCTGAAGGACTGCCCCGGCGGCCTGCGCGACTACCACCTCGCCGTCTGGTTCGCCCTCCTCTTCCATCTCAAAGAGACCAAAGAGTGGCCTCGTCATCGCGGCGGAGTCTTCCAGAGTGCCCGCGGCGACGCCGAGGCGGCCTTCGACTTCCTCGCGGCAGCGCGATGTTTCCTCCACTTCCGCCATGGCCGCGACGACAATATCCTCGACTGGCAGTCTCAGGATGAAGCGGCGGCGAACTCCATCGGCCTTGAGACCCGAGGCACCGCAGACCCCGCCTACTGGATGCGCACTTATTACCGGCATGCCAGGGTGGTCTACCGCCGTGCGGCCCTGCTTATGGAGCACCTGCCTGCCCCGGTGAGCTTCTACAAGCAATTCCGCCGGCGCCGCACACCCATCGCGGGAACCGACTTCCTGCTTGACCAGGGCCGCATCGACATTGTGCCAGGCGCGCAGTTCAGCGATACCAGCGCCATCCTGCGCATCTTCTCGCTGATGGCCACCCACGGCTATATGCTCTCGCAAGCCGCTGAAGACCGCATCACCGACGCATTGCCGGCGCTTGCCATCCACATCCCGGAGGGACCCTACCTTTGGAATGCCCTGCGCGAGATCCTGCTCGGACCGCACGCCGCCCAGGCCCTGCGCACCATGCATGCGCTGGGCATTCTGGAGATGCTCATCCCCGAGTTCCATGGCATCGACGCCCTGGTGATCCGCGACAGCTACCACCGCTACACCGTCGACGAACACACCTTCCTCGCCATCGACAACGTGCACGGCCTGCGCCAGCCCTCCACGCCCTACGAGCAGAGCCTCGCCCAGTTGTTGCCCGAAATCGACCGCCTAGACCTCTTTCTGCTCACTCTGCTGCTGCATGACACAGGCAAGGCTCGGCGCAATGTCGAACACGTCGCGCCCAGCATCGAGCTGGCCGACGCCTTTCTGGCCCGTATGGAGTTCGATCCCGAAGAGCGCGAGGCGGTTCTCAATCTCATTCGCCTGCACATCGAGATGTCTAACGCCCTGCGCCGCGACATCTTCGATCTTGAAAACGTCCGCGGTTTTGCCGAGAAGATCGGTACGCCGCAGATGCTCAAGATGCTCACGCTGCTGACCTTCGCGGATATCAAGGCCGTCAACCCCGATGCTCTCACTCCATGGAAGGCGGAGAACCTCTGGCAGCTCTACATGGCCACCTCCAACTTCATGGACCGCTCGGTCGATGAGATCCGCTACCACTCAGCCATCGATCCAACCCTGCTCAACCGCCTCCGCTCGATGGTGCCGGCCGCGCAACACGAGGCCCTGAAGCAATTCTTGGAAGGCCTTCCCCAGCGATACCTGCAAACCCGCCTCCCCGAGCAGATCCGCAATCACTTCCAGATGGCCGCACGGCTCGACGAGGACTCGGTCCAGCTCGACCTGCGTCCCCACCGCCAAGTCTTCGACCTTACCGTCATCACCCGCGACCGCAGCCGCCTCTTCGCCGATGTGGCCGGCGCGCTCGCTGCCTGGGGCATGAACATCGTCACCGCTGGCGCCTTCTCCAACGATGCCGGCGTAGTCGTTGACAGCTTCCACTTCTCCGACATCTTCCGCACTCTCGAACTAAACCCGACTGAGAAAGACCGCTTCCTCGAATACATTCACGACGTCGTATCGCTCAAGGTTCCGGTCGAACAGATGCTCGAGGCCCGGCGGCACTTGGACAACCCTGCCAACCTCAAGGTCGAGGTCGCCACGCGGCTTCAGTTCGACTCCGAGTCCTCGACCCATTCCACCATCCTGCAAGTTGTTGCGCAGGATCTCCCTGGACTGCTACGCCAGATTGCTCTCACGCTCAGCACTCACCAGTGCAACATCGAGGTCGCCCTCATCGACACCGAAGGCGAGACCGCGATCGACGTCTTCTATCTCACCAGCCTGGGCGCCAAGCTAAGCCAGGAGGCCCAGCAGACCCTCTCCACCGACCTGACCGCCGCTATCAGCTCGATGCGTGTCCCCGCCAGCGCCTGATCCTTCTGGGATCTTCCATCGCGGACCTCCCGGCGATCGTTGCCCACCCCCAGCTTGCAATCAGCCCCCGGTACGCCTAAACTCATATCGATTTCACCGCATTTTGTTGCATGAAGGGAAAGCTACGTCATGCGCCTGTCGCTCTACCTCTCCCGTCCCAGCGCTCTTATAGAGATCTCTCACCGTCTTCACAGGATGCCGATGCTTAGCGTGCTGACTATCCTGGTGGTCACCACGATTGGTGCCGGGCTTCACGCACAGACAGCCGATCAGATCACGCAGGCCGTTGATCCCTCGCGCATCCAGGCGCTGCCCAACCATCACCCCCAATGGGCCAATGCGGCAAATGACGCTGGCGCCTTGCCCGCCGATCGTGTGCTCGATCAGTTGACCGTGGTGTTGGCCCGATCGCCGCAACAACAGGCGGCCTTCGAAAGTTTCCTGGCAGACCAGCAAAATCCCGCCTCGCCCGACTATCATCACTGGCTGACGCCCTCTGAAGTCGGAGACCGCTTCGGACTCTCCCAGCAGGACATTGCATCCGTAACTGGCTGGCTCCAATCCCAGGGGCTGCACGTTAACTGGATCTCACCGAGCCGGATCTTCATTGGCTTCGGCGGAACGGCCGCGGACCTGGGTCACGCCCTCCACACAGAGTTGCACTCCTACAGAGTGGGCGCCGCCGAGCGCATCTCTGTTTCCTCCGATCCCATGATCCCCGAGGCTCTCGCCCCGGCAATCAAGGCCATTCACGGTCTCTATACCATTGAGGAACAGCCGCTCCACCGCATTGATGCAATTCAGCCGGACTCCCCGCTTTTCACCACGTCCAATGGCAGCCACTTCATTTCGCCGGCCGATTTCACAACCATCTACGACATCCCGTCGAGTCTTTCGGGGTCAGGCCAGAGCATAGGCATCGTGGGCCGCTCTCGCACCGACTTTGCCGACTTCACCAACTTCAAAACCCGAACCGCAGCGACTTTTTCTAACCCAACCGAGATTGTTCCAACAGCCTTTGGCGGAGTTGACCCAGGTCCGGCATACACCTCTCCGCCATCCTCAGGCAGCACCGGAGACCAGGGCGAAGCAACGCTCGACGTGTTGCGCGCAGGCAGTGTGGCTCCTTCGGCCAATCTACTACTGGTCGTCGCAACCTCAGCCAGTGGGGGCATCGAGGTTGACATGCAGTATCTGGTGCAGACCACGCCCGTGCCCGTGCAGGTCATCACCATCAGCTTCGGAGCCTGCGAGTCGGGTGTGGGCTCGGCAGGGGTCTCCTATTGGGATACTCTCTTTCAGCAGGCAGCCGCAGAGGGAATCTCCAGCTTTGTCTCCTCCGGCGACTCCGGCGCTTCCGGCTGTGACGCCAGCTTTCAGACCCCGCCGGCCTCTCCGCAGCCCAATAGCCCAAACTACATCTGCTCGTCCAGCTATGTGACCTGCGTCGGCGGGACCGAATTCAACGACACCGGCAGCCCGTCTACCTATTGGAGCTCCAGCAACAGCTCCTCCCTCTCATCGGCCTTGGGTTACATCCCCGAGGGTGCCTGGAATGAGCCATTGAGCGGTTCAACTCCGCAACCGGCCTCCTCCGGCGGCGGCGTCAGTACGATCATCGCTACTCCAAGCTGGCAGACCGGTACCGGAGTGCCAGCCGCCCGCTCAGGACGCTACACGCCGGATGTTTCCTTCTCAGCAGCCATACACGATGGCTACTTCGGATGCTTCGCTGCCGGCGGGGCGAGTTGCGTCACCTCGAATGGCTCTTACTCGTTCACGGCCTTCGCCGGCACCTCGGCCGCCGCCCCTTCCATGGCAGGCATCGCTGCGCTCCTCAATCAGGCAAAGGGAGGGCCGCAAGGCAATCTCAATCCGGCACTGTACACCTTGGCAGCCGGCACACCCGCGGCATTCCACGATGTAACGGTCGCCTCCAGCGGCGTCAGCGGTTGCAGTGTCAACACCCCGAGCATGTGCAATAACAGCGTTCCGTCGGCCACGGGGCTGACCGGCGGCCAGGCGGGCTACCTGGTGACCGCCGGATACGACGAGGTAACCGGCCTCGGCTCGCTCGATGTACAAGCCTTTCTAAACGGCTTTTCAACCGGTCCAACCAAAATCACTCCCACGGTCACCTTGTCCCCATCGGCAACCAGCATCTCCGTCACCCAGGCATTGACGATCGGGGTGCTCGTAGGAGGTGGAAGCGGCAATCCGACTCCCACCGGTACAGTCGTACTGACCGGCGGAGGCTACCAAGCCGGTCCAACGACGCTCGTCAGCGGCGGCGCGACCTTCAACATCGCCGCCGGGGCACTGACCTCGGGCGCCGATGTGCTCACCGTCACATACACCCCCGACACGCAAAGCTCATCGATCTTCAACAGCGCATCCAACACGACAATCATCACCGTTGGCGTTGGGATGCCCCCCTTCCTGATCACAGGCACCACACCCGTCACCGTCAAAGCCGGCGCCGTAACCGGGAACACTTCGACGATCACTGTGACACCCTATAGCTTCACAGGCAACGTTACGCTCAGCGCCGTCTTTACCACGATCCCCTCTGGCGCCACGAACCTGCCTACGCTCAGCTTCGTCACCAACCCGGTAGCCATCACTGGCGCCTCACCCGCGGCAAGCACTCTGACCATCACCACCACAGCGCCCACCACTGGGGCTCTCGACCCAACCGAGCGCCCCGGAGTTCGCTGGTATGCATCCGGCAGCGTGGCTCTGGCCTGCATCCTCTTCTTCGCGTTTCCAAAGCGGCGGCTTTGGCGGAAGATTCTTGGAATGCTGGCGCTTCTGGTGGCTCTGGCGGGCGGCATCGTCTCCTGCGGCGGTGGCGGCGGTGGCACAAGCGGAAGTAGCGGCGGAGGCACTCCCGGCACAAGCACCGGCGCCTACTCCATTACCGTAACCGGCATCGCGGGCGCCTCCTCATCCATCTGCACTGTTAACCTGACCGTGCAATAGCCCGTTCAGGATTCTCGTCGGATCCACAGCTCCAAGGGCCTCCGCTCAGGGGGCCCTCTCTAACAGAGCATTCACAAATTCCAGCCCCTCGTTCAGGTATCCTTTGTACTAGGGGGTTCATTGCGCGTCCACTTCGGTCACTCTCGCGACCTGGTTCGCGCACTTGTTGGTCTAGTGATCGTATTCGCGGGGACCGACCACCCCGCAGGTGCCCAGACCTCTCAAAGAGGTGCGTCCTCAGATATTTCACACGACCCACCCGCGGTCACCATGGCTCCTCATCCTGAAGAGAGCCGCTGGTGGATCTCCGGCCAGGCAAACATCATCTTCCAGGGGCGCCTCCCATTTCATTCCCTCTATCAGGGAACCAACAGCTTCCACAACTCAGCCGAATACAAAACCTCCCTGCTTGGCACCGTCTACACCGCGATCCGGCCAACACATTCGATCCGTTACAACACCGACCTGATCCTCGACATCGAGAGCGCTGGCGGGCGCGGCCTCAGCCAGGCGTTGGGGTTGGCAGGCTTCACCAATCTCGACGTGGTGCGCAATCCTACGCTCAGCTCGGTACCTTACCTGGCCCGCTACGGATTCCACCAGGTCTTCGGCCTCACCAGTGAAACCACCACACAGGAGCCGGGCCCGCTTGCCTTAGCTCCCACCGTCCCTGTACGTCGCATCGAGTTCCGCGGCGGCAAGATGACGCTGCCCGATTTCTTCGACGTCAACGGCCCCGGCTCCGACAGCCACCTCCAGTTCATGAATTGGACGGTCGACAACAACGGCGCATGGGACTACGCCGCCGACACGCGCGGCTACACCGTCGGGGGCATGGCCGAATACGATGACCGTTCATGGAGCCTGCGCTACGGTCTCTTCGCCATGCCCGTCGTCGCCAATGGCATCGACATGGACTGGGCCTTTAGCCGCGCCCGCGGCCACAATGGCGAATTCGAGCTGCGCCGCAGCTTCGTCAAACAGCGCAAGGGCGTAACCCGCCTGCTCTTCTACGCCAATCGCGCTCACATGGGCGTCTATCGCGAGGCCGTCGACGACTTTCTCAACGGTTCAGACACTGTCAATTTCGGCGTCACCGTACCAACAATCACTCTTCACGAGCACTACAGCGCGCTCAAGTACGGCTTTGGCTACAACACCGAGCAGGAGCTGACCGAGAATCTACGCGTCTTTGGCCGCTTCGGCTGGAACGAGGGCCAGCATGAGTCCTTCGCCTACACCGAAGTCGATCAGACCGTCGAGGCCGGCGCCGACTACGCTGGAAGCCGCTGGCATCGCCCCGCGGACAAGATCGGCCTGGCCGTCGTCTCTAACGCCATCAAGCGCGACCACCAGGAATACTTGAGGCTCGGCGGCCTGGGTTTTCTTTTAGGCGATGGCAATCTCAACTACGGCCGCGAGAACATTGTCGAAGGCTATTACAATTGGCACGCTTGGAGAGGTTTATTCTATGCCGTCGATGTGCAGCACATCGACAACCCCGGCTATAACCGCGACCGCGGTCCGGCGTGGGTCGGCGCCGTGCGCGCTCACGTGGATTTTTGAGGTTTTCAGCCAAGACTACTGTGATCTTTCATCTCAAGCCTTGCAGTTTCCGTGTTAAGCTATAATCATTCCGACTGATCGGAATGATTATAGGAGCTTCGATGAGTGCCGCCAGTATCGAATTCATTTCAGCCACCGAAGCCGCGGTCGTTGCCGGCGTCTCATATCGGGACGTCTATAGAGCCATCGATGAAAAGATTCTTCCGGACAACCTTTATCGGGTAGGCGCTGATGGTGCTCGTCAGTTCAAAGTTGACGCTTGTGTATTCCTTTCCTTTTATTTCAAGACAGCTAAACGGCTCTCTGCCGAGGAGCGGCTGCGCGTAATTTCAGTCGCTTGTAAACAACTATTGGAAGGTTCAACTAGCGGTTTTGAAAAGGAGTGGAAGATCCAACAGGATTTTCTTTCTATCGATCTGGCTCCTTTTCTGAGGAGTACACGAGAGCAAATGACGAGGCTTGCTGCGGCTCGCGCGTCGATCGTAAGAGACCCTGAGATCCTCAGCGGGACTCCGGTGTTGCGCGGAACTCGGATTCCTGTCTATGACGTTGCATTTCTTGTAAAAGCGGGGGAACCGATTGAACGCATATTGGAGGACTATCCCAGCCTTACAAACGAGGCATTGGAACTCGCTGTGATCTACGCTGAATCCGCTCCAGCGCGCGGCAGGCCCTGTCTATCCTCCTCGTTGCCGGCTGGAGCTACAATCGTTTCAAGCCGCCGACTTCCCACCAATCGCGCAGTCGCTCGGAAACTGGCGTCATGAAGCTTCTGATTGATGAGTGCCTGAGCACAAAATTGGTTGAGGTTGCGCGGCAACGGGGTAATCCAGAGTCTTCCCACGTCGTCTGGCTTGGCAAGAGCGGATGGAAGGACTGGAAACTGAAAGACTTCGTCATCGAAGGTGATTGGACATTCGTGACCAGAAATAGCGTGGATTTTCGCGGCTCACACCATAACCCTGGTTCCAAAGGGCTATATGCCAATGTAGAGCTTCACGCCGGACTCATATGCCTCAATGGTCCCGTTGGCATGGCCCGCGATCAGCAACTCGAATTATTCAATAGGGCCCTCGATGAGATCGATCTCGATCCATTTCTCATGAACCAAGTGCTTGAAGTTACATTCCCGGGCACGGCCAGAGAAATCGAAATCCTCCGTTATAAGTTGCCAAAAGAATGATGTGGAATCGAATCCGTCGGGATTCCACCTCTCACTTGCCGGCCGCAGGTTGAGCCGGTGCCTGCCGCTCATTCGAGAGATCGACGATCACCTCGTTGGGCTTGGCGTAGTGCAGCTTGTCGCGCGCGACCACTCCGATTGCATCGGGGTTGTTCTTGAGCCGCTCGACGCGATCGCGCAACCGCGCATTCTCCTGGTTGAGATCGTCGATCTCCTTGCGTAGTTGCTGGTCTTCAACGCGCTTCTTCTCCCACACCAGCAGACCGTTCTTTCCAGTCACTCCATGCCATACGATCAAGACGGCGAGCGCCACAGCAACCGCCGACGCCGAAGGACGCCAGATCCGCCGCGCGAAGTTCAGCGCGCGTCGCAGCATCGGCACGGGAGTCTCCCCGGCGCCGCGAGCCTCAGCGTTTCTGACAACCTCGAACAGCCTCTGCTGCATAAACCTCGATCGGCCCTTAACCCTTCACAAACTTCTCGGCCGCCACCTTCAGCGCTTCCATATCCGCTTCGCTGCGCGCCTCGGAGTAGGCTCGTACCACCGGTTCGGTTCCCGATAGCCTGTAGCAGACCCACGATCCGTCGTCGAGAATCAGCTTCAGCCCATCGGTCCTGACCACGTTGACAACCTTGCGCCCTCCCAGCGTGCTGGGATCGGCCTTCAACTTCTCAGTGAACGCGGCCATGCCCTCGTCGGTCAAGCGGAAGTTCTCACGAACCGGATAGAAGGAACCAACCTTGCCAAATAGCTCCTTCAATTGCACGCCGAGGCTCTTGCCGCGCGTCGCCACCATCTCGGCCATCAGCAGGCCGGCAATCACGCCGTCCTTCTCGGGCACATGTCCGCGAATCGTCAGCCCCGCCGACTCCTCGCCGCCAATCGCAATCTTGTCTTCGTTGATCAGCTCGCCTATGTATTTGAAGCCCACCGGCGTCTCATAGAGCCGCACCTTGTGATAGTCGGCCAGCGCATTGATCATGTTCGTCGTCGCCACGCTCTTGGCCACTCCGTTCTTCCAGCCGCGCGTCTCCACCAGGTAATCGAAGAGCAGCGCGATCACGTAGTTCGGTTGAATGAAGGTTCCATCGGCATCCACAATGCCGAAGCGGTCCGCATCGCCATCCGTCGCAATGCCCAGATGCGCGCCAATCTCTTTCATCTTTGCCACTGCGTCGCCCAGCAGTTCGCCGGATGGCTCTGGCGCATGACCACCGAACAACACATCGCGGTAATCATGAACCGTAACCGCCGCCACGCCCGCCTCGCGCAGAATCTCGGAACTGTAGCCGCGACCCGCGCCCCAGAACGGGTCATAGACCACCTTGATCCCCGACTTGGCAATCGCCTTCAGGTCCACCAGCTCCGCCAGCCGCTTCAGAAAGGCAGGCTTCACATCGGCGGTCTCGAAGCCAGCCGCTGGAACAATTCCATCGGGAATCGACTCGCCATTTGCGCCGCCCGCAATCCGTGCCCCAATCGCCGCCTCGATCTGCTTCGTCACATCGGGCAGAGCCGGAGCGCCGTCGTGCGTCGAAAACTTGATGCCGTTGTACTCCGGCGGATTGTGCGATGCCGTAAAGTTGATCGCCCCCGAGGTCTTCAGCGTACGCACGGCATAAGCGATCGCCGGCGTTGGCGCGGCTTCGGGAATGATGATTGGCGTCACGCCCGCTCCAGCCAACACCTTGGCCGCGATGTCGACAAAGCTCTCGCCCAAGAATCGCGGATCGCGCCCGACTAAGACTCTATGCGGCTCCGGCTGCGTCTTCACATAAGCGGCGATCCCCGCCACAGCCAACCGGATATTCGACACAATAAACTCGTCCGCAACAATCGCCCGCCAACCCGAAGTGCCAAACCTGATCCCCTTGCCCATAGCCCTATTCTCCCGACGCAATTTTCATCGGCTCCAAGTCCATACTGCCTTACCGAGCCTCATCGGGCAAGCCAGCCAGCGTTAATTCCTGCAATCCAAGATTCTCGATCTCGAATCCACTTCATTCACGATCTCTGAACTCCCACTACATCCCTTGATCAAAGGTGTCCATTGGAGTACAATGAGAAAATGCAGACGGTTGTCGAGACACCAGGATATCTCAAGGCAGCCGAAGCAATCTTCACGCAGGCAGAACGCGAGCGGATCGTCGCCTTGGTAGCTGCAGACCCCGAGTGCGGCGAGGTGATACAAGGAACAGGCGGCTTCCGCAAAGTTCGGGCTGCGCGTCGTGGCATGGGAAAGCGCGGCGGAGCACGTGTGATCTACATTCTCAGGAACGAACTCTTTCCGATCTTTCTTGTCGCGGCATACGCGAAGAATGAAAAACAGAACCTGACCATGCAGGAACGCAATCAGCTAGCCGAGCGCGCCGATGAAATCTTTGCCATGTACAGGAGGTAAGCGATGAAGACCATCTTCGAAGACATGATGAGCGGACTAGACGAAATCGACGCCTTCCTTGCCGGAAAGACCGCCGGCTACAAGGTCAACCTCCCGGCAGAAGTCGATGTGAAGGGCATCAGAAAGCGCCTCAAAATGACCCAGGCACGATTCTCCGATACCTTTGGCTTCAGCTTGGACGCGGTGAAACATTGGGAAGGCGGAAGGCGCAACCCGGAGTCTTCAGCCAGAGCCTTCCTGACCGTCATTGCTAAGAATCCCAACGCTGTTATCGCAGCCTTGCACCCGCACCACCGCCGACTCAAAACCAAGTGAGGACTTCGACGCTTCAATCTCGCATCAGTGGCTGCAGCTGAACTAGTCTCTAGACGGGCCAATAGATTTTCTTTAGGGGCAGCAAGGCTCGCGCCTCTGAATCCATTCGATCATAGTGTTCCACAATGGCTTTACCGAGATCATCAGCGTCCATCAGCGTTAGGTTCTGATTTGTTCGATCTGCCTCATATCGTGCTTCTCGCGTGAACCCGCCGGTACTCACATAGAGACCATTGTCGTTCTGTCGAAGACCGCCGACAAAGCTGCGAACTTCAGGGGCACCCATTGTGCCTCTCCGATGTTTCACTTCAACTACGATGCGTGGGGGCTGAAATCCAAAACCATCGGGAGACGCAATAATGTCCCTTCCCCGGTCGGGTCCTGCCGGTGACACCCGCGTTTTGTATCCCATCGCACGCAGAACGCCGGCGACGAGTTCCTGCATTTCGTCCCAGTCCAACTTGGTTAGCTTGTCCTGCAAGAACCCAAGGGCTCGCTGCTCTGTGTCCTTGCGAATCTCGGATTCGCCCTCAATCTCATCATCAACAGCGTCAGTTGCATGAACGTCTTGGCGATTTCGGCGGTTCGAAAGCAACTCCTCGGCCGCTTCGGCCGAAAGGCAAAAAATCGTTGAGATGGATCCCAGAGAGTTCTTGGTTGCAGCTGACAAGATGTCGCGCGAGATTTCCTTATCCCATTTCACGGCCTTCGTGTGGACAAGTTCCGGATCGTATTCTGCATGGTAAACATAATCTCCCGTGACGGTCCCAATATGGTAGATTCTGCGATTGGAATCGTAAGTCACCACGGTCGTACTTGGCACGATCTCTTCGCGAAATCGGTAGACCTGCCCAACACTCGCGGCGTTTTGGAATTTGTTGTTTTCAGGCCAGGACCGTTCCACGAGTTGGCTGAACTGCTCGCGACTGTGAATTCTTGACAAGTCCCCAAGCTTTGACCAACCGATCGCAATCATCTGATGGGAGAGGAACTCGTCAATGAAGACTGAATCCCTTCCAGCACGAACCATCCATACTTGTTTTGGCATGCCTTGCAGTATACAAGCGCGCAGCGACGATGCTCATTCACTTCGCGTACCGGCGTAGCTTCGCGAACCTCAAGACCTTCGCACTCACCTTTGCAGCTTCAGTGTACGTAAATACGCCATTGCACTCACGACGCGCTGGTTCACGGGCGACGCTTGCCGTAGACTGGCCGAAGAAGTCCTATGTCCGAACTGACGCCACCAGCCCGCATCGTCCTCACCACCACGGCCAATCCCGAAGAAGCCGCGCGTCTGGGCCGCACGCTCGTCGAAGAGCAACTCGCCGCCTGCGCCACGCTGATTCCCGCCGTCCAATCCATCTACCGCTGGAAGGGCGAGATCGAGTCTGCCACGGAGACGCTGCTCATGCTCAAGACCGGCCCCGAACAGCTCACCGCACTCGAAGCTCGTCTGCGCAAATTGCACAGCTACGAGACACCCGAGTTTCTTGTCTTCAAGGTCGATGCCGCAAGCCAGCCCTACCTCGATTGGCTCCAATCCTGCCTGCGCCAGCCGTAAGCTCCGCCCTCCGGTCTCCGCTCCAGAAATCAGCGTTCAACCAGTGCTCGGTCTGATATTCTGGCCTAGCTCGATGCTCATGCGCTGGTTATTGATTGCCCTTCTCGTTTCGCTCGCGGCGCTGCTGATGGCAGCCGCTGGAATGACAATCCATATCTGGGTGCAGCGCGCTCGATTCCGTTCAAAGCCTTCGGCCGGCGCAGGCCATGCGCTCGAAGCCTCCGTCGACCAGGCTGAAGAAACAGACGTAGAAACAGATATTTAGGGTCGTGATCAGGCCCCGAGGAAACCCACGTGAGCAAACTACTTTCAGCACAGCTGGCTACCGTCGAAGCCCCGGCTTGGCTCCGCTCCACCGGCATCGTGCTCGCCGCAAGCATTCTGGTAGGCATCTGCGCCCACATCGCCGTTCCCTTTTACTTCACCCCGGTACCTCTCACGATGGCGCCCTTTGCCGTCTTGCTGCTGGGCCTTCTGCTCTCGCCTCGGCTCGCTGCGGCGTCTCTCTGTGCTTACCTGATCGAGGGCTCGCTCGGTCTGCCAGTCTTCGTTCCCAGTCCGCTCTACGGCCTGGCCCACTTGCTCGGCCCCACCGGCGGTTATCTCATCGCATATCCCCCTGCCGCGGCCATCATCGCGATCCTTTTCAGGCGTAGCGGACGCACTTTCACGGCTGCACTGGCCAGCGCCGCCGCGGGTAACGTCGTCATTCTCTTCTGCGGCGCTCTGTGGATGGCCGCACTGACCCATGCGTCAGCTCGAGTGGTCTTCACCATTGCCGTGCTTCCCTTTCTTGCGGGTGACGCATTGAAGATCGCAGCGGCCGCCGGCATTGCCGCCGGTTTCGAGCGCCTGCGCAACTTTGCCCGATGATCACTCGAAGCCTCAGGCTCTTTGGCGGAAACGCCAACCATCGTGGCACACACTATTCAACCGTAGTAAGACCTTTCTAGACATTGCCGTTCTTTTCCGAAAGGACCTTGGTTCCCCAATGGATACTTCAAAAAACGCATCTGCAAGTCCGGCAGAGACGATGGAGATCTCCATCGCTCACAGCCCCGACTCCGATGACGCCTTCATGTTCTACGGCCTGGCCACCAACAAGGTGCGCGTGCCTGGGTATCGCTTCACTCATACCTTGTGCGACATCGAGACGCTCAACCGCCGCGCGCAGGATGAGGCATTCTTTGACGTCACCGCCATCAGCTTCCACGCCTACCCATACCTTCAGCAGAACTACACGCTGATGGGCTGCGGCGGCAGCGTCGGCGAGGGCTACGGCCCCATGATCGTCTCGCGTAATCCGCTCACGCTCGAAGACCTGAGCCGCATCAAGATCGCCGTCCCCGGCACGCTCACAACCGCCTATCTGGCTCTGAAGATCTTCAATCCCGAGCTGCGCACCGAGACCGTCGCTTTCGACAAGATCATTCCCGCCATCATCGCGGGCGACTTCGATGCCGGACTCATCATCCACGAAGGTCAGCTCACCTACTCGACCAGCGGCCTCTACAAGGTCCTCGATCTCGGCGTCTGGTGGCGCGAAACCACCGGCCTCGTCCTGCCTCTGGGCGGAAACGCCATCCGCCGCTCGCTCGGCGCCGAGGCCCACAAGATCCTCTCCAAGGCCCTGCGCGATAGCATCCAGCATGCCCTCGATCATCGCGAAGCCGCTCTCGAATACGCCATGCAATTTGCCCGCGACCTCGATACGCGCCTCGCGAGCCGCTTCGTCAGTATGTACGTCAACGACCGCACCCTCGACTACGGCGCAGACGGCCGCGAAGCCATTCGCAAACTGCTCGCCCTGGGCCACGAACGCGGCATCATCCCCGTCGCGCCCCAGGTCGAGTTTGTCGACTGACGACTTTGCCAACGGAGCCCATCAACCATGTCAGCGGACAACAAGACGCGCCAAGCCCTCGTTCTCAGCCACATCGTCTTTGAAGACCTCGGCACCTTCGAAGCAACGCTCCGCGCGCGCGGCTTTAAGATCGAAAGCGTCCTTGCGGCCGAGGCTCCGCATCCCCTCGACAAGGCCCAAACCTGCGACCTCCTCATCGTCATGGGCGGTCCGATGGGCGTCTACGAACAGGACAAACACCCCTTCCTGAAAGACGAAATAGCCCTGATCGCCGAAAGATTGGCTGCACGCAAACCGGCTCTCGGAGTCTGTCTCGGCGCACAATTGATGGCCGCGGCTCTTGGCGCTCGCGTCTATCCCGGCGCAAATGGAAAAGAGATCGGCTGGTCCGCGCTCCAACCAGCGCCCGGCCAACCCACTCCCACATGGTTCGCACCGCTGCTCGCCGATCATTTGCAGGTCCTCCACTGGCATGGCGACACCTTCGACCTGCCGGCCGGAGTTCGTCATCTGGCGAGTTCCGCACTCTATGCCAATCAGGCCTTTGCGGTCGACGACTTTGCTCTAGCCCTGCAATTCCACCCCGAGGTGACAGCCCCCGGTCTTGAAAGCTGGTACGAGGGCCACGCCGCCGAACTGAGCAGCGCCGGAATCTCCATCCCTGCTCTGCGCTCCGCCGCCCAGCGGCACGCCCCCGCCCTCGCCGAAGCTTCAAGCCGTTTCTTCAACCGCTGGCTCGACTCAATCCTCTAGCACTTAGTCCCTCAGTCCTTAGCCCCCCAGTCCCTCCCATGACCTTCGGCACCCCGGCGCCTGTGCAAAAGTCATCGAATAACCCCAAGAATCTTGGCCTAAACTCTAAATAGTTTCTAACCATCGCCGATGCATCCCCTATCGAGGTTCTTTGAGGATGCTGCCCTACTCCAACATCACCGTCTTGCTCGCATCGGCCGACCCCGCCCTGCTCGGCGCCATTGAGCACAGGCTCGTTGCCGACGGCGCCCAGGTTCAAGTTGTTCTTGCCGCCGAGGCAGCTCTTGCCGCGCTCGCCGCCTCCACCCCCAGCCTCGCGCTCATTGACGCCGAGATGCCATCGATGGAGCCTCACACGACTCTCAGCCAGTTGTTGGCCTCCGCGCACGCCCAGGCGCCGGGCAAGAACTTCCCCGTTGTCCTGATCTCCGACACGGCCTCGCAGCCATGGCTCGATCTCATCGCTGAAGGCGTCATCGACGACCTCTTGCCGCGCGTCAGCGACCCAGCATTCCTGCGCCTGCGTCTAGGAGCCGTACTGCGCGACCATCGCCGCCTTCGCGAACTTGAACTGCTGCGCGAGACCGCGGCGCTGAATGCCCAGATCGACCGTCTCACCGGCGTCTACAACCGCGAGACCATGCTCACCATGCTCTTTCGCGAGACCGACCGCGTGCAGCGCATGAAGAGCTCACTCTGCGTGATCCTCTTCGACATCGACGACTTCGGTCACTGGAACTCGCGTCTTGGCACCGAGGCCTGCGACGAGCTTCTCTGCCAGGTCGCATCCCGCGCCACGCGTCTGCTGCGCAGCTACGATCTGCTCGGCCGCCCCGGCAAGGATGAGTTCCTCATGGCCCTTCCCGGCTGCTCCACCGTCAACGCCGTACTCATGGCCGAGCGGCTGCGCGTCGATGTCTTCAGCGCGCCCTACCGCATCAATGGAGAAGCCATCCGTCTCTCTGCCTGCTTCGGCGTAGCATCCAGCCTTGGCCGCTCGCCTGTCGTCGTCCTCCGCGAAGCGGAACAGGCTCTGCTCGTCGCCAAGGCAATGGGCCCGGAGTCGATCCAGTGCTCCGGTGACTTCCCCGAGCCCAGCGCCGCCCCGGTGGCCTTTCTCTCATCAACCTCAGAGGACGAGTTGCTGGCCTGGTAGCTTAATCCGGCAGCCTGGCCGCGTGTCCTTGGCGGAATCTGCGGAGCGCTATTCGGCTGGTGGCGCTGCGTCTGTCCAGTGCCCGCCGCACTCTTCGCAGAGCCAGCTGTTGACTGGCTCCGTGCTTTCCAGCACCGGGTCTTCGGCGCCGCACGTCGGACAGACCGGCGGCTTGAACTCCTCCGGCTGCGCCTTGCACTCCTCGACGATGGCCTGCGGAATCGGCCTGGAGATGATTTCGCGAGCCTGATCGAGCTGATCGGCGGCGACCAATATCCGGGGATTGAGCATATCCCACGGATCACGGTATCCCGGTCCTTCAATCCAGCTCTGGATTCCCGCTTGCCGCAATGCCAACCGAATTGGAATTGCCTCTTCTCCGTTATCGCATTCACAGAGCAGCGTTTTCCAGGTGAATTCGTGGGGTTGATCGCTCAGTTCTGCCTCGGCTTCAGCCGTTGACGGTAATGCGCCGTATTCCTCTTCGAGAGCCACGGGGCTCTCAATGGGTTTGGGCGCATTGTCCGCCGGACGAGGCGCGCTGAGCTTGCGCTTCTTCATCTCGTCGCGCAGAACCTGTTGCGCCGCATTGGTCAGATCGGAGATCTGAGCATCCAATTCGAGCAACTCCTGGTCGCTCATCTCGCCATAGAGCTTCGTCAGGCTCTGCCAGTCAGCCATGGTATCTTCGAACATTTGTAGCAGTATAACTTCCCCGCCAGCTCTCGGCTGTTACTCTGAGACTCGAATCGTGCAAAGCTCGGATGCCGAGAGGAACTCGGCAAAAACATCATTCGAGAGCAACCTTCCCCGCGGAGTCAGACGAACCGTCTTGCCGTCAGCAACAAGCAGCCCGTCCTCGACCAATCGATTCACAACCTCAAGCGCAGAGGCGGCCATCTCCACGCCAAACTCGCTCTCCAGCGCATCCACTTCGACACCGGTGTTGAGGCGCAGCCCGAGAAACCAGGCCTCTTCGTGCTGCTGTGCGCAAGTGAGCCATTCCGTCTCGACCGGAGCCGCGCCCGCCAGATATGCCTGAAGATCATCGGTGGTTGTTGCGCGGAGTACGCGGTTGAGACTCGAGCCGCCGTCATTCGACTCGCGCAGCATCGACGAGGCATCGAGCCCCAAACCGAGGTAGGGCCGCCGCTGCCAGTAGCGGAGATTGTGGCGCGAGTAAAACTCCGGACGCGAGAAGTTCGAGATCTCGTACTGCTTCAGGCCCGCCTCGCTCAACCGGTCGATGGCCATTGAATACATCTGCGCAATGGCATCGTCGCTAGGAACCAGTTCGGCATGATAGCGCGCGCCATGCGCCAGCACCTCGCGGCCCAGGCGCGAATCCCGGTCTACCTCGAGCATGTAGATGCTGGCGTGCGGGACACCCGAGCCAATCAGCGCAGCCAGCGACTCCTGCCACGAGGCAAAGCTCTGTCCGGCCAGGCCGGCGATCAGATCCACATTGAGGTTGGTAATACCGGCTGCGCGCAACCGGGTGATATCGTCGAGCACCACGGCGCGGTTGTGCAGCCGCCCGCTGACCGCAGCCTCGCGATCGATGAAGGATTGCACGCCCAGGCTGATGCGGTTGACACCCGCGGTCACCAGCGCCTGCACCGTGTCCTCTGCGAGCTGGCCTGGCGCGCACTCGACAGTGATCTCAGCCGCAGGATCGAAGTCAAACTCGGCACGCATCGCCGCGAAGAGCTGCGCGATCAGTTCCGGCGCAAGCAGGCTGGGCGTGCCGCCGCCCAGGTAGACCGAATCCACCCGCCGAGGAAGCTCGGCCCCCACCCGTTCCGCCCACGCGGGAGCCGCGCGCAGGTCGTCGATGGTCCTGTTTACATAGCGCTTGTGTTCGCTGGCCGGATAGACCCCCGAGGCGAAGTTGCAGTAGGTGCACTTCGAGCGGCAAAACGGAACCGAGATATAGAGACCGAGTTCATTGCCGGCAGGAGCACACATATCGAGATTGTTGCACGGGAAGGAAGTCCCTTTTCGCCAATCTAGGCACCGACCACTCGCCCGGCCTGATTATCGTCGGCGTGAGCGCAGACTCCGAGGATGAATCCGAATTCATACCAACGGCCGTTGTTGTTCGTTTCGTAGATACTGACACCATCGACGAACAGGCTGACGAGAAACACGATGGGAGCGATCAATCCATGCCAAAAACCTCCAAGGAACCCGGCAGGCCTGGCTCCCGGCAGCTTGTATTTGGAGTTCAATCCTGCAACAGCGAGAATGTTTGCCATGGTGGAAGACAGAATAATGCGCCATGCATCGCTAGCGCAACCTCACACCCTTCCGGTGCGTACGCTTCCACTCTCGTGCAAGAATTGAAGAGGGGGATCCGGTTTGAAGGCCTGGCCAGTTGTTGGCATTGCGATTGTGCAAGGCATTCTGCTTCTTGCCCATTGGTTTATCTATCGCACCTGGATCGTCTTCTGGTGGCCTCTCAGCCCGCCTGCAACGCTGGCGCTGCGGACACTACTCACGCTGCTCGCCTTCAGCTTTGTCGCCGCCGCGCTCCTGGGCTTCTACTTTGCGAATCGCCCTGTTACTCTGCTCTACAGAATCGCCTCGGTCTGGCTCGGTTTTCTCAACTTTTTCTTCTTAGCGGCGTGCCTCTGCTGGCTCGCAAATGCGGCGGTGGCGATGGTTGGCTTGCACGCCAACAAGCCGTTGATTGCCGCCCTATTTTACGGCTTGGCCATTGCAGTGAGCCTCTCCGGTTTGCTCAACGCCCGCGTCATCCGCATTCGGCGCAGCACCATCCACCTCGAAGGTTTGCCCTCTTCATGGCGCGGACGCACGGCGCTGATCGTCAGCGATCTGCATCTGGGCCACATCAACGGCCCCGGCTTCAGCCGCCGCATCGTGGCGATGGCCGTGCGGCTCAACCCAGACCTGGTCCTCATCCCCGGCGACCTCTTCGATGGCGGCAAGGCAGACCCCAGAGCCCTGGCCGAGCCATTTCGAGCGCTGCATCCGCCCTTCGGAAGTTACTTCTCGACCGGCAATCATGACGAATTCGGCGATACCGCCTACTTCATCAAGGTCCTCTCTGACGCAGGAATCCGCGTCCTCACCAATGAAAAGGTCACCGTCGATGGCCTCGATATTGTGGGCGTCAACTACCGCGATGCAGGTTACCCGATCAAGCTGCGCGCCATCCTCCAAAGTCTGCAACTGGTCCCTGGCAGGGCGAGCATCTTACTCAATCACGTGCCCAATCGACTTCCCATCGCCGAACAGGCGGGCATCGGCCTGCAGGTCTCCGGCCACACGCATTGCGGCCAGATCTTTCCCTTCACATGGCTCACCCGGCGCGTCTTCGGCAAGTTCACACTCGGGTTGCATCGCTTTGGAGCATTGCAGGTTTACACGTCAGTTGGTGCGGGAAGCTGGGGTCCGCCTATGCGCGTCGGAACCAGCTCCGAAATTGTGCTGCTCACCTTCGAGTAAGACTGCTCGAAAACTTCACCTCGCGGTTCCGAATTTCCACAACCGAGGCCTTTCTCCACCGCAGAAGATGTGACACATGCAACAAAACTTCGGCTTTGAGGCGGGGTAGCATGGAGTATGCCCGTCTTCGGGTTCAACGATCAGTATCAGGGAGAGCAACGCATGAGTGAGGAGAGCAAGGCAAAGCAGGCAAACGGCGGAGTAGTAAAAACCCGGCTTCACGGGATTGAACTGCTGCTAAACTCCCGCCTCAACAAGGGCACCGCATTTAGCGAAGCCGAGCGCGACGCCTTTGGCCTGCACGGTCTGCTGCCCCCTCACATCGGAAGCCTGGAAGATCAGCGCGAGCGCCGCAAGCGCGTGCTAGACGGCCGCGACACTGCATTCCTCAAGTACAGCAACATGCGCGATGTGCAGGACAACTGCGAAACGCTCTTCTACTCGCTGATCGCTCACTATACCGAGGAGTTGCTGCCGATCGTCTACACGCCGACTGTGGGCGAGGGCTGCCAGCGCTTCAGCGAGATCTGGCGCAGGCCGCGCGGCCTCTTCATCAGCTATACCCAAAAGGATCACATCGATCGGATCCTCGCCGACCCGCGTTTCGATGAGGTGCGCTGCATCGTCGTCTCCGACGGCGAGCGCATCCTCGGCCTCGGTGATCAGGGCGCCGGCGGCATGGGTATTCCCATCGGAAAGATGGCGCTTTACACTGCGCTCGGCGGCATTCCGCCCGAGCATTGCCTGCCCATCCTGCTCGACGTGGGCACGGACCGCGAGGCGCTGCTCAACGATCCGATTTACATTGGCTGGCAGCACAAGCGCGTGCGCGGGCCGGAGTACGATGCGTTCATTGATGAGTTTGTCACTGCCGTCGAGCGCCGCTGGCCCAACATTCTGCTGCAATGGGAAGACTTCGCCGGCGTCAACGCAGCCATATTGCTAAGGCGCTATCGCGACCGGCTCTGTACCTTCAACGACGATATTCAGGGCACTGCTGCTGTCACCACGGGCACAATCCTGGCCGCTGTCCGGGCGACAGGCCGTCCACTCAAAGATCAAATCATCGCGATGTACGGTTCGGGCTCGGCAGGCATCGGCATCGTCGATCTGCTGATTGCAGCGATGCAGGAAGAAGGGTTGACCGAAGCCGAGGCCCGCCAGCGCATCTACGCTTTCAATCGCTACGGACTGCTCATCGAAGGATGCGACGGCATCCGCCCTGGCCAGGAGCCGATGCTGCGCAAACGCGCCGATGTCGAGGGATGGAAGCTGACCCATTCAGGCCCCGGTCCCTGCTCGATTTCGCTCTTCGATGTTGTGCGCAACGCGGGAGTCACCGTGCTGGTCGGCGTCTCGGCTCAGACCTGCGCCTTCTCAGAGAACATCGTCCGCGAGATGGCCAAGCATACGCCGCGGCCCGTTATCTTCCCGCTGTCGAATCCAACTTCGAAGTCCGAGGCAACCGCAGCCGACTTGGTGCGCTGGACCGACGGCCGCGTCCTCGTCGGTACCGGAAGCCCCTTTCCGCCGGTCGAGGTCAACGGTAAGCAGGTGCGTGTCTCGCAGGTCAACAACTCATTCATCTTTCCCGGCCTGGCTCTGGGAATTCTGGTTTCGCGATCGACGCGTGTTTCGGATGCCATGATCATGGCCTCCGCAAAAGCTCTGGCCAGCATGTCGCCGACGCTCTCTGATCCCGACGCTCCATTGCTGCCACCCATCGCCGACTGTCGCAAGGTGAGCCTTGTAGTCGCCGAGACGGTGGCCAAGCAGGCCATGACTGACGGCACCGCCGAAGCAGTGGACGATGCGACCCTGAGAGAGCGGCTTCATGCCTATGTATGGGAGCCGGTCTATCAGCCTTATGAGCGGATTGTGTAATCTGATCGACATTGGTTCCAGCGATTCGACATGCGAAAAGCTGCTAAATTTGGCTAAAAATGCCAGAAATACTGCATTTTTGGCCCTAAAAAGGGGCAAAAAACGCCCCTTGTGTTTACCAATCAATCAACAGGTTAAAATCTCAACTCGTTGATTACGTGCTGGTTATATCCTGCCAGAGGCTCAAAAGAGGCCCCCACAGGGGTAGGGGGGTGGGGGTCAGCCGGTGCGGACCGGGCAGATGCCTGACAGATTGGAGATCACCTCAGTTCCACAGTAGCAGGATGGCGGAAATAATCTGCAAAGCTGGTTCATGCGATTGTTCTGAAAGTTTACAGCTTCGAAGGACCGTTTTACGTAGACGAGGAAGATTCAGACTATCCTGAAGTGTGGGGAGGATATGAGAAATGACGACATATGTGCTGGGAGCAGGTGCATCGCACGATGCTGGATATCCACTGGCAAGAACCATGGCGTCAGAGTTATTGCAGTGGATGAGGCGCCCGACGCATGATCCAAACTCTTATGCTGCCAATTACCCAGGGGCAGCCCAGTTCATGGAAGAAACATTCGCGCCTATTGAGAATATCGAAGACTTAGTGACGGCTATACACAAAGTGATCGACGAGTTCAAGAACGGGACGCAGGAGCAGCGCGTAAAGCGTGCTGTCGTGGCGAACGAATACGGCGTGCTCAAAAATGCTGTGCGTGAATGGTTTTCTGAAATCCAGCAAAGTGCAGCGCTGGCGTCTTCCGTTTACCGGGACTTCGCTCGGAACTTCGTTGTTCCGGGCGATTGTATTCTCACGTTCAATTATGACGTTTCACTTGACCGCGAACTCCGGCAAGCCGGGAAGTTTGAGGCTGGCGACGGGTACGGCTTTCCAATTCAAGGTCTACCTGGAGAGTCGCCAACGAAGATTTTGAAATTGCACGGTAGCACAAGCTGGCTTGCACTACTCTTTGGTGGGATGACCTCGGGGTTTTCTAGTTTCCAACCCGGCAACACTTTGGGACCTCGACCGGTGATTCCCAAGAATGAGCTTTCATTTTTGGGATACACCCACGAAGTTGATCCGCTGTTTGGAAATGGCGGGGCTGCGTTGCCAGTAATGATTTTCCCAGCCCGGTCAAAGGACTTTTACTTTGCGCCAAATACCGGGATTGAATATGCCGAGTTCTGGAATGATTTGTGGAGACAGGCCCATGATGCATTGCGATTGGCAGATCGGGTTGTGATATGCGGTTACAGTCTGAATTCGATTGATGAACGTGCGTGCAAGCTGTTGCTGACCGCTACGAAAAAAGATACGGATATTGTGATTGCGAGTGGCGGGGATACAGATCGAATCGTTAAGACGTATCGAGAGGCAGGCTTCGTGCGAGCGACTGCGGCAGAGGAATCATTGTTTCACGACTGGGTTTCGAGAGCTGCGAATGGCATTTCTGTGACCCGATAGCAGGAGCATGTATGAGCTGGTGGGCAGGAATTGAAGCCTTTATTGCCGCTCTTATCGGCGCGATCGGCGGGTCGGCTGCGGTGGCCAAGTTCCTTGGTGACTGGTGGTTTGAAAAACTCAAAGCTAACCATAGTGCAGAGATGGCCGAAATCGCACATGTCCGGTCGATATTGCTTGCCGACAGGCAAAACGCATTTTCGATGGGCACGAGTTCCCACATGGCTACTGTCCTGTTCGATAAGCACATTGGTTTTTGTGAGGAATATGTTGAGGCAACATCCAAGGCGCTATTTACATTAATCCAAGCAGGAAGAAAAGACCAGCCGCTGGACGCAAAAGAACTCTCCAGAATTCGACAGAAGTGGGCTTTATGGTTGAATGACGAGATCGAAGCAAATCTAGACCGATTTGAGCAGGAAATTACAAGAATCGGTGGTGATGCTCAGGTTTTTGATGCCAATGGCGCGCCCGTATCAAAGGATATAAGCATTAGGGAGCCTCTGATCAAGCTCCCAACGCGCATCGATTGCGTCTAATCGTATAGGTGGACCCAAAACGCAATGCGCCAACTTACATTCGCCACACAGCCGAGTTTTGAAAAGTACGCTCGCA
>Ga0181535_10001867_pt1 | contig 26595 bp, 31 predicted proteins | sample PEATcosm2014_Bin_44_FD_119774 | JGI IMG/M metagenome (GOLD analysis project Ga0181535, IMG submission 119774) | Peatland microbial communities from MTU Mesocosm Facility, Houghton, MI, USA - PEATcosm2014_Bin17_30_metaG | ecosystem: Environmental > Terrestrial > Soil > Wetlands > Peat | place...
CCCGTTTCACTGTTTTTGCTTGCTTTGACGATCACTATGCATCGCATTTCGCTTCTCCTTTCGCTTGGCTGTACGCGGCTGGTTGAAGATAAGTCCTAGGTATCGCCGCAAATGCGCGAGACTTTCGCGCACGACCTCGGGACCTTGCTTTGCCTTGGCGAAGATGAACGCGCCCTGCAAAACCGATTGGATGAAGTAGCCGACGCTTTCGGCGCTCCATGGCGCATCGGGCGCGTAGAGCTTTTTTGCGGCGGCAACATCGCGCGTAATGATCGCAATATGCGTGGACATCCCCTTGTCGCAGGCGGCGCGGATATTGGGATGCGTGGCGTAGGTTTCCTGAACCAGCGTGCCAAGGAGACAGGTGTAGTCCGGCAAATCGCCTTGCAAAATCTCGCCACGAAAATCGACATAGCCGAGCAATCTTACCAGCGGGTCTTCTGAGTTGTGATAGGGCGCGGAGGCGAAAAACCCCTCGGTCATCTCGCCCCAATAGGCGGCCGCGGACAGCGCGAGATCGTCCTTGCTTTTGAAGTGATGGAAGAAGCTGCCCTTGGTGACGCCCGCCGCGTGGCAAATGTCGTCAACCGTCGTGGCGGCGTAGCCCTTGGCGCGGATCACATTGAGCGCGGCGTTGAGGAGCTTGGTCTTGGATTCGTGGTGCGACTGAATAGCCATTAACCAAGCATACCCACTAGTTGGTATGCTGTCAAGCATGACTTCATCGCTGCCGGTTCAAGGCATTGTCAAAAGTAAGCTTTGGAGGGTCAAAACAGGCAATAAACCCTTGCGTTACTTGGGTTTACAGCAATGTGCATAATTCTTGACTTCAGCAAATTCACGCTTCCAACCTAAGCTCAATGCGCCAGCCGCTCCAGCAGATCCCGCACATGGACTTGGTCGGATTTGTAATTGCCGGTGAGCGTGTACATCACGAGATTGACGCCGCCGCGCAGGGCGAGTTCGTGCTGGCGGTCGCCGCCCGGTACCAGCGAATAGAGGCTTTCTCCGTCAGCGTCGCTCGCCCATCCCGCCGCGAGATCGTTTGCGGTGATGATGACCGGAGAGACGCTGTCGCTGGCGCGAGCCGGCCGCACGCCGCCATCGGCTGGCGGTGGCGGCAGCGACTCGATCCATGTTGCGCCGGTCGTGTAACGGCCGATAAAACCATCGATGAGATAGAAGGTTTTCGTCACGACGTGATCGGCCGGAACGGTTTCGAGCTCCGGCACATCGACGCCATCGAGCAGCGTGCGCAGCCATTTGGCTTCCGGCGTCGGCGGCCCGCCGGGACGCGCGGTGAGCGCGTCGCGCGTGTCGAAAATAATCGTGCCGCCTTGCTTCATGAAAGCGGCGGCCTTGGCGACCGCCTCCCGCGGCGGCTGTGGTTTTGTCGCGACGATCGGCCAATAGAGCAGGGGATAAAAACTTAATTCATCGCGCGCGGGGTCAATCGCGGCCGGATCGCCGGGCGAGAGCGACGTACGGCGTGCGAGCACGTGAGAGAGACTGGCTAAGCCCTGCCTGCTCTCCTCGTCGACCCGCGCGTCACCGCTCACCACATAAGCGAGCCGCGTCTTGAGCACGGAGGCGAGATCGGGCGGGGGGACGCTTGCGGCGGCGGGCTCGGCCATGAGCCGCGCGGGTGTGGCCGCGAGCAGGAGCGAACCGGCGGCGAGGATCATGAAAGAAGCGAGGGCGCCCCGCGCAGGCTTGCGCAAACCCCCAGAGAGCCAAAGCGAGGTCAAACAATCGGCGGCGAACAAGAGAAACGCCGCAGCGATGAGCCAGGGCCTGAGATCGACTGGGGCAGTTTCGCTTAGTGGTTCCGTGACAAAGCCAAAGCCGGAATAATCCGCTGGCATGAGGGTTTCTTGCGGTCCCAAGGTATTGACGGCAACAAGCCCATCAGGCGGTCCATAAAAACCTGGCGGATGTTCGGGCAAGGCTGCGCCTTCAAACCCGGCAGGAATGGCGATCGCGTCCGGCGGCGGGGCTCCGAGCACCCCAAAACCATCGAGGGTCCGGTTCGGCGCGAGGGCTGCGGCTGACTGAGCCTTCGTCGCATCCGCCGCTTGGGGGTCCGCTTCCTTCGCGGTCTCCCCCGACAAAGCAATGATCTTGCGCAGCATATCGACGAACAATCCTGAAAGCGGCAGGTTCGACCAAGTGGTGTCCGCCGTGACATGGAACAAAATGATCATGCCCTTGCCCTGCCGCGCGGCGGTGACAAGGGGGGTCCCATCCGAAAGCCGTGCCCAAGTCTTGCCCGAGAGGCCAGGGTCCGGCTCGGCCAGAACCTGGCGCGAAACGGTGACCTCATCGGGGACAGCCAAACCGAAGAATGGGCTCTCACGGTCGAAGGGCGCAAGTTTTTTCGGCGTATCCCAAGACATCGCGCCGCCCAGCACCCGGCCCCCCCGGCGCAGCCGGACGGGAACAAGATCGTCAGCGGCCGCGGCGAGATGAGTTCCGGCAAAGCGAACGAGGACGCCCCCATCCTCGACAAAACGCCTAAGATCATCATGCGCCTCGCCAGGCATCATGCCGACATCGGCCAAGATCATGATCGCCACATGATCGCCGAGAAGGGAACGCACCGGATCGGTGGCGGAAGCGCTTGCCTGACGGACATCCGCGAAAGGCGAAAGTGCCTTGGTGAGATAATAGGCCGGTGCGAGCAGCGGCTGCGCAAGATCCGCTGTTTCGCCGCTGACCAGTCCGGCGCGGCGGCGCCGCCAGCGCTCATCCAGAAGGAAAACCGCCGCCGCCGAATGTTCGCGAGCGATTTCGAGACGGGCGATCTCATTGCGCAATTCGACCGGCATCTCGAATTTGGCTTGCGCCTCGTTTGCCCCGGCGAAATCGAACGAAGCTTCGCCCAGCGCGAGCCCCTTGCGATCGAGCGCGCGGACAATGCCCTGCTCGGGGCTCGAAGGCGCCGCGCGGAGCACGCGCACATCGAGACGTCCGGTTTGGTTTTGCGCGCTAGCGAGCGCGCGAACAGTCGTGCTATCCTTCATGAGCGTGAGTTCGCCGGCCAGTGCCGCTAGCTGGCCCGTGAACTCCCGCGCATGGCCGCGATCGAGCCCGTCGGCGATCCAAACAAGGGAAGGCTTTTGATGAGTGGCGGCATATTTCTCGATCGCGGTTAGAACCGGCAGACGGTCCGGGATGAACGGCACGGGCTTAAGCGCCCGCAGACGGTCTTGTGCCTTGGCTGCCTCGAGAGGCACGATGTCGCGGGCAGCTTCCGATGTCGCGACGACCGCGGCGAGCTGCGAATTTTGCTCAGCCGCCTCGATGCGGCGAGCCGCGGCGGCAATTCTGCGCTCCCAGCCTGGTGCCGCGGGCCAGCCATTGTCCAGCACGATAAGTAAGGGTCCCGTCTGCTTTCCCGCGGCCAGCGGGTTCAAAACGGGTCCCGCCATCGCGAAAATCAGGCAGGCCGCGATGGTAAGACGCAAAAGCAGCAGCCACCAGGGCGTGTGCGACGCAGTCTCATCCCTTGGGCGAAGACCCAGAATGAGCCGCAGCGGAGGAAACGGCACAAGCGCCGGGCGCGGCGGCGTGATACGCAGTAGAAAATACAAAAGCGGCAGGCTTGCGAGTGCGGCAAGCACAAAGGGAAAGGAGAAAGCAAGCGGTATCCCGAACATCAGCGGGCGGTCCCTCGCTTTGCATGCGGATTGAAGCCCGGATTGGCATCGAGTTGGACCCGCAAGGCGAGCAAGGCCTCAGTGGCTGGCCGGTCGGTCCGGTGTACCATCAAGGTCCAATCGCGTGAACGCACTGATGTTGCAATAGCATCGCGATGCAAGGCTAGGCGGCGGATATAGTCTGGCCGGAATGTTTCCGCTTGGCCCACGCGCAACCGCGCCTTTGAATCGACATCCACGAATTCGGTATTCCCGGTGAAAGGAAAGTTTTCCTCGACCGGATCTGCGATCATGATGAGATGGCCGCGGGCGCCGCGCTCGGCAATGCTCTCAATGGTGGCCGAAATCAAGGCCGGATCAGCGAGAAAGTCGCCGATCAGAATGGCTTGGGCACCTTGCGGCAAGCTCATTCGCGCAGGCAGTTCCTCCGGCACGTAAGCGGGCGTGGTTTCCTGCGCCAGCAAAACTTCGGCGAAACGTTCGACGATTTGTCTGACCGCGAGGGCCGGGGTGAGTCCAAGGAGTCCGGCGCGTTCGCCGCCGCGCACGAGCAAATCGGCAGCCGCGAGCCCGAGCACGAGCGCGCGATCGATTTTCGGCTGCAACGCGAGCTTGGACGCAAACCACATGGAGGCGGAGCGGTCGATCCAGATGTAAACCGTATGTGCCGCCTCCCATTCGCGCTCGCGGACATAGAGCCGTTCGTCCTTGGCGGAACGGCGCCAATCGATCCGGCTTGCCGCCTCGCCCGCAACGAAAGGGCGAAATTGCCAGAAGGTCTCGCCGGTGCCCGCGCGCCTGCGTCCATGGACGCCATGCATGACGCTGGCCGCAGCTTCTTTCGCGCTCGCGCAGAGACCTGGAAAACGCCGTGCCAATTCAAGCGCATGGTTCTGGTGACGGCGCCCTGCGCGGCTTTCAGTTTTCTCAAGAAGCCGGACTGTCGCCATCGATCAACCGGACCGTCCGGCGAGCTGGGCAACGAGATCGCTCACGCTCAGGCCTTCGGCGCGCGCGGCGAAAGTCAAGGCCATACGATGTTTAAGTACCGGGACGGCGAGCGCCACGACATCGTCGAGGGAAGGCGATAGACGCCCGCCGAGGAGGGCGCGGGCGCGGGTCGCGAGCATCAAGCCCTGCGCCGCGCGGGGTCCTGGACCCCAGGCGATATGCTGAGTGACCTTTGGGTCTCCCTCGCCCGGACGCGCCCGGCGGACAAGATCGAGAATGGCATCGACCACGCTTTCCCCGACCGGAAGCCTGCGAACGAGCCGTTGAGCGGCCATGAGGTCCTCGGCGCTCATCGCAGATTTTGGTTCAACGTGGGTGTCGCCCGTCGTCTCGATCAGGATCCGGCGCTCCGCCGCACGATCGGGATAAGCGACATCGATTTGCATGAGAAAGCGATCGAGCTGGGCCTCGGGCAGGGGATAGGTTCCCTCTTGCTCGAGTGGATTTTGCGTGGCTAGCACATGAAAGGGGCGCGGCAGATCGTGCCGTTCGCCGGCGACGGAGACGTGATATTCCTGCATTGCCTGGAGCAGTGCCGATTGGGTTCTTGGACTTGCCCGGTTGATTTCGTCGGCCATGAGCAATTGGGCAAATACGGGTCCCCGCACGAAGCGGAAACTGCGGCGCCGGTCGGCGGCTTCCTCGAGAACTTCGGATCCCAGAATATCGGCGGGCATCAAATCCGGCGTGAACTGGACGCGGCGCGTATCTAAGCCGAGAACGGCGCCAAGGGTTTCGACAAGCTTCGTTTTGGCGAGGCCCGGCACACCGACGAGCAAGCCGTGACCGCCGGAAAGGAGCGTGACCAAGGCCTGTTCAACAACGTCCGCCTGACCAAAGATGACGGTCTCGATCGAATTGCGAGCCGCGGCGATTCTCTCAAGCGTAGTCTCGGCTGTGCGCAGCATGGCGGCTTCAAGCGAAGCCGTGATTGCTTCCGACATGAGTATGTTAGCCTTCTGGCTTGTTGCATGAACGAAACTTCATCACGATGCCGGGGCCGCGCAATGATTTACGTGAAATGATAACTCTATATGTGGCAAGGCGTATGATCAAAACAATTCGATAAACCCATAGAATCGGGCAGAGATTATGGCCGAAGAGTTTCTTGTCAAATGGGGACGGCGGACAGGTGATAGTACAAAGCTAAATACCGAAAACATGGCCACGGCTTTGCCGCCGGTAGAGCAATGGAATCCGCCGTTTTGCGGCGACATCGATATGCGCATCGCTCGCGACGGGACTTGGTTTTACTGCGGCACGCCGATCGGCCGGCCCGCCCTGGTGCGGCTATTCTCGACCATTTTGCGCAAGGATACGGACGGCTATGTTCTCGTCACGCCCGTCGAGAAAGTCGGCATAAAAGTGGAGGACGCGGCTTTTCTGGCCGTTGAAATGACGGTGGCACGGCCGCAACTGGAGCAAGTCTTGCGATTTTCGACAAATGTTGGTGATTGGGTCGAAGCGGGTAGCAGTCATCCGATTAGGTTCGAAGTAACCGCTTCTGGCGGAATAAAACCCTATATCCATGTGCGCGGCGATCTATGGGCGCTCGTCACCCGCGCCGTGACGCTTGATCTCGTCGAACTCGGCGAAATAAGGGAGCATCAGGGGGTGCGCCGTTTCGGCGTGGTTTCGGCGGGTGTTTTTTTCTCCATGACGAACGCCGCAGAGATGGAAGCGATCGAGGCGGCGACGTAAGGGAAGCTCATGCAAGCCGAAGTGTCAGCTGACAAGCGTTTTGCCCCAGCCACGATCTTCGCGCATGTGCGGAGGCGCCTCACGCTTTCGTCCGATCGCGATTGGCAGCAAAGCGATCCTAGCCTTTGCCCCGCTGCGGTCCTTATAGGATTGGCCGCCTATCCGGACGAGGTCAGGGTCATTCTTACGCAACGGACGGCGGCCTTGCGGGTTCATTCCGGCCAAATCGCGTTTCCCGGGGGCAAGATCGATGCGCATGACAGAAATGCCGCCGCTGCCGCCTTGCGCGAGGCGCAGGAGGAAATCGGCCTCGACCCGCGCCATGTCGAGCCGCTCGGCACGCTCGACCCTTATCCGACCGGAACCGGCTTTTGCATCATCCCCGTGGTGGCCAAAGTCACCGCCCCTCTCGCCTTCAAGATCAATCCAGGCGAGGTGGACGAAGCCTTCGAAGTGCCCTTCGCCTTTCTCATGGACGCAGCCAATCACGCGCTGCACGATAAAGAGATCGAGGGGAAACTGCGGCAATTTCATGCGATACCTTATGGCGCCCGGAACATTTGGGGCGTGACCGCCGGCATTTTGCGCAAACTCTATGAAAGGCTTTATGGCTAATGTGGCGCGCCGTCCTCGATCCGCTTCTTTTGTTTGCGTCGCCTTTCGCAGCCTATGCCGCCTATCTCATTTTGCGCCGGAAGTACCCTTTCACGATCGAGCATTGGAGCAAAGGCGCGGTCTCGACGCTCGCCTTGGCGGGTCTCGCGATCGCCGCCACTGGTATGCTGGCTTTCGGCATTTTCGCGCCGCGCCACGAGGGCGCCTATATACCGGCGCATATCGAGAATGGCCGGCTTGTGCCGGGTCGCTTGCAATGAGCCAGACGGAAGACCAGGCTATTGCGGCGCCGGACGCGCTCATCGCCCTGTTCGGCGACCAAGCCTTGCTGAGCGTTCTAGGCGCGCTCGCTCTTGCGGCAGAGGAAACCCGGATTGTCGGCGGCGCCTTGCGCGATGCGCTCTTTGGGCGGACCGTGCGCGAAATCGATCTTGCGACCACGCTTTTACCTGATGCGGTCATGGCGCGAGCGAAAGCGGCAGGCCTTCGCGCCATTCCGACTGGGCTTCAACACGGCACCGTAACCGTGCTCACTGGGGAGAAGACCTTCGAGGTGACGACGCTGCGCGAAGATATAGCGACCGATGGCCGCCATGCGGAAGTCCGCTTCGGCCGCGATTTTCGGATCGATGCGCTTCGCCGCGATTTTACGATGAACGCGCTCTCCATGGGACCTGGCGGAAAACTCTTCGATTACACCGGCGGCCTTGCCGATATTGCTACCCGCAAAGTGCGGTTCATCGGCGAGCCCGAGCGGCGTATCAAGGAGGATTATCTGCGCATCTTGCGCTTTTTCCGCTTTTCGGCTGATTTCGGTGAAGGTCCGCTCGATTCCGCGGGGCGTTCTGCGTCGATCAGGGAAAGAGAGGGCCTCACCCGCCTGTCGCGCGAAAGAATCCGGGCCGAGCTCTTGAAGCTTCTTGCGGCGCGCAGAGCGGCCGAAGTCTGCACGGAAATCTGCGAAGATGGGTTGCTGCTTCCACTCCTTGCCTTGGCGCCGAATCCGGCAAGGCTGCGGCGCCTGGTGACGATCGGCGCGCATTCGCGGCAAGGTTTGCCGCAAGACCCGCTTCTGCGGCTTGCCGCGCTTTGCGTATCTCTGCCCGAAGACGCCGAGCGCCTGCGCGAGCGGTTGCGGCTTTCCAATGCGGAAGCCGAGCGTCTCGAAGCCGCCGCCCACGCGCTCTGCGGCCTGCATGGGCGGAACGAGCCGCCAAGCCCCGCTGAATTGCAGAGCTTGCTATTCCGTTATGGCCGCCAGGCATCAGCCGACGCAATCCTCTTGGCACAAGCCGATGCCCTTCCGGGGCATGATGGCGAATGGGCGCGGGCACAAGAAGTTCTCCGCGAGACCCCTGAGCCGCGCCTGCCGTTTTCGGGCGCCGACATGATCGCGCGTGGCATCACCGAGGGGCGCGCCATCGGCGAGGCGTTAAGGGCGTTGCAAACGCGCTGGATAAAGGCTGGCTTTCCGAACGACCCTGAGAGCCTGGAGAATTTGCTTAACGATATACCGAGCCATGCAAAATAGGGCCGCAAAACAGTGTGCTGCTAGTATAGAATAGGGTCATGCGCCCATCGAGGCATCATTTGCGGGCGGGTGGAAAAGCGTCGTGAACGCTGAGCAAAAGACACCGGCGAATATTGCGCGCCGTCTCTCGGGCCGGGCCCGGAAGGCGGCGTCCCGTGACGGCGGCTGGCGGCGTGAGACCTATACGCTGCCGCGCCTCGAGGCGCGCGACAAGGCGCGTGACTATTTTCTGAAGTTCCCGAAAGCTGCCTATATGACGGAAATCGAATCCTGGCGCGAACTCCCGGGGGACTGCATCGAGTTCACGATCCGCCGCTTGCCCAGCGCCGATTGACCGGCGCCGCAAACATCATCATCATCCGCTAGACTGATCGTCTAGCCATCAGTTTTGTCCGGTTTTGCCCCTCGACTGGACAAAAATGTTTCACGTGAAACACTTTGGTACGATTGACGCTCTGCGCAAATACACTTTTGCAAGGCGGCGCAGCGTGCGAAGCCGGGATTTGGGGCGAGTAAAATTCTGCGATAGGATTACCCTTTGGCTTTGTGATTTTTAGGCTTTGCGATTTTTGAAGATCTTTGTGATCGAGGTTTGCTTGGCGTTCACGATGTCCTCCAGCGGCTTGCCCAGAGAGTGAGGCGCAGGTCGGCCAAAATGGCTCAAACCAGATAATAAAGGCTGACCTCGCGGTCTTCGTCGGGTCCCGATACCCGGCAGTGGTCACATTTGTTGGCAGCACCGAGCAATCGATAGGCATAGCGCACGGCCTTGAGGGTTGCGGAATACTCCTTACTCTCCTCTGGGAAAATTTGTTCCGGCGGGAACCAGTCCTGGAAGCGAAGCCTTGTGATCGCATGCTCAAAGTCGGGCCGGACGCCCGCCAGCAGAACCGTTATTTTGTTCCTCTTCATCTCCTTCAAGAAATGTTCGATTCGCTCGAGGCAGACCACATCGGGATTTCGCATGCGTTTCAGGCGCAGCACGATGAACGGGATATTTTGCTGGATGGCACGCCGCTGCAACTCATAGAGAGTGCGGTCGAGTTCCGGCGCGGCGCCAAAAAAAAGCTCGCCTTCCAAGTCAATCAAAATCATGGACGCGCATGGCGGATCGGATGCAAGGCGTCCGCGCACGATATGCTCCGGCGTGACAACCAGTTCAGCTGCTCTCAACTTCGCCGCGCGCGGGATGAACCAAAGGAGCGACACAGCGACGCCGGCGAGGACCGAATATTCAACGCCGATGAAAATCGCGGTGACGGCGGTGATCAAAACCTGTCCCGTGTCAAAGCCCGACGCGCGAAAAGTATAGCGAAGGCGCGACACGTCGATAAGCCTTGCGGCGGTGAGCACCAGCAGGCCAGCCAAGGCCGCCTTGGGAATAAAATGGATCAAGGGTGCGAAGAGCAGCAATGCCACGGCGACCGTCAAGCCAGTGACGGCTCTTGAGGCCCGCGAGACGGCTCCCGCTTGGAAATTGATCCCCGAACGCGAGAGGGAGCCAGACCCCGGCAGGCAGCGGAAGAATCCGCCAGCCAGATTGGCGATGCCTTCCGCAAGGCATTGGCGATTATAATCGAGTAGCTGATGCGTGTGGATGGCGATGGATTTGGCGATGGCCAGCGCCTCAAGCAACCCCAAAAAGGCGATGGCGAAGGCGCTTGAGGAAAGCTCAAAAACCCAGGTGAATTTGATCTCCGGAATATGCGGCGATGGCAGAACTGCCGGCACTGAACCGGCGACCGCGATCGCGGTCTTGCCGCCAGCATCCGGCTGTGTCCAGCCAAGGAAAAGGCCGCGGCGACAAGCCCTAGAACCGCCAGCATGTCGAGCCGCGGCCAATGATAGGTGCGCACCGCTTTGCGTAAAAGCAAAGCGAGCCCAACCGTCGCCGCGCTGATGACAATTGCCCTGGGATTGACCGGCCCCCCTCGGTTAGGGTCAGCCACAGGGATGCAAAACATCCTGGTGCCCCGTGCCGCGCTCATGCACACCGAGAAGATTGCCGATCTGGCCGATCGCCAGCAGAAACGCTGCTCCAACCATGAAGCCGAGAATGACGGATTCGGAAATATAGCGGGTCAAATCTCCGAGCTTCGGGACAGCGATTAAGATTTGGATACTTCCAGTCATAATGCCGAGAAGAAACATGCCTTCGGCTGCTTCGACGCGGGCATCCGGATCAAAAAAACCAAAGCGCTGAAGACGACAAGAGAAATGGCGCTGGTCGGTCCATTGATTACATGCGAGGAGGACCCGAAAACCGAGGCGATGATGGTAATCACGATGGATGAGTAAAGCCCGAACCGGGGATCGACTCCGGCGATCACGGCGTACGCCATGGCCTCCGGCAAGGCAATCGCGGCCACCGTCAGCCCGGCCAGCAAATCCTTCCGGCCATCGCCCCGGCTGTAATTCAGGCCAAATGGTCCGCGCGCAAAATTTGGGGCAAGCATGATTTTCGTCCTTGAACCTCCGAAGGCAAGGAACCTCGGCTTAAAGGGTTGGCGGCTTCAAGATCGAGTGAATGACACCATTGTCGGCGAAGAGTTTTTGCTGAGCATGGTGCCCGTCCCTGGCGACAAAAATCAGCGGAAATAGATCGAGCTTAGAAAGCGGCTGGAATATCATCCATTCATTGCCGGTTCCGGTGCCGAGATTCTTGGCCGTGATGGGGTCAGTCGCCAGGGCGATTGCGCCGATGGCAGCCAAATTGAGCCAAGGGACTGTAAGTCCACGTCCACGCTGCGATGGCCGAAATCCAAATCCCATGATAGCACAAATCAGTTTATGGATTTTATAGACCATACGGCATATCGAAACCCCGTCAACCTCTTGGAGCCCAGCGGCCGCCACGGATTTCAGAGCAGGTCAAAACTCTGACGAACAGGGCAAATGATATACCCGTGATTTAACAAAGCTGGTTAGCTCTCAGTCACCCGGACGCGGAGCCACCTGTCAGGCAGCGTGTGGCCTCACGTGCATTGGAGTGTTCGATGGACTATTTTATCATTTGCGTGACGGCGGTCCTGGTGTCTGGCGTGACCTTGTTTTCCGGCTTTGGCCTTGGCACCGTTCTCATGCCAGCCTTCGCGCTCTTCTTTCCGGTGCCAGTTGCGATTGCCGCGACCGCGATCGTCCATCTCGCCAACAATCTGTTCAAGCTCGGCCTCGTTGGCCGGAGCGCGGATTGGCGTATCGCGCTGAAGTTCAGTCTCCCGGCCGCGATCGCCGCCGTCGCGGGGGCGAGCCTTTTAGATGATTTCGCCGTTCTGCCGGCGATCGCGAGTTATCATGTGGGAGGCAGGATGCATGAGATCACCGCCATCGGCTTGGTGATCGGCTTGCTTATCGTGCTATTCGCCTTGCTCGAACTCAGTCCGAGATTTGCCGAACTGAAGTTTCCGCCCCGGTATCTCGTTTTCGGCGGCTTACTTTCGGGATTTTTCGGCGGACTCTCCGGCAATCAGGGAGCGTTGCGTGCAGCCTTCCTGATCAAGGCGGGGATGACAAAAGAAGTATTCATCGGCACCAGTGTCGTATCGGCAGTGATTGTCGACACCGCGCGTCTGGCCGTCTACGGTTTGTCCTTCACCCGCCACGGTTTCACATTTCTGCCGTCCAGCATGATTGGCATCGTCGCCGCCGCGACCGTGGCGGCATTTATTGGCGCCTATTTTGGCGCTCGACTTATCGGCAAAGTGACGCTGCGAGCGATCCAGCTGACCGTCGCGGCGGCGATGACGTTGGTTGGTTTTGGCTTGGCGGCAGGTTTGATTTAGTAGCGCGCATTCGGTCTAAAGAACGACGTCGGGGGTTTGCCAGGCCAGATGCTGGCCAGCATCGACCGCGATCATTTGTCCAGTCACATTGCGCGCTCTGGCAAAATAGAGAACTGCGTCGGCGATATCGTCCGGCGTGACCGCGCGGGCGAGCGGCAGGCCACGCACTTCCTGCGCGAATCCCGCTTCGCCCTGGTTCTCGTTCGGAAAGACAGGGCCAGGCCCGACGGCGTTTACGCGTATGCCTTGCGGTGCGAAGGCTTGCGCCATCGTCCGGGTTGCAGTCCAAAGCGCCGATTTGCTCAAATTATAAGTGAAGAATTGGGGCGTCTGACGAAAGACCCTTTGATCGATGATGTTGACAATCGTCCCTTCGGTTCCAGTAGGCAACTGCTTGGCGAAATCGCGCGAAAGAATTAGAGGCGCCTTTAAATTCACTGAGAAATGCTCTTCCAAAAGTTCAAGATCGAAGGTCACCGCATCGTCCGCCTCGAATATCGCAGCATTGTTGACGAGTAATGTGAGCGGCCCAAAGATCGCAATGGCCTCGGCGGCAAGCCTAGCGAGCGCGGCGGTTTCACGGAGATCGGCGGGCAAGACACGCGCCTTGCCGCCTTGCGCGGTAATGCTCGCCACCGCCGTCTCGGCTTGGGCGCGCGAGGTCTTGCTGCAATGCAGAACGACATAATAGCCGGCGGACGCGAGCCTCTCGGCAATCCGCAGGCCTATCCCTTTTGCCGCTCCCGTCACGAGCGCCGCGCCGGGTGAAGCCACAAAATCAGACGCGTCATGCATGGCCTCGTATCCTAACCGCAACTGATTTGTCATAACCGTGATCGTGTCGATGCCATCATGTCATGCCAATCAAATCGATGACATTTCCCGGCTAATTTGTTAAGTTTCGTTATGTCGGTTTGCACGCCGCCGGCTGTGCTGCACCGCTTTTTGGATGTTCCACCAAAAGCGGCTTTAGAGAAGGGCGTTGGAACAACCGCACCGCAAAAATGCGAATGAGGAGAGAAATCATGGGCCTTTTGAGCTTCACGAAATCGGTAGGCGCGAAAATTTTTGGCGCGACCGACAGCGGCGCCGCTCCGCCGGATCAATTAAAGAAGGAGGCCGAGAAACACGGTCTCGATGTTTCGAAAGTCGACGTCAAGACCGAGGGCGATAAAGTCGTGCTCACCGGCAGTGCCACTTCGACGGCGGAAGCCGAGAAGATCGCTCTGGCCGTGGGCAATTCCGTGGGCGTTTCGACGGTCCAAAACGATATCACAGCTGCCGATAAAGCTCCGGATTCAAAGTTTTATACTGTAAAGCCCGGTGATTCACTCTGGAAGATCGCCGAAGCCGAATATGGCCACGGTCATGGCGGTAAATATCAATTGATCTTTGATGCCAACAAGCCTTTGTTGTCGGATCCTGACAAGATTTATCCTGGCCAAGTGCTGCGGATTCCACCGCTCGCCAACTGACCCAAGGGCCAAATTCCAGACCTTGAGCGTGTACCGAATTGGCGTTTCGGCTTTATCGATCAAAATATGCTCTAGGCTTTTGAATCTGTGAGGCATTCCTGATCAGAGGATTTCATTTGATCGGGAGGTGCTCTGGTCTCAATCTTTCGTATTCTACTTGACCTGACCAGCGGTCCGTGCCTGGTCTCGTCATTGGTGACGGATACTCATCCGCCCGCCGCCACGCAAGCTCGTTGCTCGTCTGCCGCTGCGATTCATCCGGCGGCAGGAAGCAAGGCGCGGGCGCCGATTCAACAAGGCGGCGGTGCGGCGGCGTGTAATGGCTGGGACTAAACCCGACCCGGCGTACGGCGGCGGCTCGATGATCTCCTGTTGGCCGCCGCATTCAATCAGTGCCGGCATGCCGAAATATGCCGCCCAATGGCGCCAGGCATCCGTGCTTGCGCCCCGATTGCTGGCAGCGTGCAAAATTACAGAAAGTTCCGGATCTCGGTGGGTGAGGCGGACGCTGAAGTGCATGCCGTACGAGTGTTCCTCGCGGGCGAGAACCACGCCTGCATAACTCTCTACAGGCACAATGAGATGCATTTTCACACCCCGCAGACGCCGCTTGATTGTGATGCAGCGCGGCGCAAGTAGGATCGTCCGGCACCCGCCATCGGCGCGCGCATCATGGGCGGCCCATGCCCGGTATTCATTTGGGGCGCCGGAAGCAAAGAGAGCCTGTCGCATATGTCCGCCTCAGCCGTAGCGTTAAGATCGAGAGAGTTTCGACTAAGGGTGGATCCAATTCGCTAAATTCTTAGGTGAATCAACGGTAAACTGGAATTCGCGGATAAATTTGTCAGGTGTGGCTGCTCGACAGTTTCCAACGCGATTCAAATTTTAACGATCTTCGCTGCCGCGCCAAGACGCTCTAAGCGTAGAAGCCTCGCCAAGCGAGGGCGGTGCTGCAACGGGAAGGGAAACACTTGTCTATCGCACTGCAGCACGATAAGCCAAGCCAGCCTTTCTCCCATTTACGGCGACTGACCTTGATTGCAATCTCGCATGGGGATGCTCTGATTGATTCCATCGCGGATGCCGCCCGCGGCGCCGGCGCGCTGGCGCTCGGGTTTTTTCGACCGGGAGCAATGACCAGCGCCGGAATTTCGCACAAGAAGGGCGGCTCTCCGGTTACCGAAGCCGATTATGCTGTGGACCGGTTTTTAAAGAAACGTCTTGAAACCCTGGTGCCGGAAGCTGGCTGGCTTTCCGAGGAAACCGAGGATACGCCGGCGCGTCTTTCGAAGAGTCTGGTTTTTGTGGTTGATCCCATCGATGGCACGCGTGGCTTTATGACAGGCCGGGACGCCTGGTCCATTTCGGTTGCGCTGGTCGAGCACGGACGCCCTTTGTTCGGCATCGTCCATGCGCCAGCGCTTGGGGAAACCTATGTCGCCGTCAAAGGCGCCGGTGCAAGGCTTAATGACAAGGCTATTGCCGTCTCGAAAATTCGCGCGATCGAGGTGGAGGCACGGGTAGCGGCCCCAGTATTCCTCGCCAAGCGTCTGCACGAAGCCGGACTACGATTTGATTTGCAACCCAAAATTCCGTCGCTTGCCTTGCGTATTGCCGCAGTTGCCTCAGGTGCGCTCGATGCGGGCTTCGCCTCGGAAAATTCCCATGATTGGGATATAGCGGCGGCTGATCTCATCCTCCATGAAGCAGGAGGCCGCTTGGCAAGCCTCGACGGATGCGCGATTATCTATAATCGCCAGGATACGCGTCACGGTTTGCTCACCGCCGCCCCAGAGCAAATTCATGCCGAAGTCAACGCCGCGGCACGTTTAGTGAACGGCCTCGCCAATGGATAATTTCTAGAGCGTTTCCTGGTCATTTGGTATCGGCTGATCGAAATGAAATCGCTGTTAAGAATAGGAGAATTTCAGATTCGAAAAAATCGCGCACATGTTCCAGGACATGCTGGAGCGGCAACCAACGGTTAGCGCAAAACGGGGGCGTTTCCCCTCCAAGCAGAGAGCCGGCTTGCGTGAAACGAAGGATTGGGAGCATTTTCAAGGTTTCTGAAACATGCAAAAGCTTGTAGCGGGATGCGGCCGTAAGGCCACCAAAATCTTTGGATGGGAAGCTCATGACCACGGATGGCAAACAACTCCTCCACTTTGTATTTGGTGGCGAGCTCAAGGATTTGAGCGGCACCGAATTTCGCGATTTGTCCAAGCTCGACGTCGTCGGCTTTTTTCCCGACTACGCCTCAGCGGTGCAAGCCTGGAAAGCCAAGGCGCAGGCAACGGTGGATAATGCACATATGCGCTATTTTGTTACACATATGCATCGTCTGATCGACCCCTCGAAAGACCAACATTGAATGTGACGCCTTTCTCTCGGCATTTCGGCAAGACGAGCCGGTCGAGAGGGTCCGCCCGTTTGAAATATCCAGGGCCGCCGTGAAAACTTCGCCGCTGCTCGCGGCCTATCGTCTGGCAAGCGCTAGCCTTGGGCTGATCGGGCCAATATATGTTTACTGGCGGGGAAAGCTCGGCCGCGAAGATTTTTCGAGACGCCGCGAGAGGCTCGGTATGCCATCGCTGGAGCGGCCCGGCGGGCCCCTCGCTCTTCTGCATACGGCGAGTGCCGAGCAAGCGGCCGTCCTGCCGCCTCTTATCGAAAAACTCGGGCAGCTTGGCTTTACCGTCGTTTTGGCGACTGGCAATGGAGCTGCCGGCCGGTTCCATGCGCCGCGGCTGCCGCCCTTGTTGCACCAGCTTGCACCGCTCGACGTGCCACGTTTCACGGCGCGGTTTCTCGATCATTGGCGGCCTGATATCGTCCTTCTCTCCGGTGCGGAAATTCCGTTTAATCTCATCGTTGAAACCAGCCGCCGCGACATTCCCCTCGCGCTCGCCGACGCCCGCCTGTCAGCCCGGTCCTTTCTGATTTGGCGCAAATTTCCGGCTCTCGTTAGATCGATTCTGGGGCGGATCGATCTTTGTCTCGCGCAAACGAGCACGGATGCGGGCCGTTTTGCGAAACTCGGCATGCGGGAAATTCAGGTAACCGGCAATCTCAAATATGATTTTGCGCCGGCGCCGGTGGATCAATATAGTTTGGCACGGCTTCTCGCGCGGATCGGGACACGTCCGGTGTGGCTCGCCGATGGAACCTATCCAGGCGAGGAGGAGATAGTGATGGCGGTGCATCGGCGGCTGACACCTCAATTTCCGGACCTTCTGACGGTAATCGTGCCGCACGACCCCAAACGCGGCTTTGAAATCGCGCAAAGTGCCGTGAAAACGAAACTGACCGTGGGGCTGCGCGGCGGCGATCGCGAAACCGCGCCTTTGCCGGAAATCTATATCGCCCATATCAGGGGCGAGGCAGGATTGTTTTACCGCGGCGCAGATGTAATTTTCGCCGGCAAATCCCTATGCAGCGACGGTGGCAGAAATCCGGTCGAGGCGGCAAGTCTTGGCTGCGCGATCCTGCATGGCCCGGATGTCGATGATTTCGAGGAAATTTATAAAGCGCTTGATGATGCTGGCGGCGGCGGTCTGGTTTTCGACGCCGAAACGCTCGCAAAACAATTGGCGCTGCTTTTCTTTGACAAAGCCGAGCTACGGTCGATGGCGCGCGCCGCCGCCGAGACGGCGGAGAAGCTTGACAGCGCCTCGAATCGTATCGTCGTGGCGCTCAAGCCCTATCTCGCTCAGGCGATCGTAGCGTCAACAGGCGGGGATGCATGAGGACGTGCCGACTTACTCAGATTGTGCGGAGGTCACACAGGCCAGAAATGCTTCCAGGAGTAGCCCAACTTTGGATACGGGCAAGCATATGAATTCAGACTCGCGGCTATCTTCGCCATTCATTATAGGCGCGACAGTCTCGATAAAAGACGCTCTCGATATAAAATGGGTGATGATCAATGTCTGGAGCGGGAATGTCGACTAAACAATATAAAAACTCACCTATCGACGAGGCCATGTGCGAATTTACGTTCGCCTCCAATATTCCTAACGCTCCTTTTGATTTGGCCTTACCGGGGCGGCTGCAAGTCCATCGCTTGATGGACGAATACAAGGGTCATGTTCGTACGCAAAACCGTCAAACAATTATGACCAATGAAAATGCGCCGAATGTTGCCGTCCAAAGCGCTTTGTTTCGTATCCAGATCCCGAATATAGAAGGCACCCGTCTGATCTCTATTGGTCAGAACACGTTGGCAATAAGCACCCTGCGCCCATATGACGGGTGGGAGAGCTTTCGGCTACGCATTGGAAAGGCATTGCAAGCTTATTGGGAAATCAAGACACCTGCGAGCGTTACCCGAATTGGCATTCGATATATAAACCATATCGTGGCACCGGGGTTGGAAAGGGATCACAGCCGTTTATTGGTAGGCATAGCTGCGCAAGACGCCAATATCGACGCAACATTGTCCAATTTTACACGGCGAGGCGAATATTTGAAGGCAGACGGAACGAAGTTACTGATTACCCAATCGACTTTGCAGCCGGTGTCCCCGAACACGACGGAGTATTTGCTCGATATTGATACCGTTTGGGATAGCAAGCCCCTTGAGGATCGGGCACAAATCATAACAACCGCAGACCAGCTTCATGAGGCGGAAGGCGTGGCATTTGAGGCCTTGATCACGGATGAAGCCAGGAGACTTTTCGATGCAGGCTGCTAGCCACGCCAGGCTCGCCTTTAGTCACGCGCCGAAATCCTTCAAGACGGTCTTGCCGGAACTTGATCCAAGTGCCTCTGTGCTTTCAATAGAGGACTGCGCCAAAATTGGATGAAGCCTATGAATTTGTTGCGCGCTACTGCTTGTTGCAGCCAGGTCGGTCAAGGACGTTCGCGGCATCACGCTGAGCGGTCTATCGTGACGAGACGGTCTAGCGCGCCTTGGCGCCGGACTCCTGAAGGGCCCGTTTGAAAGTGGACCCTTTCAACAGGCCTTATCCCTTTGGCTTGATACCGAGCTTTTGCAGCTTGGCCTCTGGGCTAGCGTAGGGTTCCTGCAGATCGACGTTCCAATAGCGCAAATCCTCGAGCTTGATCGTGGCGCCGGTCACGGCGCAGCGCACGAAAGCACCGGGCCGCAAAATCCGGAATTCGCCGTCGAGATATTCGATTTCGGCTTCTCCCGCAGAGAGCGGGCGGCGTTCAAAACGATTCATGGAAACTGGGCTCAGTTCTAATTTGAAAAGAATATAACGCAATTTTGTCAAATTTGCCACTATCTCCCGCAAAACATCACGTTTCGTGCAACAAGCGCTGTTGGGGATCGAGGCCATTCTGCCTCGAAATTGGGACCAGGCATGTTCGAATTCTTGGGTCATGGCGTCCGCTTGGCGTATATCGACGAGCGGCCGGCGTCGGGCGATCGTGGCGAGCCGATCCTTCTCATCCATGGGTTCGCATCGACCCATGCGGTGAACTGGGTTTTTCCGCAATGGGTGAAAAGCTTGACCGAGGCAGGACGCCGCGTCATCGCTTTCGATAATCGCGGTCATGGCCGCAGCGAAAAATTATACGATCCCGCAGCCTATACCACGCAGATCATGGCGGAGGATGCGTGCGCGCTTCTCGATCATCTACATATCGAGGCGGCTGATGTGATGGGCTATTCGATGGGCGCCCGGATCGCCGCCTTTCTTGCCAAGGCGCACAAAAGCCGCCTGCGCTCGATGATCCTCGGCGGTCTTGGTTATCATCTGGTCGATCGCGGTTCGCTTCCGTCTTCCATCGCTGAGGCCATGGAAGCGCCTGCGCTTGCCGGTATTACCGAGCCGATGCAGCGGACGTTCCGTAGCTTCGCCGAGGCGACGAAGAGCGATCTCAAGGCGCTCGCCGCCTGCGCGCGCGGTGCCCGCCAGCTTATGAGCGAGAAGGATGTCGGTCAAATCGATCTCCCCGTCCTGGTCGCGGTCGGAACGGAGGACGATGTCGCGGGCGATCCGCATAGGCTCGCTGCCTTATTCAGGGCCGCACGCGCGGTGGATATTCCGGGCCGCGATCACAATCGCGCGGTAGGCGACAAAGTCTATAAAGACAGCGTGCTTGAATTTCTTGAACAACGCCCCTGAGCGTCTTGTCCCCGGCTGCCTATATCTTTTTGAGTACCCATCAAACTTGGCTCGCACAAGTTTTTCCGCCGTGCTAGTGCGTAAGGATTAGGATGCACTCAGGCTTTAACGCAGCTCGATCGCGAAGGCGAACCCGGCTTGGAGGCGTGTCATGAGTTCCGCCATGGGGACCGCAAAAGTCGTCACGCTTGCGCGCACCGATCCGGTGTTCGCGCGGCTGCGCGCGGAGGCCGAGGAAGCTGTCCGTAAGGAACCAGACATCGCGGGTTTTATCTTTTCGGCGATCCTCAACCTCGACTCGCTGGAAGCGGCGGTGGTCCACCGGCTGGCGGCAAGGCTCGGACATCAGGCGTTTCCAAGCGATCTCATCGAGCAGGCCTATTTTGAGGCGATTGCGGCCGATCCTGCGATTCCGGACGCCTTCCGCGCCGATATCGCGGCGGTGGTTGATCGCGACCCAGCCTGCACGCGGCTGATCGAGCCGGTACTCTATTTCAAGGGATTTCACGCGATCGAGACCCACCGGCTGGCGCATGCGCTCTGGACGGCCGGCCGCCAGGATTTCGCGCTCTATCTCCAGAGCCGATCGTCCGAGGTCTTCCAGACCGATATTCATCCGGCGGCCCGGATCGGCAAAGGGATTTTCCTCGATCATGCGACGGGTCTCGTGGTCGGTGCCACGGCCGTGATCGGCGACAATGTTTCCATGTTGCAAGACGTGACCTTGGGCGGTACCGGCAAGGAGCGCGGCGATCGCCATCCGAAAATCAAACAAGGCGTGCTGATCGGCGCCGGAGCCAAAATTCTCGGCAATATCGAGATTGGCCGCTGTTCCCGGGTTGCCGCCGGTTCGGTGGTGCTGCACTCGGTGCCGGACAATAAAACGGTAGCGGGCGTGCCGGCGAGAATTGTCGGCGACGCGGGCTGCGCCGAACCCTCGCGCACCATGGATCAAATTCTTGCTCTGGAGCCGGCTGGCGAACCGTCAAACCTCTAGCAGCATGCAATAAAACAGGATCCGAACCGGAAATATGCTCATGTTCACTGTGCCGTCGAGAAGCGTGCTTGTGACACCAGCTCCGCTCGTTTTCCGCTGCCGCTAACCATTTCACGCAAGTGGCTTGTTATTGAGAAGAGGGCATGGCGGAGCATTATCATCACACGCAGCCTGGCACATTCATGTTGGTTGCGTTATTGCCTGCGGCTCTCCTTACGGGGGTATCTGGGGTTTTTGTGATGCTTCGATCCGGGGCGTTGGCGCTGTTTGCGATAGGCGCCTTGCTTGCGGGGATCGCGTGGCTCTTTTCTTCCCTGACGGTAGATGTGAGTGGAACCGAGATTCGCTGGTATTTCGGGCCAGGGCTTTGGAATTATCGCATTGCGCTCGCCGATATCGAAAAAGTCCGGATCGTTCGCAACACATGGTTGAACGGTTTTGGAATCAGGATGGGGCCAGGCCGCCGTCTCTATAACGTTTCTGGGTTCGACGCTGTCGAACTGGTCCTCAAGACTGGCGAAATCCGCCGGATTGGAACGGACGATCCGCGGGGGCTTGCCGATGCGCTCAACTCTGCGGGTTCGAACTGATAGGAGTGCCCGGGCAACGGGAAAGTGGCCAAGGTTGCCGCCGCCATGCTTTTCTGGCAGATCTCTGGCCTCGCCTGAGCATGAACGGTTTACGGTTGAGTATGTTTTCCCCTTGGATGAAATCATGGGACCCGACAGAAACCGCTCAACTTCTGGACCTCGAATGATGATGGATTCGAAAAAGGCGAGCAGCTTGGGATATGCTCAGCGTGACGGCCTCTGTGGCTTTGGAGCGAATCGTGGATAAAGCGGAATTGCAGAAACTGCAGGAGTTCCTGCGCAAATCCCTCGGCAATCAGGGGATCAAGGTCACTCCTGGCAAACGCAATTCCGATGACGCCGACGTGCTTCTCGGCGAGCGCCAGATCGGTGCGGTCACGGTTGACGACGAGGACGGCGACAGGTCTTTCGCCTTCGAAATGAAAGTACCGGTCGAGCGGCCGGTGCTGCAGGATTATTTGCGGCGGCTTTTCGAGACCGACAAATTGAAGATCGTGCCGCGCGGCAAGAAAAACGATTCGGTCGAGCTGAACAATGGCGATGATTTTCTCGGCGTGATTTCGGCGGACGATCCCAAGGCCAAGAGTTTTACCTTGCAGATGGCGATCCTCGATATCGATCTCGATGAATTTTAGGGGCCAGAGGAATGCCGCTTTACGCGCTCGATGGTATTTCCCCCGTATTGCCGGGTGACGATCGTTTCTGGATCGCGCCGGATGCGCAAATCATCGGCAAGGTGCGGCTAGAGGCCGATGTCTCGATTTGGTTCGGCGCCGTCCTGCGCGGCGACAATGAAGAGATTTTTGTTGGCGCCCGCTCCAACATTCAGGACGGCTCGCTGCTGCACACCGACATGGGATATCCCTTGATCATCGGCCCGGATTGCACGATCGGTCACCACGCAATCCTGCATGGCTGCACGATCGGCGAGAACAGCCTCGTCGGCATGGGCGCGACACTTTTGAACGGTGCGAAAATCGGCCGCAATTGCCTCGTCGGCGCCAATGCCCTGCTGACCGAAGGCAAGGAGTTTCCCGACGACAGTTTAATCGTTGGCAGCCCGGGCCGCCTCGTGCGGACCCTTGATTCGGCCTCGGCGGAGCGGCTTCGCGAGAGTGCCGCCCACTATGTCGCCAATGCGCGGCGCTTCGCCAAGGGGCTCGTGGCGTCGCCGGGTTAGTCCGCGCTCACCGCAGTTTTTATGATGATGCTTTAGCCGCCAAACAGCTGCTCGAAAATATTCTGTTGCCTGGCTTGTGGCGCGCGCCTCTCTCCCTGCGTCCCGCCGTTAGGAATATCCGCCGGAGGCAACGGGACATTGCCGCCGTTGCGAGATGAAGGCGCTTGCGACGCTTCGTTGACGCGCGCCGGCAATTCCTGTGGCGGGGCAGGGGGTCTCGCGACTTGTTGCGGCTGGTTCGCGAAAGGCGCGCCGAACAAGCCCTGGGGGAAGGGCCAACCATTGTTCTCCGCCACCGGCACGCTCCCAGCACCATAATCATGCCAAATCCCGCCGGGAAGCGGCTGCGGCGGCACGCCTTGATGCGCGGCGCGCATGAAGCGGGACCAGATTTCTACGGGCAGCGCGCCGCCTGAGGCTTTTTTGGTTGGTGAATTATCGTCATTGCCGAGCCAGACCCCGGTGACGAGATGGCTCGTATAGCCAATGAACCAGGCGTCGCGCCAATCTTGGCTCGTGCCGGTCTTTCCCGCCGCTTGCCAGTCTGGCACCGAAGCCTTGCGCGCCGTGCCGGTCAACAGGGTTTCCTGCATCATCCTATTCATCATCGCCACGTAATTTGGATCGATGACCCGGCCGTTGCTGGTGCCCTTGCGTTGATAGAGGAGCTTGCCGGAGACTGTTTTAACCTTCGCAATGATCTGCGGCTGAACGCCGATGCCGCCATTGGCGAAAGCTGTGTAGGCGGTCACGATCTCGAGGGGCGCGACCTCGGAGGTTCCGAGCGCGATCGACGGATTGGCTTCGAGATCGGACACGATTCCAAGCCGGTGCGCGACCCGGACGATCGCCTTCGGGCCGACTTCGAGGCCAAGGCGCACCGCCACGGTATTCAAGGAGAGTGAGAGGGCCTTCGTCAGCGTCACCGGGCCGAAATACTCGTGCGAGTAATTTTCGGGCTGCCAGCCCTTCACATTGATTGGTGCGTCTTCGCGCACGGAGTCCGGGGTCAGACCGTTTTCGAGCGCGGCGAGATAAACGAAAGGCTTGAAAGCGGAGCCCGGCTGCCGTTTCGCCGAAACCGCGCGGTCGAACTGGCTCTCCGCGTAATTGCGGCCGCCGACCAGCGCCTTGATCGCGCCGTCGGGGGCAAGCGCGACAATGGCGCCTTGCCCGACGTTCAAGGCCGCGCCCTTGCGGTCGAGCGCGTCGGTGAGCGCTGCTTCCGCGAGTGCCTGCAGGCCGCCGTCGAGCGTCGTCGAGACAATGATATCCTCGTCGATCGCGCCGATCGTTTCGTTGAGTGTATCCATGACGAAATCGGCGACATAATTGACCGAGTTCGCGTTTTGGTCCCGGACGGCGAGCGCGGGATGCGCCAAGGCGAGTGTTGCCATCGCATCAGTGATAAAACCTTCCTGACGCATCGCCTCGACGACTTGGCTCGCACGCTCGGTGGCGCCGGACGGATTGCGATTGGGCGCCAGCCGCGCCGGCGCTTTCATGAGCCCGGCGAGGATCGCCGCTTCCGGCAGCGTCACATTGCGGGCGCCATGCCCAAAATATTTTTGCGCCGCCGCTTCGACCCCATAGGCGCCGGAACCAAAGTAAACGCGGTTCAGATACAATTCGAGAATCTGACTTTTCGAGTATTTATGCTCAAGCCAGAGCGCCAGGATCGCTTCTTGGATTTTGCGCGAAGCGGTTCGCTCCTGCGTCAAAAAAAGATTCTTGGCGAGCTGCTGCGTCAGTGTCGAACCGCCCTGCACCGCGCCGCCACTCGATAGATTATGAAAAACGGCGCGCAAAATGCCGGAAGGGTCGATCCCGAAATGCGAATAAAAGTGGCGATCCTCGATCGCGATAAAGGCTTTCGGCAGGTAGGGGGGCAGATCGGCGATCCGCACCGCGGCGCCTCCCGTGTCGCCTCGGTTGGCGAGCAAGGCGCCGCTTTCGTCGAGAATGGCAATGTTTGGTGGCCGTTTTGGCACGGCAAGGGCATCGACCGGCGGCAGTTTCGTTGCCTGATAAGCAACAACACCGGCCCCCGCCACCACGGCCCAGACGGTTGCGATCATGCCCCAATAGAGCAGAAAAGCCACCGGCGAGCCGCGCTTTCGGTTTGAGGCTCGCGATCTTCCGGCCTGGCGGGTCACGCGTTCACGATCCTTGCGTTGTTGTCTTAATGATTGGTTTTCTTAAAGATTGGCCGGAGACCGGCTCGCGGTGCCTCGCCGTCTCGCGCTTTGTCCTGACTGACGGGCCGCTGAGCCGTGACAATCGACAGACACCGCTATCCCGAGTGTTGCTGACTGGCTAAGCCATGTTTTTTTATGTTAATTCCGGCGGATTAAGGGCAGGTAAAGGGCCAGCCAAGTAGGGACGACTTGCGATTTGCCCACGGCCGCGCCAAAGTCCGTCCCCCGGCGCATTCCAGGCCCGTATGGAATCGATCGAACAAGCGCAAGATCTCAAAAGGTTGCAGACTTTTTTGATAAGATCATGCGAAAAAACAAAGAGATAGAGATCATGAGCGATTCTCCTCGAAGCGATCATGATCTAACGTGCGATTGGACCGCCCCATGAAAGTTACCCTCGAACGAGCGGCTTTGTTGAAGTCTCTTGGCCACGTGCATCGGGTTGTCGAGCGCCGCAACACGATCCCCATACTGTCAAACGTCCTGTTGCGCGCCGAGGATCAAGCGCTGCTTCTCAGGGCGACCGATCTCGATCTTGAGGTTACCGAACGCTTGGCGGCGGAAGTCGGTGCGGCTGGTGCGACAACGCTTCCTGCGCATATCCTCTATGAGATTGTCCGCAAGCTGCCGGACGGGGCTCAGGTCTCCCTCGAATCGAATGGCGAGCAAGGCCAGTTGCAGCTGCGCTCGGGACGCTCAAGGTTCAATTTGCAAGCCTTGCCGGATAGCGATTTCCCGGATCTCGCCACGGGCGATCTTGGCCATGCCTTCACGCTTGCCGCCCTCGACCTTAAGCGGCTGATCGATAAGACCCAATTTGCAATTTCCAATGAAGAGACGCGTTATTATCTGAATGGCATTTATCTGCATACAACCGATGTCGAGGGCCATACGATGTTGCGTGCGGTGGCGACGGATGGGCACCGGCTGGCACGAGTCGAAATTCCGGCGCCCAAGGGCGCGGCGGGCATGCCGGGAGTTATTTTGCCGCGCAAAGCCGTGATCGAGGTGCAAAAACTCATCGAGGATCCCGGCGCCGAAGTCCGCGTCGAAATATCGGCGGCCAAGGCGCGCTTCACCTTTGGCGATCCTTCGGCAGGCGCGGGACAAGTCGTGCTGATTTCGAAATTGATCGACGGCACATTTCCCGATTATGTCCGGGTCATTCCGTCCAACAATGACAAGCGCCTTATTGTCGACCGGGCGCCTTTCGCGGCGGCGGTCGACAGGGTTTCAACGATTTCGTCCGAACGCGGCCGCGCCGTCAAGCTCGCCCTCGCCGATTCGAAATTGACACTTTCCGTCACCAATCCGGATTCCGGCTCGGCGATCGAGGAGCTCGATGTCGATTATGATTCCGCGCCGATCGACATCGGCTTCAATGCCCGCTATCTCCTCGATATTACCGAACAGCTCGATAGCGATACCGTGCTCTTCAAGCTCGCCGACCCGGGTTCGCCCACGCTTGTGCAAGACCGCGATGGCGCGAGCGCCCTTTATGTGCTGATGCCGATGCGGGTGTGAGCCGCGCGCGTTTTTTCTACGCCCGACCAGATATTATCCAGCCTTGACCCGGCCCGGCCATGTTCGCCGGTTACGTCTGAAAATTCGAGATGGCAGATAAAGTCTTTCGACTGGAAAGCAACTATGCCCAGAATCAATGGAAATCAGATTACACCCGGCACCGTCATCAGCCACGATGGCGGCATCTGGCTCGCCGTGAAGACCAATGCGGTGAAGCCCGGCAAGGGCGGCGCGTTC
>Ga0181535_10001870_pt1 | contig 26576 bp, 18 predicted proteins | sample PEATcosm2014_Bin_44_FD_119774 | JGI IMG/M metagenome (GOLD analysis project Ga0181535, IMG submission 119774) | Peatland microbial communities from MTU Mesocosm Facility, Houghton, MI, USA - PEATcosm2014_Bin17_30_metaG | ecosystem: Environmental > Terrestrial > Soil > Wetlands > Peat | place...
CAATGAGGGCAAGACGGTGCGCATGGCGCGATCGCTGGACCGGCCCATGCGCTACTTTCTGGCAAAGCAGCAAGCTGGGCCGCTGTTGATCGTTGCCTCAAGGGTAGACGACATACAGGCATGGCTATGAAAGCAGGGTCTCGGGTCTCAGTTTCACCCCAGCTACGCGCGTATGGTGCCTGCCCATCACGTGGTCGAGATTCAACTGGTGGGCTGCCCTGACCCTGACCCTGTGTACACGCGTTTCTTCACGCCCGAGATGGGCAATCTTCCAGCCGACCTTGATGCAATCGGCGCGCGATACATAGGAGCGCTCGCAGACGAGATCGCGCAATGGGTCGATTCTGTGCCTGCGCAGGAACCCGTCGGCGTGTGCTTCTCTGGCGGCATCGACAGCGGTAGCGTCTTCCTGACCACCTATCACGTAATGCTGAAGCGCGGCATGCATCCGGGAAGACTGAAGGCCTTCGTGCTCGATCTCGGCGATGGCCCTGATATGCAGCAGGCACGATCGTTTCTCGATTCTCTCGGGCTTGGATTATTTCTGGAGCCGATTGAAGCCGATCGCAGCTCCCTTGATGTGCAGGAAACCATTCGCATTGTCGAAGACTACAAGCCGCTCGATATCGAATCGGCAACCATGGCGGTGGCGCTCTGCCGCGGAATCCGCGAACGCTATCCAGATTGGAGGTTCCTTTTGGATGGCGATGGTGGCGACGAGAATTTGAAGGACTACCCGATCGAGCAGAATCCCGAACTGACGATTCGGAGCGTAATCAATAACCCAATGCTTTATCAGGAAGGCTGGGGCGTAGGCAAAATCAAACACTCGCTGACCTACAGCGGGGGCCTTAGCCGGTCCTACGTGCGCACCTATGCGCCCGCGCATCATTTCGGTTTTCAAGGATTCAGCCCCTATACCAAGCCAAGCGTCATCGCAATCGCCGAAGCAATTCCCTTTGTCCAACTGACCGATTATTCCGTCGACAAGCTCTACGAGCTCAAAGGCGAAATCGTCGCTCGCGGAATTGCTGCGGTGACCGGAATGAAAATGCCGGTCTATCCGAAGCGGCGCTTTCAGCACGGTGCGATCCCGGAAAGAGAATTGCGCCGTAGCCTTCCTTTCCAGGAGGCCGAGTACCGCCGGCAATTCTTGTCTCTGTATCAGTGAGGATTTTCCTTGGACCTCAAATATCCTACGGACCCAGCGAGCCGAACGGAATGGATCCTCGCGCAGAGACCGCAACGGACGGAACTCGATCCCGAGAAGCCATACGCATTTTTCGTGGAAGAGGAGTGCTCCGCGACGGGCGAGGTTGTCCTTGTCGCAACCATATTTCTGACCAACCGCGAGTGCCCATGGCGCTGCGTGATGTGCGATCTGTGGAAGAACACTCTGACGCGCCCGGTCGCACCCGGCTCAATTCCGCGCCAGATCGCCTACGCACTTGAAAGACTCCCGCCGGCGCGCCAGGTGAAACTCTACAACAGTGGCAGCTTTTTCGATCTTCAAGCAATCCCACGCGAAGATTACCCGGCGATCGCCGCGCTGGTCGGGCACTTCGACAGAACGATCGTTGAATGCCATCCATCGCTAGTTGGGTCTCAATCGTTTGAATTTCGCGATCTCCTTCCCCACACTCTTGAAGTTGCGCTGGGGCTTGAGACCGTCCATCCAGAAGTGCTGAGCCTGTTAAACAAGCGCATGACGCTGGATCTGTTCGCAACGGCCGCTGCGTCCCTCCACACCCATGGCATAGCACTTCGGACGTTCATTCTTGTGCAACCGCCATTTATGAAGCCGGACGAGTCACTCCACTGGGCAAAGCTATCCCTGGATTTTGCATTTGACTGCGGAGCGACCGCAGCAAGCCTCATTCCCACCCGCGGCGACAATGGTGCCATGGAATCGCTGGCACAGGCCGGCGATTTCGTGCTGCCAAGCCTTGCGACGCTAGAAGCCGCGGTGGAATACGGAATACGTTTGCAACGAGGGCGCGCCTTCTCGGACCTTTGGGATCTTCGGCGCGAAACACTAGTCTGCACGCATTGCTACTCTGATCGTATCGAGCGTCTCGCTGCCATGAACCTTCACCAGCAGCTGCTCACAACAATCGAATGCGCAAGGTGCGAGGGAAAGGGTTGACCGAAAGCTACGACATCGCGATTGCCGGATCGGGTTTCGCAGGATCGCTAATGGCCATGATCGCGAAACGCCTCGGGTATTCCGTCGTGCTCCTTGAAAGAAGTAAGCATCCCCGCGTTGTAATTGGAGAATCATCGACGCCGTTGGCGAATCTTCTGCTTGAAGAGCTTTGCCGCCGCTATAATCTGGCTGCTGTCGCACCGCTCGCAAAATGGGGGAGCTGGCAACGAAGCCTCCCGCAGATCGGATGCGGCCTTAAGCGCGGATTCACGTTCTATCGCCATCAACTCGACGGGCTCGACGATCAAAACGCGTTCCGCGACAATCAGCTCCTTGTCGCCGCGAGCCCTCACGATGAAATCGCCGACACGCACTGGTTCCGAGCCAGCTTCGACTCTTTTCTTGTCGAACAGGCGAAGCAGATCGGCGTCGATTATCTCGACGAAATGAAAGTCGATCAAGTCGTCTGTAGTGAAACGGGCGCAACTCTTAGCGGAGTCAGGAATGGCGCAACATTCTCGATCGACACAAAGTTTTTGATCGATGCCACAGGGCCACGCGGACTGTGTCACAATGCGCTCGGACTTGCTGAATCGCCGCTTCCTCACTATCCGGCAACACAAGCTCTGTACAGTCACTTTTCCGGAGTCACACGACCGGCCCGGACCAGCGCGAATGAAACTGCGCCCTATCCGCCGGAAGACGCCGCCGTGCACCACGTCTTTGATGGCGGATGGATTTGGGTCTTGCGTTTCAATAACGGCATCGCCAGCGCCGGCATTGCAGCGACCGATCAGTTGGCAGCGCACCTTCGCCTCGATGAGGGCGCGAACGCGTGGCATCGCCTTGTGCGCAGAATCCCGACTCTCCAAACTCAGTTTGAATCCGCTGATGCCATCCAGCCATTTCGACATATATCGCAGCTCTCGTTCATGAGCAGCCGCGTTGTGGGCGAGAGGTGGGCGATGCTCCCCTCGGCAGCGGGGTTTGTCGATCCGCTTCTTTCGACCGGCTTCCCGCTCACGTTGCTCGGCATCGAACGACTAGCGCGCATCCTCGAGCCCGGCCTCGACTCTCCTCATCTGGGGTCGGATCTTAAGAGATACGAAAGAAGAACCACAGACGAGTTGCTTGCGACATCGCGTCTCATTGCCGCACTCTATGTCAACATGAGCAATTTTCCTCTCTTCAAAGCGCTGTGCCTGCTGTATTTTGCCGCGGCCAGTTACTCTGAATCGGCGAGGCGATTGAGCAAGCCACACCTGGCCCCATCTTTCCTGCTCCATGACCACCCGCAGATCGGACCCCGCAGCGAGGACCTTCTTGAGCGAGCGATGCATGTCCCTCAAGGGGCAGATACGGACTGGCTCATCGAAGAAATCTTGCAGGCCATCGAGCCCATCGATGTTGCCGGTTTGAGCAGACCGAATGCGCAAAGCTGGTACCCCGTGGACGCGGCGGACCTGCTCGAATCCTGCTCCAAACTGGAATCGACGCCGGAAGAGATCGAGTCGCTGTTGCAGCGCTGCGGATTTCATCAGCCTCAACAACACGCGTGACTCGCCGCGATTCAATGCGGCTGCGATCCAGTCGCGCTCGCTCCCGAGAAAAGGATCGGCTGCATCGACACAATGCCCTTTCCCTCCTGCAGAGTCAGCGTCTGATCAGGTTTGATGTCGTTGAATGACTCTTTCTTTCCGCTTGGCCACACAATCTGCAGAGTGGCAATTCTGTTTTCGCCCGGCATTCCAAGTCCGAAGGTCAGCGGCAGCTCGCTCTGCGATAGATAACTTGAACCACCTTTCACCATCTGAGAAAGTCGCGCACCATTCCCCAACACGACCGTGACCTTTGCCCCTATGCCATCGCGATTGGAATGCGTTCCGATTACTTTCACACGAAGCATGTCGTTCTGATTGCCGTTGTCATTGCGGAGCAGTTTCGCGAAGCCATTGTTGGTAGATACGATCACATCGAGATCGCCGTCGTTGTCAAAATCGCCATAGGCTGCGCCGCGCGCGACGATCGGCTGTTGCAAGGCAGACCCGACCTTCTGCGACATATCTTCGAACTTGCCGTTGCCTCGGTTGCGAAACAGAAGCAGCGGCTCCGCATAATGAATCGTCGGCTGAATCACGCTGATGTCGTCGGCGACATGGCCGTTCGCTGCGAAGATATCGGGCAAACCATCGAGATCGTAGTCGAAGAAGAAGGCGCCGAATGTAAGTGACCGCGCCGAGGGGGAGGCAATGCCCGCCGCGACCGACTGCTCCGAAAACAGGCCTGATCCATCATTGTGATAAAGCGCCAGGCTCTCATTGGCGAAGTTTCCGATCAGGAGTCCCTGGCGTCCGGAGAGATCGTAATCTGCCGCGTCGGCACCCATTCCTGCACGCGCTTTGCCCGCATCGCTGAAGGCCACGCCTGAAGAAAGCGCACTTTCGGTAAATGTTCCGTTGTGATTATTGCGGTACAGCTTGTTCGGCTGAGTGTCATTGGCGACGAAGAGATCAATCCAGCCGTCATTGTCAAAATCCAGAAGCGCAATGCCGAGCGATTTGCTGGATGGATCGTACAGACCGGCCTTGCGCGTGACATCTTCAAACTTGCCGTTGCCCAGGTTATGGTAAAGCGTCCCGCTTTGTCCCCTATAGAGTTCCGGAGTGCAATACGATTTGTTTTTCCCGTCGAGTTGGCACGCCTGATCGGATGCGATGGACCAGGCGACATAGTGCGAAACAAAGAGGTCCAATTTGCCATCGTTGTCGTAATCGAACCAAACCGCACCGGTCGAGAACCCACCGCCGCGTACACCGGCTGTGCGCGTCACATCGACAAATCTGCCATTCCCTTCATTGTGAAACAAGTGGTTGCCATCGAGTGCGGTGATGTAGATGTCCTCGCGGCCGTCGTTATCATAGTCGCCCACTGCGCATCCCAAGCCGTACATTTCAACGCCAAGACCGGCTTCCTTCGTGACGTCTTTGAAACTCCCATTTCGTTCGTTGTGATACAGCGCCGAATAGGATTTCCTGGAAGCATGCCCAGGCCAATCCATTGAATTCACGAGCAGGATGTCTTGCCAGCCATCATTGTCGTAATCAAGTACACACACGCCGCTCCCCATCGTTTCCGGCAAATACTTCTGGCCGAACGCGCCGCTGTTGTGCTTGAAGTGAATGCCCGCTTGCGCCGTGATGTCGGTAAACCGAATCGGTCCCGACGGACGTGTCGGCATTGATGCAACGTCTGCCGGTTTGGCCGATTGCATTGCAGAAGTTGCGACGGGTAATGAGGGCTCGCCCTCGCGCGTAGAAGGACTAGAGGTCTGCTTGCAACTCGCAAGGATCAAAAGAAAGCAGCCCAGAAAGAAAATTGAGGAAGATCTCAAATTGATTCCTTGAATGCGCAAACTCACTTATGGCTGCACTGGGTTTGTATGGACAATCGGTTGACGCGATCCCACCGGAGCACGACGCGAGTTGATCCACATTTCGACGGCGAGCGCCGCAGGGCCGACGAAGAAAAGGGCGTAAAGCGGCGCATAAATGCTCTGACCGAGCCTGAAAAACATTTCGGCCAATGCGACTAGAAAAGCAACCACACACTGACCCCACTTGGATCGGACCGTCGTTTTCGGGTCAGTAATCATGAAGAAGATGAAAAGCTGATACTCCGGCCCGGTGATGGGCGAAACCTCCGAGAGCCACGGATCGCCCGTAATCCAGGCTCGTACAACAGAGAGGAGTAGAAATGACGCCACATACGTCGCACAAATGTGGAAGCGACGCGCGCGCCAGATGATGAGGGAGCCAAGGGCCCAGATCACCACCATCGCACCGAGATTGTTGCCCCATTGGATGCTCAGCGTGGCAACAGCATCGGACGCGAGAAAAAGCATCGCACAGATGCCGAAGTTTGACGGATTGAAAAGGTGGCGACCGTTCACGCGTATGACGTATTTCGATGTGATGGAGAGCATCGCGCAGACGACATATGGCCAGTAGCCGGGCGAGCGCAGAAGGATGCCCACGCTAATTCCGGTGATGTAGGAGCTGGCGAGGTTCGGCCACTTATGCAGGAGCAGACGGCTGAGCAAGAGTTCGCAGGCCATGGCGGAAACGATCGCGAGAATTGTCTTTTGGTAGCTTTCGAGGATTCCGAAGGAAAGGTGACCGACAAACAGAATAAGAGTGATAAAGATTGGCGGAAGATATGGATTGAGGCGGCTGGAGACAGGTGTCCATCCCCGGAAGAGCGGGCTGGGCCCCGCCGGTGGCGTTTTGGATTGCGTCGTCGGCTGGCTCATCGCGGCTCCTCGACCGTGTACAGTTTGTCCGGAACGAGCGAGTCGATCCTCTGCACCTTGCCGGATGGCCAGCGAATAACCGCGCTCTTCAGTTGCACATTCTTGCCAAGTCCAAAGTGCAGCCGGCGATCGTTCTGCGCAGAGAATCCGCTGCCGCCGGAGACTTCCTGAATTTGCTTTTGATCGTTCCAGGCAAGCTCGACCTGCGCGCCAATCGCGCTGCGATTGCTACTGGATCCTCTAAGATCGAATTCGATCCAATGACTTCCCGGCGCCACAGTGTTCCTATACAGGAGCAGCGGGCCGCGCTGGTTGGCAACAATGACATCGAGCACCCCACGATTCCAGAGGTCCGCCATGGCGACAGCGCGCCCGTCATACGTATCCGTGACACCGACAGCCTGCGCAACATCGACAAACCTGCCTGCTCCGTCGTTCAGCCAGACATGCTTCTGCTGATAGCCCGAAAGACTTCTGCCATCCATGGCCGGCCAGTCCCTGGCGTCTCCGATGATCGACGAATTGCCGCCCGCAATTTTCGTGAAGTCATACCAATAGCTCCGGGTGCGGTCGAGCGAGACATAGCCGTTCGTCAGGTAAAGATCGAGCGTGCCATCGTTGTTCAAGTCGCCGAATTGCGCGCCAAAGCTCCAGCCTCCCAACTCAACTCCCATATCGCGCGCCAGGTTTTCAAACAAAACCGTATTCGCTGGAGCGCCTTCTTTTGGAACCCAAAGATTGTTCCCCTGAATCAGCGCACCATTTTCAGAAATATTCGAAACGTACACAGCGAAGTGTCCATCGTTGAGAATATCGCCGAAAGCAACGTTCATCCCGCTCTTCGGGGCGAAACCCACTCCGGTCTGCTGGCCGGCCTCGTGGAATCTTTTTCCGTCATTCAAATAAAGCTCCGACACTCCATAATCGTTCGCGACAAAAAGGTCCGGATGGCCCGTACCACGCAAATCCGCTGCTGACGATGCTAGCGCCCATCGCCGGCTGTCGATGCCAATCTTGGCGCTGACCTCTTCAAACTTGCCATTGCCCAGATTGTGAAACAGGTATTTCCGCCCGCCATTTTTTGCGTATTCAAAACTGTCCGGCATCATGCGTGTGTTTTTCAGATGCCATAAGTCAACATCCTCCGGATAATACCCGCCGACGAATAAATCAAGAAGCCCATCGCCATCGTAGTCAAACCAGACTGCTGTGTTGGCATTGATCCACGGCGGCAGCTCGGCCTGCTCGCTTACCCGCGTGAAGCCGTGTCCGCGATCGTTATGGAAGAGCTCTGGACGGCCCCACTTGATCAGAAACAGGTCTTCATATCCGTCATTGTCGTAGTCACCCCACACCGCTCCCATCGAAACGCCGGTTCCGCGCTGATTCACATCCGCAACGCCAAGTTCTTCGGCCACATCTTTGAATGTGCCGTCATGCATGTTTCGGTACAGATGATTCTTGCTGCCTTCCGCGCTGTTCGTCACGTAGATATCCGGCCACCCATCGCGGTCGAAATCGACGATACTTACCGACGCACCCATCGAAGCGACTTCCGGCATGATCGGATTCAGGCTCGCATCGAGAGTGGGCGCCTGATGAACGAAATCTATGCCGGCCGCATGAGAAGCTTCTTCAAGATAGAAACCGTGTCGGGCAAGTGCAGCCTGCCGATCGAGCGTAGAGTGCGCCGCGAGCGTGCGTTGCGCTAATCGCCACCGCATCACGGCGGGAGTCGCCAGTAATCCGAGAAAGAAGATGCTCACTGCAATGCGAGCCCATGGAATTTGCCTCATTTGGACTGCTGGCTCCTCAGTGCATCCTCAAAAATCGCAGGCGACACGTAGCGCGTCTGCCAGGTCTGCCAATCTTCGGGATGGTGCCGAACGACCCATTCATCCTCAAGCCGGCCGGGTGGAATGTCGTAGACCTGTCGTGCATGGTAGGGATACGGCAACACTGTCGCCGAATACGTGGAGTTGTAGTCTCCATCCTTGATCCAACCATCCCCTGCGAGCACGTAGTCTCTCACGTAACCCGGAGCGGGCGGCGCCGGTTCCGCAAACCGGAGCGCCAGCTCATCGCCGGCATTCATAATCACGTAGCGATCGTCCGTCTTGGAGAGCAGCTCGCGCATATCACCATAGTGCGTGTAATAGCCGCTCAGATCGCGCCAGATTTGCGTTGTCGCGGCGAGATGCTGGTAGTCGGGGATTTCGGGCGAGGATGGATTCGCTTGGCGAATCACGGAGTAGCCCCGATAGTGCAGATCTGCGGTCGCCGGAGCGAGTTGGGTGATGTGGAGCGGCGTCTTCGGCGCACCCGCGGCCCATTCGATCGCATCCCAATACACTTCGAGATTCGTGCGAAGGCGCAGTTTGTGATCCGACCCAGACGGAAAGAGTCCAGTGAGGTCGATGAGGCAAGTCTTGTTGCGCCCGGCGGGAAATCCGAGATTGCTCCTCGCAACTCGCCAACTGCCGTGGTCGTCGGAAACCTCGAGACTCAACGGACGCGGCGCGTCATGATGCCCTTGGCCCATTGCGATGTTGAGGGACGAGTCCGAGGGATGCAGCCAGCCCGTAGCAATCAACCACAACGGACCGTTCGCCGGAACGTTCGCGCCTAAATCAATCTCAACGTAATGGTCTCGCGTCACGCCCTGATACTGCCCTCGCCCAAAGCTATCGAGATATTTGCCATCAACCGATTGAAGAATCTCGGTCACGTCTTGCCCGTTGTCATCGATTGCTTGCGCGATTGGATGCGGCGTTTCGACGGCCGTAACCGCAAGCTTCACGGGAGGCACTGAAAACCTCTCGTCCGTGAAAATCTCAGTTCCCGCAGGATGATCGACCGTCATGAGCCGCAGCGAATCGTAGTAATAGGTCTCCCAAAGCTCGCCGGTAATTCGAAGGTCATAGAAACCATCTCGAGGAACTAGCTGCTCGCGTCCGATTCTGTACCACTCCTCCGTGGCCTCGACCCGCGCCGGGCCAATTGCATTGATTCGCAGGCCAATCGCCGATCCCCACGGCACCGTGTCTTTCACAAACTGCATTGCGTGACCGTTCCAGGCGAATAGAAATGGGCAGGAACCTTTGAGGCGCTGCTCGGTCAGAATCGGTTGATCGGCTTTGAGAGCGAACTCGGCACGCACCGATCCGTTGGGCCAGACGATGCGCGCTACGTCGACCCCCGTCTGCTCCCCAAGACCAAAGTGGAGTTCCGGCCCCGTGATGGATTGCTTTTGCGGTAAAAGCCCCGAGCGAATCTCAATCTCGCCGCCAATGCCAAATGAGTTCACCCTCTGGTCTCCGGTTGTCTGACGCGCGCGTGGCCTTATGGTTTGCCAGTGATAGTTCTTCGTTCCGCGGTTGATCGCTTCGAAAGCTTGCCCCGACGCTGAAACTCCGAGCAGATCGAGGCGTCCGTTCGCATGAAGATCGGCCGCGGCAATTGCGGAAGATGGGGCAATGTTCTGGGCAATCTTGTTGAACTTTCCACCATCGCCCTGCAGCCAGAGCACCGGCGGCTGCGTGGAAGAAGCTGAGGATGCGAGCAAATCGAATGCGCCATTGTTGTCGAAATCCGCGACCTTGATCCTCAGATCGGCACCAAGTAGATCGCTCGGAATCGAAACTCCATCCAACGTCGAAGTCGACCAGGTTCCTCCTTCGCTCCTGAAATTCATGGCAGTCACGGAGCCGTTTGCGTTTGCGACTAGAACACAGAGCGGGCCGGAGTGGTCGACATCGGCCGCAGCAATGGCCTTCACCGCAGCCGATCCCGCCGGGACAGCCACTTCGCGAAAGTTTCCGGAACGCTCGTTCAGGAACACATGCAGTTGGTCCGCCCCATCGATCAACGCCGCATCGGGGTTGCCATCTCCGTTAAGGTCTGCCCAGACAAATTGACGAATGCCTGAAACGCCATGGAACGGATGAATCGGGAGAAACGTCCCATCGCCATTGTTGCGCAGCACAACGGGAATCCCGCTTCCCTGCCCCATCACGATATCGAGATCGCCGTCCGCCTCAATGTCGACAGCCCATGCTCCCGTGTACGCCGCGTTGATCGACAATACCGGTAGCTTGGCAGCCGCGGTCACATCCGTGAAGTGATCGGGCTTGTCCTGGCGCAAGAAACGAACACCACCTGCGCCGGCGAGCACGAGGTCCGTCTTGAAATCGTAGTTGAAGTCCACTGGAAGAATGCTGTTCGGCGAAGGATTCGTTGCGCTTTTCCCTCCGGGGAACGGGAATTTCGCGCCAGTCGACAGGCGAACTTCGCGCCCGTTCGCTACCGCAATCGACGGCGCACCGCTCCCGTCGAGTGAGACGGCTCCGATCCAACTCCAGTTGCTCCCGGCAAACTCCGACAGGGCCTGCGTCGTAAAGCTTAATCCCTGGTCAGGTGGAGCAGGCGCGAATGCCGGAGTCTGGAGTCGTACAAAACGCGTGAAGGGCTGCGCCTCGTCGCCGGGCTGAGTTTTCAACTGCAAAAGGCTTGCACGGAACTCTGGAACACGCATCAAAACGTTGCGCAGGAAAATTGAGCGCGTCGCCGCGGCTCTGGGGTCGGGCCCGTTGGCGGCAGCCTTCAAAGAATTAAGCTCCTGTTTCACTTCTGTAGGCCAGGGTCCGGATTGCGCGTCAATCTTGCTGACAGTACTCCGAAGCATCGCGGAATCCCCGCGCTTTGCCGTGATGCGACACAACTCCAGCAGCGCGGCGAGATTGTTCGGCTCGACAGCCAACAAATGCTCCATTAGTTGTTGAAACTCCACCTCGCTGTGCTCATCTCCCTGCCGTTCTATCTCCGACGCGAGCAAATAGATCGCGCGAAGGTCCCTTGGATTGCGCTTAACGGCCTCGCGCAGGACCGCAATTGCCTGCGCGGAGTTGCCCCGATCGCTTTCGAGCAAACCTTGCAAGTAATAAATCCGGTCATCCTCCTTGTCGAGTGAAAGTGCGCGATCGAATCGTTGCGCAGCCACGTCGAAATTCCGTTGGCGCAGCGCCAGGATCCCCCAGTTCGCCCAGCCGGCCGGTTCGCCAGGGACGAGTCTCGTTGCGTCCCCGAGTCTGGCATCCGCGCGCACGTCATCCCCTACTTGCAGCGCGGCCAGTCCCACGTAGAAAGCTGAGACAAAATCGGAATAGATCGTCGACGAAGTGTCCGGAAGCCTCTCTCCTCGCCGGCACGCCCCCAACGCCAGGAGAAAAAGCAAGAGAAACGCGCTCCAGCGCCGTGTTCGGCAGCAATCTCGAAATTGAAAGCGCTTGCGGGAAGAGAGGACTGCCGACATTTTCATTGCACATTCATTCTGACTGGTGCGACGCGCAACCCGCAATGACCCCTTGTCTCGGCCTTCGAGGGTTTATCAAGAAGCAACTCTCGATTTCCGAACCGATTTCTCGCTCATTCACATGAACAAGGAGAACGACTCGATGTTCTGGTTGAGCTGGGCATACATCGTCCGATGGATGCCCAGCTCATTGGCTTTCGGTAGAGTGAGTTGACTTTTCCTCAGATCCCGTACCGGAGCCGATTCCTTGCTGAAAACGATTGCAGCCTTAGCCCTCCTTGCCGCTGGCGCAGGAGTCACTCTTCCTGCGCAGGACAACTTCTTTTCGCGATGGGAAAAGCGCACCTCGCAGACCCAGTCCAAACAGCCGTCGTGGTCGGTACCGTTGGTTTCGCCTTACCCGATGCTGATCCAGGTCTTCCGCGCCGATTTCACACGGCAAGTGACTCCAGCGCTCACCGACACATGGAACTTCGGAGGAAGCCGCGGGCTCAACCTCATTCCGGGTTTCAACAGCGAATTCGATTTTTACTACCCACCCTACATCCAGCACAATGTTAAAACCGCGAAAGACGGTTTCGGCGACGTCGGGTTTCTGTACAAGTACCGCATTCTCTCGGCAAACGAAAAGAACGGAAACTACATGCTGAGCGCGCAGTTGACAGCGACGATCCCGACAGGAAGCTATAGCAATGGGAGCACCGATGCGTCGGTCTCGCCGACACTTCTGGCAGGCAAGGGTTTCGGCAAATTTGACGTGATTTCCTGTGCGGGCGGCACTCTCCCCACCGGAGATACAGTGAAGCTGGGCCGCACCGTTGCCTGGAATACGACGGCGCAGTACAGGATTCACAAATACTTCGTGCCGGAAATCGAGGACAACGCCACCTTCTTTTATGGCGGAAAAAACGACGGAAAGATGCAGAACTTCCTCACGCCGGGAATCACATTCAGCAAATTCAAGTTTCATCCGGGTGATGCGACCAGCCGTCCTGCCCTTGCGTTTGGTGGCGGAGAGCAGATCGCCACATCTCAACTCCATACTTATAATCACAACCTGGTCTTCACCGCGCGCCTTCTCTTCTAGCTGATCTTCGAGGTTTGCCGTTACCTATGCCCGTCGGCAGTGGGTGTTATCTCCTAGGCAGCCCTGCCGAAGGTAACTCTCAGTCGAGATTTCATTCAAACGGACGCCAAACTCGTCGCGGAAAGATAATCGTGCGCGTATGCAGTGAAGAAGTCGGAGAGTCTCGCTGCAACCGGTTCCGGCTGATCGAGTGGAATGAAATGCCCCGCATCCACAGTCACCATGGTGGCGTTAGGCAAAAGCCTTGCCGCCCGACTGGCAAACTCTTCCGGAATTGCCGCATCGCCGCGACCGTGAAACACGAGCGTCTGCATAGGAAGCGTCGGCAGGAATCGCGGAACCTCAGCGAGCACCGATGTCGGGTCGCCCCAACGAAGCAGCTTCATGAATCTCCATGAACCCATGAGGCCAGCAAACGGCTTATAGAAATCTCCAACGATTTGGGAGTTCCGATCGATTTGCGCAATCGCCCGTTGCATCGCGATCTTCCAGAATGCGAACCGGACAAACGGTGCCAAAACCTCACCTACCACCGGGGTGCGCAGAATCTCAAGAAGGTAGAACGGCCGAAGCTCTGGAAACAGCGCTGGCGCTAGCAACGCCATGCGCGCCACGTGTTGCGGAAAATATCTGGCATAATGAACAGCGACCGCCGAACCTGCATCGTGCCCGACCACATGCCACTTCTCGATCCCGCTGGCAAGACGAATTTGGTCGATCTGCTCGGCGATTTTGCGCAAAAAACCGGCGTCATATGCAATCTGCGGAGTTTCTCCCATGCCCGGCAAGTCAATGGCGAAGCAATCAAAGTGGGCGCACAAGAGCGCAATGATTTGGCTCCACAACTGACTGCTCGTGGGCATCCCGTGGATAAACAGGATCGGATCGCCAGAACCGCAGCGGACTAGATGCATGCGACTACTCCGTTCCTCTTCATGTGGCACACGCCGAAGCCTCGGGCCGGGACCTTTTACAAAACCAGTAGTAGATATTTAGAGCCATGCGAAGGGTTCGCAACGCCAGGCTGAAGAGCAAGGTTGAAATCAGCCCCGCCGGCCTGAATCGAGAATAGAGATGATTCATGCTCCAGGCCGGAATGGTATACAGGTCGCCGGCATTTAGCGCGCCGATGCGATTGCGGATGGGCCAGTCGTAAATCACCTTTTCGATTCCGCAATTGAAAAACTTCGCCATCTCCAGGACGCGCCGAACATACAACGTCCGAGCCAGCCACGGAAGGCACTTGCGGCGCCGATAGCGTGAAACGATGCGAGAAGCCTCGGCGGCGTGCCGCAGTGCCCCCGTCACTCCATACGAGGTCATGGGATCGACCATGGCTGCTGCTTCGCCCATCACCAACCAATTAGGGCCGGAGATGTTGTCGAATGTCCGGCAATGATACGAAGTTGTCTTCGGTGGGCTAAGGGGCTGGTTCGGAATGAGCGTCCGCAAATCTTCGAATCTCGCCAGCTGTTCCGCGTAGATTTCCTGGGTCGAGAGGCCCTGTTGCCGTTTCGCTTTGATTGATTCACCGGTCGCGACATAGCCAACGCTGATGGTCTTCGGATGAATGGGAATCTGCCACATCCATTCCATATAGCGGTTGCCGTCGCAGTCTCCCAGAAGCGTCGTTCCTTCCAGGGCTTCATCCACTTGGAAGTAATCCCAAAGCGCCACCTTCCGGGGACCGTATTCGAATGACGTCAATTCAAAAGCGCGCGGAAACAGGCTCGTTGCCGAACCGGACGCGTCGAGAAACCATGGCGAAGACAGCCTTTCTCCCCTTTCAGTCACCACGGCAACCACTCGAGGACCATCCCGTTCCACGCTTACGACCTTGTCGCTGATGAGGGTCACGCCGTTGCTTGCGAGGCAATCCCGAACAGCGCGATTGAGAAGGGTACGATCCACATGGATGGTGCGCAATTCAACATTGAGGGGCGGGCGGCCAAGCCAATCGGACGGAATGTAATGCCGTGCGGCGCCGCCGATCAGCTTTAGAATGACGTGCCGTTTGTATGTCGCAACGCCGTCCCTTAGCAGCCGATCCATGGGCAAACCCAACTCCCGCAGCAATTCCGGCGCGGACCAATCGAGGGATTCCCCGACCGGATCGACGTCCTCGGGATCCGATTCGATGCACGTCACCCGCATCCCCGCGCGGGCGATGTGTATCGATGCTGCCATGCCGGCCAGACCTCCACCCACTACGGTCACCTCAAAGTGTCGAAGCTCGGTGTGCATCGGTATTCTGTGTACGCGTGTGCTTGTGAAAGTCCGTCTCGCGATCCTCGCTGAACCGGTATGAAGCTCACAACCGACTCTGAGTGGACTTCCACCTCCACCTTTCGGTGGAGGCATCCGCCCAACGACTCGAATAGCATCCACGTTGAAGCAGGCTTCCCAGGAACTTCCCCTCCCAAAGGAGATCGAGCGGATGCGAGTACCCGTCTGGCTGCGTCCGATTCTGTTTCTCGTCACGCTGCTGGTGATCTGGGAGATAGCTGTTCGCGCGCATCCGGGCTTGATTCTTCCCGGCCCCATCGCTGTATTTGCCGGCCTGGTGGAGCTCCTGCGTCATGGTCTACTGTTGAAGTACGTCGTCGCTTCACTCTTCCGGGTCACCTGGGGGTTTGTGCTGGCTACCATCACCGCGATTCCCCTTGGGCTCGCACTCGGCTGGTATCGTCGCGGCGAAATGGCGTTCAATCCGCTCGTTCAGATATTCCGCCCTATCTCGCCTCTGGCGTGGATTCCCATCGCAATCCTATGGTTCGGTGTGGGCGACTTATCGTCGATCTTTCTCATTTTTGTCGGCTGCTTCTTTCCCTTGCTGCTCACGGCTATGAGCGCGGTGCACAACATTCCTGCGGTCTACATTCATGCGGGCCGCAATTTCGGCCTGTCGTCAGCAGCCTTTGTAGCCAGGGTCCTTTATCCTGCGGTCATCCCCCAGCTTTTGGTGGGAATGCGTATCACTCTCGGCGTTGCCTGGTTGGTGGTGGTGGCGGCCGAGATGATTGCCGTGAACTCCGGCCTCGGCTTCCTCATCGTGGACGCACGTAACGCAGGCAATCGCTACGACCTGGTGGTCGCGGGCATGGTTGTTATTGGCGTAATCGGCCTCCTGCTCGATTTGGCAATGCGTTCGATCGAGCAGGTCAAGTCCTTTCGCTGGAGGTCATCGGAAGACTAGTGTCTCTTGCTCAGGATGGGTTAGCGGCGTCAAAAAATGGCTATAAACTGCAGGCCCGGCGGCTCGGTATGGTCTATCATGCCGACGGCAAAAGTGTCGCGGCGCTTGAAGATATCAATCTCGACATCGCGGACGGCGAATTCATCAGTATCGTCGGACCCTCGGGATGCGGAAAATCGACGCTGTTAAATGTGATGGGTGGGTTTCTCTCACCCTCGACAGGGGCGGTCACGATCGACGGAGAAGCTGTGACTGGGCCCGATCAGCGCCGCATTCTGGTCTTTCAGGAGCGCGGCGTCTTTCCGTGGCTGACCGTAGAGGGCAACATCGGCTTCGGTCTATCGAAGCTCTCCTGTGCGGAACGCGAGAGCCGCATCGCCCACTATGTGCAGTTGGTCCGCCTTCAAGGATTCGAGAATTCCTATCCGTCCGACCTATCCGGGGGCATGCGGCAACGCCTCCAAGTCGCCCGCGCTCTGGCAGTCAATCCGGACATTTTGTTTCTCGATGAGCCGTTTGGTGCACTCGACTCGATCACGCGCGTGATCATGCGCGGCGAGCTTCTCCGCATCTGGCAGACTGAAAGGCGCACGATCGTCTTCGTCACGCACGATATCGACGAAGCTGTCCAACTTGCCGACCGCGTGGTTGTGCTCAGCTCCCGGCCCGCCCGGATTCAGGAAATTCTCAACATCGAAATTCCCCATCCCCGCAACATCAGTTCGCCGCGCTACCTCGAACTCCGCGACGAACTGCTCAAGCAGATCGGCCTGGCCTACGAGATATGAGTGAGCTCAAAAGCCCGCGCGGTTGGGAGAAGTTCTTTTGGCCTATCTTTGCCGCACTGGTCGTGCTGTGCTTCTGGCATTACGCTGTCGCGTGGACAGGCACGAATGTCTTCCCGTCGCCGCTCAGCGTCGAGAAAGGAATAGCCGAGTTGGCGCGCAAGCACGTGCTTTGGGCCGATATCGCTGACTCCCTGCGCCGCGTAGCAATCGGGTATGGCGCCGCAGTTGTGATCGGCATTCCCCTGGGCTTGTGCCTCGGCTGGTTTCCTGCCGCCAACCAGGTCGTGAATCCATTGCTGCAGCTTCTACGCCCCATCAGTCCCATTGCGTGGATTCCGGTCGCCATCATCTTCTTCGGCATCGGCGATCCTGCTGCAATCTGCCTCGTTTTCCTAGGAGCTTTCTTTCCAATTGTGGTCGCCTCCGTCGGAGGTGTTTCAAGCGTTCCGCTCATCTTCCGCCGCGCGGGACGCAACTTCGGATTGTCCAATGCGCAGCTGCTACGCAAAGTGGTCTTTCCTGCGGCGCTGCCGCAGATCCTCATCGGCCTGCGCATCGCACTGGGTATCGCGTGGCTGGTCGTCGTCGCGGGCGAAATGATCGCGGTGGATTCGGGCCTCGGTTATCTTGTCATCGACTCGCGCAACTCAGGCAAACGCTATGACCTCGTCGTCGCCGCGATGCTAATAATCGGAGTCATTGGTCTCCTTCTCGATGTCGCCTTTCGCCGCCTTGAGAAACTGAAGACTGTCCGCTGGGGGTTCCGGAATGCAACTTAGAACCAAGGCAATCCTCCTGGTGGTCGCGTGGCTGGTGTTCATTTCGGGCCTGCATTCGTATCTCAACGTCAACTGGGCAGCCGTTCTCAATGACTATCGTCCGATTGAAAAGCGCAAGATCGTCGTGGCCTATATCCCCGTCACCTGCCAGCTGACTTGCCCCGTGACCGATTACATCTCGAAGTATTCGACATCGGGCCAAGAGTTCCTGCCTAGAATGTTTCAGGGGCTTCCGGAGGTGAAGGAGGCTCTCATCTCCAATCGCGTACAGGCAGCATTCATCGTCGCCCCTATGGCACTCGCACTCAAAGCCCAGGGAGTTCCAATCAAAGTTGTGTACCTCGGCCATCGTTATGGCAGCGCCGTTGTGGTACGCAAAGACGGACCGATCAAAACATTCGCCGATATGCGCGGCAAGACCATCGCGATTCCAAGCCGCTTTTCCGATGAACGTCTCCTGCTTTTCCGCGCCATGAAAATCTGGGGCATCAAGCCGGACGAAATAAAAATGCGTGAGATGGCACCGCCTGACGTTTCCGGTGCCCTGGCCGCGCATGCCATTGACGCCTTCGTGATGGGCGAGCCGTTTCCCTCGCAGGCTGAGATGGGCGGATTCGGCCGGGTACTCTTTCAGGCGCGTGAGTATTGGCCGGATTACATGTCCTGCATTTTGGTCGTCCGCCAGGACTTGATCGATCGTCGACCTGACATTGTGCAGGTGCTGGTAGATGGTATCGCGCGCTCCGGACTCTGGCTCGACAAGAGCAAGCCGCATCGCGAACAGGCAGCCGATTTCGTTGGCCGCTTCTACTACAACCAGAAGCCGGCATTGCTGCGCTGGGCGCTGACCAAGCCACTGGACCGCGTTGTCTACAGCCCCCTCGCGCCCAGAAAAGCGGACTTCGACTTAGTTCGCGACATGATGATCGAAACCGGGGTGTTGAACAAGAAGCTCGAATTCAACGAATACACTGACACACGGTTTTCAGACAAGTCCAGCCTCGAAACGCCCTGGAGATACGAAGCAGCGACCGGCTCAGCACAGTAGCCGATCGCGAAGTCACAACCGGAGAATTAGGCAAGGAGAAGCACCCCATGTTTCGGAGACAGTTTATGCAGATCGTCGCTCTCACAAGCGTAGGAGCGCTCAATCCAGTCGAATCGATAGCCTCCGGCGCACGCACCACTCTGATACTTCAGGTGAAAGGTTTCACCTGCGTCACATGTGCAGTTGGACTCGATACTTTGTTCGGCAAGGAGAAAGGGATCGTATCCAGCCGGTCCACCTATCCCGAAGGGAAGGTTACGGTCGTCTTCGACCCGAAAGAGTGCTCGGAGCAAGCGATCCGAGGATTCATCGCAGAGATGGGCTTCTCCGTCGTTAGCAGCCATCTCGCCTGAACGACCAAGAACAGCTCAAACCACCAACAAGGACATTCATCATGGAAAGCTACGCCGCTTTGTCCCAGGAGTTGATTCATCTGCTGCATCTCGAGCAGCCGCCCATTGCGATTTCGTTCACTGAAACTAAACCGGAAGGAGTGGAATCGTACAACGGCCAGGCACCCGCGGGCTGCCGCTTTTGGCAGGACGCTGCAACCTCCACATTCACCACTTCCGCACGCGATCACGAATTGTGCGCCATAGGAGTTCACACTCACAATCTGCAATCGTCGCCAGCGCAGCAGAAGGACCTGATGGACGCACTTAAAGTCTTCGCCGACCTTGGCTATGTGCGCGCGGAAGACGTCCCGCAGATTCCCGTTCTCAAAAATCAGCCACAATACGTCACGTACTCGCGCCTCGCCGACTCGCCGCTTCCACCAGATCTGGTCATCCTCTTCGTTCGACCCGATCAAACGCTGATTCTCTCTGAAGCAACACAGCAACTCGAGAACGAGAACGCGCCGGCGATGGGACGGCCCGCGTGCGCGATTGTGGCTCAAGTAATGAACACGGGGCGGCCGGCGATGAGCCTCGGATGCTGCGGGGCGCGTGCCTATCTCGACAATTTCGCCGACACGACGGCGATCTTTGCGATTCCCGGCTCTAAGCTGGAAGCCTACGTCGAGCGCATTCGCATTCTCACCAATGCCAACACCCTCTTGAGCCAGTTCCACCAGCTTCGCCGAACCGATATAGCCGCAGGCAATCGCCCGAGCATTCAGGAGTCCCTCACGGCTTTCGCCGCTTCTCAATCTTGAGCCGATCAAATCGAGAATCACTAACCGCCGCAGAGACGTTTCAGCAGTTTTTGCAGTCCACTTCGTCGAATCCATTGCTCCGCGGCCCTTTCGCCTTCAGACCACGAATGCCCGGCCAGCTGAACCCGAAACACCTCCTTTGACAACCGCCACCGGTATTTCATATGGTTTTCGAGCAGTAAATTATTTCATTTGGGAAGCGCGAATTGCTTGCTTCAAGGCCGATGGCGCTTGAACCTCATTCACCCAATCGATCTGAGGCTCCCATTCGAAATCGAGGGAAACATGGAACAGCTATCTGTGCGCGGTATCGTTTGCTGCGCCGCCTTGAGTCTTGCGGCACTCCCTTCTTTGGGACAGGCAGCTTCCGCGCGTGGACCGGTGGAATTACGCGTTGACACGGTGCGTGCTCCGCTGGGAATCGACGATCCCGCACCTAAGTTTTCCTGGCAATTGCGTGATCCCGCGCGAGGAGCAAGCCAGAGCGCCTACGAGGTGCAGGTGTCCTCATCGGCGGAGGGCCTCACCGAAAGCAAAAGCGACATATGGGACAGTGGCCGAGTCTCCTCTTCTCAATCCTTGAACATCCGCTATCAAGGTCCTCCATTAGTGCCCGGCAAGCGTTATTTCTGGCGCGTTCGGACTTGGGATGCCGCAGGCAAGCGATACCCCGAAAGCGAAACATCCTGGTGGGAGACGGGCCTGATGACCCAAAGCGGCTGGCGCGCCTTGTGGATCGGCTACGAAACCATGGAGGAACGGGCTGTCCGCAAGGCAAATGCGGCATGGATCGCTAGCCCCGATGCCCAAACGCTTGCGTCTGAGAAACTACCAGAGCAGCATTTCGCCTATCGCGCTGCAACCACTATCGATGGAGCTGTGCGCAGTGCCATGTTGTACGCAACCTGTGAGGACACGGTTTCTGCGTGGGTCAATGGGGCCCAGGTGCTCAACGCGAATCCGCTACCGCCCTACAAACAAATGCCGTGGAAAAAATACGTGCGCGCGGATGTCACGAAGCAGTTGACCAATGGAACCAATTCCCTCGCCCTCGAGTGCGTGCATTACGTCGTGAATCCGAATGGAATGGCCACTCAGGAAGCTCCTCCTCTCAGCGCTACCCTGTACGTCGAATTCGAAGACGGAAAGACCATAACCGTTGCAAGTGAGACCGCCTGGAAGTCCGCGATCCACGCGGCGGATGGCTGGCACGAAAGGAATTTCGACGATGCAGGATGGCAGAGCGCCGTCGCATGGACGCCCGTGCCCGGACCTCAATCTGCGCCGCTTGGTCATCCTTGGATTCCCGATTCCGTGAAGTCCATGCGCAGCAATTTTGAAGTGAGCAAGCAAATCAAATCGGCACGACTTTACGCAACATCCATGGGCGCCTATGAGATGTTCCTGAACGGCAAGCGCGTGAGCGAAGATCTACTCGCGCCTGGATGGACCGACTATCGCGAGCGAGTGATGTATCAGACCTATGACGTGACCGCGATGCTTAACACAGGCAAGAATGCAATCGCCGCGCTGCTGGCGCCGGGGTGGTATGCGACGCCGCTGGAATGGTTTCAGCAACCCAACAGCTATGGGGACACTCCACCCGCGTTGAGGGCGCAGTTGCGGATAGAGTACACCGACGGCAGCGTTGAACGGGTCAAGAGTAATACCGATTGGCAAGCGGCGAACTCCGCGATTCTGCACTCCGAACTCTATGACGGCGAAACGCAGGATGCGCGCCAGCTGCAGCCCGGATGGAATACAGCCGCGTTCGATGCGAGTGGCTGGCAGCATGCCATTGCGATCGAACCCAAACCGGTTCCCATCGAAGCACAGGACTATCCGGCGATTCGCGTGGAGACCACAGTCGCAGCAACGTCTGTGACTGAACCCAAGCCCGGCGTCTTCGTCTTTGACTTCGGTCAGAACCTGGCCGGCATTGAACGTGTGCGCCTCCAGGGTCCAGCAGGAACCGATGTGCGCTTGCGTTTCGCAGAGATCGTGAATGATGACGGGACCATCTATACCGACAACCTGCGCACCGCAAAAGTCACCGATCACTTCATCCTCGCGGGCAATGGCATTGAAGAATTCACGCCCCAGTTCACATTTCACGGATTCCGTTACGCCGAGATCACCGGCCTTCCCGCGGCTCCCGCAAAAGACGCTGCTGTTGCCTTAGTACTGCACACGGCCGCGCCTTGGGATGCCAAGCTCAAAACCGGCAGCCCGATGATCGACAAGCTGTGGAGCAACATCCTCTGGGGGCAGCGTTCGAATTTCGTCGGCGTTCCGACGGATTGCCCGCAACGCGATGAGCGCCTGGGCTGGATGGCGGATGCGCAGGTTTTCTGGCGGACAGCCAGCTACAACATGGAACTTGCGGCATTCTCACGCAAATTTGCCGGCGACATGCGCGGCACACAATTCGGCACTCCGTTCTATGGCATCTATGCGCCTGGAACCGTGCAGAGTGCTTCCGGCTCGGGTGCAGGATGGAGCGATGCGGGCGTCGTCATCCCTTGGACGTCGTGGCTGCAGTCGGGAGACACCAGCGTCATTGAGCAGAACTGGGAGGCAATGCACAAATACCTGGACGCCATTGAAGCGGCGAATCCCGATGGCCTTTGGAAGGTCGACTCTGGAATACCTTTCGGCGATTGGCTCTCGCCCGAAGGGAGAACCGACCAGGTGCTGGTGGCGACTGCTTACTGGGCCTACGACGTGACGTTGATGCGCGAAATGGCGCACGCAACAGGCCGCGTGACCGAAGAAAAGAAATGCGAAGAATTATTTGCGAAGATTCGCACGGCCTTCCAGAAACGCTTCGTACACGACGATGGCTTCATTGCTGGCGCAGACAATAGTCCGTCTCCCTTCGGGCAGATCAATAATCCCAACGCAAAAAGCAAAGGTGGAGATACGCAGACAAGCTATGTGCTAGCTCTGCATATGAACCTGCTGCCTGACTCGATTCGACCGCTGGCTGCGGAAAAACTGGTCGCCAAAATCGAAGCGAACAACGGCATGTTGGCCACCGGTTTTCTCGGTACGCCCTATCTCCTGGAAGAGCTTTCGAAGGCCGGAAAGACTGAACTCGCGTACAAACTTCTTTTGAACACACAGTACCCATCGTGGGGTTACCTCGTGAATCACGGTGCCACGACGATGTGGGAGCGGTGGAACGGCGACCAGATGAAAGACGACCCCAGCATGAACTCCTACAACCACTATGCTTACGGCGCGGTTGCCGATTGGCTCTACCGCTTCGCCGCCGGAGTAGACACCACGCCACTCGATGCGGGCTTCAATACCGTGTTTCTCCATCCCGTATTCAGCGCGCAATTGGGGTCGATTGCCTTCGACTACTCCTCCGCTCACGGCCCAATTCATTCTGACTGGGTGGTGGAAGGCAAGACCGCCACCTGGCATGTGAGCCTGCCCGCGAACACCACCGGATGGCTAAGCGCCGATGCGGCAAAGTACAAATTGGATGGTGTTCCGCTCAGTCGGAGTCCGCAGGTGAGGGCGGCTTCACACGACGGTGAGTCCGGATTTGAGTTACCCGCGGGAAGTTACACATTCCGGGCTGACGTCGATTAGTGGGACGCACCGGCCTCAGATTATTGGCATTTGCTGTTCAGACAAACTGTCGACCGTTGAGAGCCGACGGGCCCATTTGCACACTTCCTCCGCGCGCAAAGGCTTCCCTGGCGCTTCAGTAGAAGCCAGTTGCACGGCAAAGTTGCCAACCGTTGAACTCTCGACATTGCCAGTCTCGACGGGCAAACCCGTGCGCTGCGCCGTGAGCTGTGTCAGCAACTGGTTCAACGCGCCGCCACCGAGGATATGAATCCGTTCCAATTTTTCGCCCAACATCTGTTCAAGGCTGCGGATTACAGCAACGTAGCGGGCCGCGAGGCTTTCGAAGATCATGCGCGCAAATGCGGGTTCGTTGCCTGCGCAATCCTCGATTGTTGCGCAACCGCACTGCCGCAGCTGCTCATTCAGACGAGCCGGCATCTGGTCATCGAGCAGCAAGGGAGGCGCGTCCACTGGAACAATTCCTCGAAAATCTTCGCGATCAGCGGCCTCTGCAATGAGGCTTTCGATTGTCCACGGGCGTCCGGCTTTGCGCCAGCTTTCCAGACACTGCTTCAGGATCCACATCCCATTCACATTGGTGTGGAAGCAGAACCCGCCGCCGGTCGCGCCCTGATTTGTGAATCCAGTGCGCAGCGCTTCCTCTGTCACGATCGGCCTCTCGATCAGCGTTCCAACCAGCGACCATGTTCCTGAAGCGATGTAAGCGGTCTTTTTTAGATTCGATCCGATTCCCGCGATAGCCGAAGCCGTGTCGTGACACGCGGGCACAATCAGCTCTGTCTCGCGATAGGCATCGAGTGTCGCGGGGGGTCCCGTCAGTTTCCCGATCATCGTTCCCGTGGGCACAATCGGAGGAAGAGCGTCCTTCGAAAGCTTGAGACGTTGCAGCAGATCCTTGGACCATTGACTGCTCTCGATCTCGACAAGCCCTGAGTGCGTGGCGTTGGTGTATTCCGCCACTCTGCGTCCGCCGAGCCTGTAGAGCACATACTCCGGCAGATTGATCCACGGTGCCTCTGAATTTGCGGCAGAATCGGCGAGCAACTGATACACCGTGTTGATGCGCAGTGGCTGCGCTCCAGTTTTGCGGAACATTTCTTCCGGCGGAACGATGCGATCGGCCGCGTCCTTGGAGGCGATTGTGCGCTCATCGCGATAGCAAAATGGATTGGCGAGCGAAGACCCATCCGCGCCGACCCGCACATAATCCACAGCCCAGCCATCCACGGCGATTGAGGCAATTCCTTCCGGAGCTGCTTCGGCGGCTTTGCGGAGGCCATCCTCCAAGCCCGAAAGAATCGTGTCGAAGGGCCAACGCAAGGATCCGTCCACATGGACAGGCCCATTGGGAATGCGATGGATTAATTCAATCGTAGGCCGCCCATCGCGCCAGCGCAGGAGAGAGACGCGGCAGCTCCCCGCACCAAGATCGATTGCAACGCGCGCACGTTGTCCAGGCTCGGCGGATTGCGCAGATTGGTCCGATCGCTTGCCCGCCCGGTTCACCGCAAGATTGCCTCGGGCAGGCCGCCGTCCACCGGAATTAGGTGGCCTGTGGTGCAGCGCGAACGTGGACTCGCGAGGAACAGAATCGCCTCCGCGCAGTCGGCTGGATCGATGGGCGTGTGGGTCAGAGTCCGCTTGGCATAGAAGTTTGCCAGCAATCCGCGAAGCTCTTCGTCGTTCATCGACTCTTCGAACGCGATGCCGTACCTCGTCAGCGAAGCGCGCACCCGGTCGCGCGGAAACATCGTCGAGCCCTTGACCACGGTCGCCGGTGAGATGCCGTTGACGCGGACCTTTGGTGCGAGGCCCACGGCCAGTTCGCGGACTAAGTGACTGAGTGCGGCTTTGCTGACGTCGTACGCCTCGCTGCCTCGCTTGGGCACAACGGCGTTGGCCGAACTTGTCAACACGATTGAGCTCTCTAGGCTCTGCGCGGCGAAAACCTTCGCAACCTCATCGCAGAGCAAATAATTCGACGTCACGTTGACATCGAAGGTCATGGCCCATTGCGCTTCTGTGATGACGCCGTCCGGCGAGGACGGAAACATCGCCGCCGTATTGATGAGAATGTCGACGCCGCCAAATGCGGTAATCGTCGCACCGAGAGCGTTGCCTATGGCGTCGCGGCTGCGGATGTCCACTGCCGTGGACGCGACGGATTCTTTCGAAGTGATCTTCGTCAGCTCGTCCGCTACCGTTGCAGCCGCGGTTTCATCGCGGTCGGCAATCATCACGTGAGCCCCACGAGCAGCCGCAAGCAAGGCAACTTCGCGACCGATGCCGCTGCCTCCGCCGACAACCAACGCGATGGAACGGCTCAACTCTTTCTCTGCAGGTTGACGCCGGATTTTGGCTTCTTCCAGAGCCCAATACTCGATGCGGAACGCCTCGCTCAGCGGCATAGCCACGTAGTTTGTGAAGACCTTGAAGGTCGTGGGGTCCATGCCTTGGCCGCACTGCGGAACCACTCTCGCTTTCGTTCCCGAAACCTCTCCGTCACTCAGCAGGCTCGCGCCCTCCATCACATGGATCGCGTTTGTGTAGAACTCGCCGGTGATCCGCGACTCGGTCTTCGACTTGCCAAAACTGAACATGCCGAGGCCGGGGATCAGGACAATGGATGGGCTTGTATCGCGAAGAGCCGGCGAATCCGGCAGAGCGTGGTGGTGATAATAGCTCCGATACTGCTCGCGATATTCGGCAAGCGACGACTCGATCTGTTTCTTCAGCGCGTCGGCGTCTTCGCTATCGAGCCAGGGCACAAAAAGCGGCCGAATCTTGGTGCGAATAAAATGATCGGGGCAGCTCGTGCCGAGAAAGGACAGGTCTTTCGCATGCTGCGAGTTCACGAATTGCAGCACATCTTCCCCATCGCTGAAGCTCGCAATCCAGCGGCGTTGCGCACTGATGCGGCCGCGCAGAAACGGGAGGATCTCGACAGCAAGCTCTTTTCGATTTGGTCTCGCCTTGATCGAATTCCCGCCAAAGCGGACCCCGCCTTTACGCTTTCCGTGATTCGCAATGAACTGGCCCAGCTGATCGATGACAGTCAGAGTGTTCACGTAGCACTCGCGCTGCGTTTCGCCCCATGTGAAAAGGCCGTGCGCACCCAGCACGATCCCATCGCAGTCGGGATTCTGTTCG
>Ga0181535_10001873_pt1 | contig 26557 bp, 27 predicted proteins | sample PEATcosm2014_Bin_44_FD_119774 | JGI IMG/M metagenome (GOLD analysis project Ga0181535, IMG submission 119774) | Peatland microbial communities from MTU Mesocosm Facility, Houghton, MI, USA - PEATcosm2014_Bin17_30_metaG | ecosystem: Environmental > Terrestrial > Soil > Wetlands > Peat | place...
ATCCATCAGCGAGCGGCAGCTGGGCCAGTTTGCGGGCGAGGTCAATGCCCTGATTGAAGAGCACAGGCCCGAGAAGGTCCACCTGCTCTACTTCGACACGCTCATCCACCGCCATGACGTCTACTCCTGCGGCGAGCAGGTGGTACTCATGCCGGTGGGCGGCGGCGGCACGGAGTTCGCCCCGATCTTCGAGCACATCGACCAGAACGGACTCAACCCGCACGCGCTGGTCATCCTTACCGACCTGTACGGCCCAGTCCCGGACCGGGAACCACACTACCCTGTCATCTGGGTGTGTACCAGTTCACAAGTCGCCCCGTTTGGCGAAACGATCTCTGTCGACGCGGCCTGAAAGCGGCCGGCCATTTCCCCAATACAACTCAGCCAGGGCGGCCACAGTCTGTCCGCCCTTGCACTTACACTTCAGGACAACAAAGGCCACCGCCTACCAGCAGTAGGAAGAATGCATTGCCTGGAGGCGGGAACCACCAACAAAATGATGTGGCGCGCATCTAACTTTGTTCCCCCTGTCCTTTTCTCCCTTTACTCACTTGTAAGCCGTGCCATACTGCTGGCGTAGACTTCCGGCCAAAGCGGGGAGAGGAGGCACGATGGAAGCAATACTACAGCCGGCAGAGTTCGACGTTCCCATGGAGCAGATCGTCGCGGATTACAGCATTCTGCAACCTGTAGCCGAGCCCGAGGACGAGGTCCTTACCTACGAAGTGGTCACGGCTCTCGACGCGACCCGAGACCAAGATATTGTGGTCGACCCCTACGACCCCAACCACGCGTTCGTCCCCGAGGATATCGACTAAACGGCTGCCCCAGCCGCATCCTCGGGGTTCCCCCCGGCAGTTGCCCCGCACAGAGGTACAGTAATTTTTGCAACCTTTGTGCGTTTTTTGCTTTTCTAGACTTCCTTCTCAGACTTAGCCGCGCTACCGTGGGCTCAATGCACTGTGCGACGACAGAGTCCGTCCCCACCACACAGCTGCTAGACCCCGCGCGCATTACGCCGCTGATGGTTGCCGAGTACATGCTGTGGTTCGTAAACAGCGCGAACTTTTGTCTGCAAAATTCCTTTCTGTTGCCTGCAGACCGTAACGCATGCCACTATTTGCGCGTCAAGGTTCCTCTCTCGCCCGTCCACATTGAGCGCCACCTGGATGGCCAGAACACGATCGGCATCTACGCGCTGAACCCCGACTCCAGTTGCGGCAAGTGGTTTGCCCTCGACGGCGACTACCCCGGTGCAGAAGAACACCTCGAAACGATCGCCAGGGAAATGAAAGAGGATGGCCTGTCCCCCGCGCTCGAACAGTCGCGGCGCGGCGGCCACCTCTGGGTGCTTTCGAGTGACCCGATTCCCGCTCGTCTCAGCCGCATCTACCTCTATTCGCTCCTCGACCGCTTAGGCTACGCTATTCAAGGAGCGCGCGGCTTCAAGGAAGGACTCGAGATTTTTCCCAAGCAGGAAGTTCTCGCACCAGGGCAGGTAGGCAACGGGATGCGCGGACCGCTTGGGGTACACCGTAAGGTCATGCAACGGTTCTGGTTTCGCGATGCCGAGCCGGAGATCGAAGCGCAGTTTGCCTACCTGCGGCGGTTGCCCAGGTGTTCGCGCCGGATGATCGACACGCTCACCTATGGCATGGATATGCCGGAAGACCTGATTCCCGCACCCATCCCAGTGCGCATCGGCCCGCCTCCAAAGGGACAGTTCGATATCCGCTTTTACATTGAGGCTCCACGACGCAAGTACAGGACCAAAGACGGGCCCTCATATCACGTCCAGTGTCCCTCGTGCGCCGCCGCCGGTCTCGATAAAGGCCGCGACAACCTTCACGTTACCGAGCAGGCCGCTGGTCCGCCGGTGTTTTACTGCTTTGCCCGATGCAGCGGCCTCGACATCATTGCAGCCTGTCACCGGCGCGCCGGCACCTACTCCGGCCGCAGATCGGAGTAGCCATGCCTCCTCTTTCTACCGCCGCCCGGCACACTACCCGGACCGCGCCGCCCGGCTTCGGTTTGGGCCTGGCACCCTATGAGTTGGCAGCCCTCAAGAACAACGCCATCTTTACCAACAGCCGCGTTGTCACCGTGCGCCAATCCAGCGGACGCCAACTGCTGCGCGGCGAGGAATCCGGCGGCGCCGGTCCCACTGTAGGCCACTATGTTGGCTACGCCCCGCTCGACGGCTGTCCCTTCCAAGTTGTCCAGCCCGTGGCCGCCCTCGCGCCCGGCGCGCAGCACCGGCGCGTCTTCGGCACCGCCCTGGTACGCTTCGAGGTTTTCCGCTATAGTGCGAATCAGATTCATACCCAAATTTCGCTACATACGGTCTCCACATCTGCCAACCCGACACAGCACGGACCGGACACCCATGTTCGGCGAGTGCTTTTTGAGGCGCGCTTCGGCGAGATAGCCGAGGACAATACCCCCACCTTCCTCTCGCCCGCCGGCGAACCGCTGCCTGTACCGGGCTTTCTGACCGAAGGCTTCCGGCAGGCTCTCAACGGCAGCCGTTGCCGCACATGCCGCCATCGCAGCCACCTCGAGAAGGTGGCGCCCATCGTTCTTCCGCCGGGCTTGCTCAAAGCCCTGCGCATTCCGGCGTCCCACCCTACCACTGCGGAGAAATAAGATGCGCTTCCTCCTGACGCTCGTTGTTCTCGCGGGCCTTGCATTTGCAGGCTACCGGCTATACCAGCAAACTCTTCGCGACGACGCAGGCGCTTCTCAGCTTCGCGGCGGCCACGACACTGCACCTACGCTGACCGGTCTGATACGGACTGGCGCCCGTCATGCCTTTGCGGCCTTCGCGGCCCAGACGCCGCCACTCTCCCGAGCAGTGCCGGCCGCGAACTACCATGGCGCGGTCCACTATGGCCCAGGAGAAAATCTCGAAGTGGTTGATGTTGCGGCCATCGTCAACTCTCGCTGCGACCATCTGGACATAGCGATGTACAGCTTCACGGACTGGGAGCTGGCACAGGCCGTCACACGTTTCGCCGCGAACGGCCGCCGCGTTCGCATCTATCGCGACCGCGACCAGTACGAGCAGGAGAGTCGCCGCAGCTCCTACGTCGCCAATCTGTTCCACGGAAATCGCAACATTGCTATTCGCGTTAAAGGTTCCATGATCCTCATGCATGACAAAGCCTGGTCCGATGGCTGCATGCTCCGCGAAGGAAGCGCCAACTGGAGTCCCAGCGGCGAAATCAAACAAGACAACACCTTGACTCTTACAGCCGATTCCGACACCATCCGCGCCTTCGAGACCAACTTCCAGGCGATGTGGGCCCGGCCCGACAACCAGGTCATCCAATAGTCGCGGGGTCTCCGGGCGCCACGACCCTACCCTTTGTCTCTTGGAGCCCTTATGCCCTCTCCCCGCACAAACGTATTGCGCTGCCCGCACTGCCGCCTGCTACAGTTTTCCACAAAGAATGGCCTTTGCCGTCGATGCCGACAGGTCCTCGAACCTTCTACGCTCCCACCCGCCTACGCTAAATACATTGGCCTCGGCATCCGGATGCTCCGTCTCAAGTACGGTCTCACTCAGGCTCAGCTGGCCGCTGCGTTGAACACCAAGCGCACCTACATCTCCACGGTCGAACGGGGTGTAGTCATCCCCTCGGTCCTCACCATCGAGCGCATCGGGGCAGTTTTCGGACTTGATATCGCCGGTCTGTTCGTTACAGTCCGAAAAATGAAGAATGAGGCCGCCCATAACCAGATCGCCGCGTAGGCGGTAAGCGCACTTGTTCGTTGGGTACTCCTTCCCGTGGCAAATGGTTACTACTAGTTACTTTCGACATCCTATTGTGTAGCGCTGACGAGCCCTGTATCCCTGCGGCTTTGCGACACTCCCCCGCATTCCTCCAGAACTACGCGCCTGTATCGCATAATTACCTTTTGCGTTACCGTGTTACCTGCTTACCCCTCCTTCTTGCCTTACAAACCCCAACTCTGTATATTCGTGGGCACTTAAATGGTTACCGCTCAAAGCGGCAAATGGCCTTTCCAGAAACTGGCTCCGCGCTGGGCATGGCCAATGCACGGAGGAATGTTTCATGTTAGGGAAGAAAGGCCCTCGATCCGCTCCACCACCCGTTTCCCAAATCACTCTCACCACTGGGCTGCCCAATTGGCAGGACGGTGAGCATAAAGACCTCAGCTCCCGTGTATTGGTTGTTCGCGAAATGACAACTAAGATGACTTGTTCGGCCGCCATCCCGCAGGGGATGACCGTCAGGGAAATGCTTCAGGATTATGTCTCAATGCGCGCATACGAAGAATCCGAGACGAAGCTCCCCATCACCTTTGAACTGGTCGCGAACGGTCAGCTGGCCGAACCCGCGGGACGCGCAATTGCAACGCACAAAGCCCGCAGGACGACACTGCGAACACCATGCCGCGACCTGGAGTGGGCGCGTGCTATCCGGCCTATCTCCCATTAGGCGATGCCGCTCCGACTTTCGGACCCACAGTCGCCAGATCAACTCCTCTCATGGCCGCTGAGGGAATTCTTTGCTCGCTGCGAGACTGCGCAACATATAGACACTCCACTGCGCTCTGGCTATACTTTTCCTCACGCACTTACCTGCCGTCCGCTTGTTAATTCAAGAGAATTTTCACGATAAGCGTGGGCTCGTAGAGGTCGCGGTCCTGCGGAATATTGCGCTGGCCAAGCGAACTCAACCACCTTCGATGAAAACGCCCTCAACAAAGGAGATTCGCACATTATGTGCTCCCCAGCTCATGCACGAACGTTGTTGATCCATGACACTATGCCTGAGAACTGTGTTGTTCTTGCGGGCCTTCGCGTGGTTGACCAGGTGCCTCTCCACGCGCTTCCGGCAGGCATGCATGTCCAAGGCCGCCTCGACTGCAGTGGTCATCCGAATCTTACGACGATTCACGATCGCTTGCGCGTGGATGGGTCGCTCCTGTTGAGCGGGTGCTCCGCTCTCAAGATGATCGGCAGCTACCTTTATGTGGTCCGCAACTGTGTCCTGGTCGATTGCCGGGCACTTGCCTGCATCGGCGAGAACCTGTTTGTAGGTGGCGACCTGGACCTCACCGGCTGTTCGCCGGCCATCACGCTGCCGATCTTGGGCCACGTCTGCGGGGCTCTGGTTCTGCCCTGCCACTACGACCTGTCCCGCCTACCGGCTACGTTTAAGGTGGACGGAGAGCGCCGCATTAGCGGTCCGCACTCCAACTAGCCGCTCACGCCGCCGCAGGGCGGGTCAATGCACCGCCTGTCTATCGGGAACAGGTAGTAGAAGGCAGCCCGGTCCAGGCAAGTTCCCAGGTTTAGGCCCTCTCGGTCGCAGAAATGCCCGAAGTCGCCGCCACATTGTGGAGCCTCTGCCGTCGCCTCCTTGAACCCTCCTTCGCGGCTCGGCCTTGCGCAGAATCTCGCCCCAAAACCGTTACATCCAGACGGCCCTCAGTCCACGATCGCTATTTTTCTACATCCACTGCATTTTCTCCCCTACTAGGCATTCCCTCAACGCCGATTCTTGTTGTACCGTGACCACCACGAGGTGAGCTATGCTCGTTTCCCTTGCGGTCATTCTTGCGCCTTCTACCACCCATTTGATCGTCTTCGGCCTGGTAGCGTGGCTGGTTCTCGTCATCATCATCCTCCCCTTCATCCTCGCCGCTTTTCACTATCGCGATAACCCTCCAGCAGTCCCCCCTTACCAGCGCCCGCTTGTGCCCATTTCCTGGCCCTTCCGGGCTTCCCAAGCTCTCGCCCACGAGTCTCCACTTCCCTGCCCTAGCCCTTTTAACAACAGCCGAAGGACACTGCCATGTCACAGCACAATACCCGGACCTCCCCTGGCCTCGCCATTACGCGCACCTTCACTGCCGATGGTTCCGACTCCGTCAAGTCCGTTAGATGGGAAACCCGCGATGCCCTGATCACCAATGCCCGCGGCGGAACTGTCTTTGAACAAAAGAACGTCCGTGTCCCTGTAGCGTGGTCGCAAACCGCAACCAACATCGTGGCCTCGAAATACTTCCATGGCATGCTGAATTCGCCGGCCCGCGAGACCGGTGTGGACCAGCTTGTCAGCCGAGTCGTCACCACCATCACCGATTGGGGAACGAAGAACGGCTACTTCGCCTCCGATGAGGACGCCGCGGGCTTCTCCAACGAACTCTCCTGGCTGCTGCTCAACCAGTACGCGAGCTTCAACTCGCCGGTCTGGTTCAATGTGGGCTGCGACCGCCTGGAACCGGACGCGGACGGCCAGAACTGGCATTGGAACCCCTCAACCGGCGGCGTGCGCTACTCCGCCACCGGCTACCGTAATCCCCAATGCTCGGCTTGCTTCATCAATTCGGTCGACGACTCGATGGAATCCATCCTTACTCTGGCCAAGACCGAAGGCATGCTCTTTAAGTGGGGGTCCGGCACCGGCAGCAACCTATCGGCGATCCGCGGCTCCATGGAACCTCTCAGGGGCGGCGGGGTGGCTTCCGGTCCGCTCAGCTTCATGCGCGGCTACGATGCCTTTGCCGGCGCCATCAAGTCCGGCGGCAAGACCCGCCGCGCAGCAAAAATGGTGATCCTCAACGCCGATCACCCAGATATTGAAGAGTTCATCGCCTGCAAGGGCAAGGAAGAAGCCAAGGCTCGCGCATTGATGACCGTAGGATATGACGGCTCTACGCCGGACGGCGAGGCGTACACTTCGATCTTCTACCAGAACGCGAACAACTCGGTGCGGGTTACCGACGAGTTCATGCAGGCGGCCATCGACGGCGCGGATTGGACGCTGACCGCCCGTACCGATGGATCTCCGGTCAAGACGGTGAAGGCCAGCGACCTTCTGCGGAAGATAGCCGATGAGACCTGGCACTGCGGCGACCCCGGGATGCAGTTCGACTCGACCATCAACCGGTGGCACACCTCCAAGAACTCTGGCCGGATCAACGCCTCCAACCCCTGCTCCGAGTACTTGTTTCTGGACGACTCGGCTTGCAACCTCGCAAGCTTCAACTTGGTGAAGTTCCTTCGCCCCGACGGAACGTTCGATGCCGAACGGTTCCGCGCCGCGGTGCGCATCTTCATCATTGCCCAGGACATTCTGGTCGACCACTCTGGATATCCCACGGAGCGGATCGCCCAGAACTCCCACGACTACCGACCGCTGGGTCTCGGTTACGCCAATCTCGGTGCCCTCCTGCTCCGGATGTGCCTACCTTACGACTCGGACAAGGGCCGCGACGTCGCGGCGGCCATCACCGCAATCATGGGCGGCCAGGCCTACCTCACCTCCGCAGAGGTCGCCGAGACAATGCCGCCGCTGTCGGCCGCCGATGCTGAGTTGCGGCGCAACATCACAGACGGCGACGAGGATGCTCCTGTGGTCACCGGCATGTGTCCCGGCTACTACCTGAATGAGGAACCTTTCCTGGCTGTAGTGGACATGCACCTCGCCGCCGCGCGTCGACTCCAGCCCGTTTCATGCGGATTGGAGAAGACTGCGGTAGATGTGTGGGAAAGGGCCCGCGCAGCCGGCGACGCCTACGGCTTCCGCAACTCCCAGGTCACTGTCCTCGCCCCCACTGGGACGATCGGTTTCATGCTCGACTGCGACAGCACCGGGATCGAGCCGATGATAGGCCTCGTGGCATACAAGAAGCTGGTTGGCGGCGGGCAGATGACCCTCACCAACTCCAGCGTCCCAGCCGCGCTCGAACTGCTTGGCTACTCGCCTGCAGAGATCGACCGGCTCTCCGCATGGATCGCCGAACACGGCTCCATCGAAGGGGCTGACGACCTCAAGCAAGAGCACGCCGTTATCTTCGGCTGTGCGCTCAAGCCCACCGCCGGCACTCGCTCGATCTCCTGGACTGGTCACCTGAAGATGATGGCTGCCGTGCAACCGTTTCTCTCCGGCGCCATCTCGAAGACCGTCAACATGCCTCACGAGGCCAGCGTCGAGGACGTGATCGAGGCCTACATCGAGGCCTGGAAGCTCGGGCTCAAGGCCATCGCGATCTACCGCGACGGCTCCAAAGCGGCCCAGCCGGTCACCCTCGCAAAGGAGTCCTCCACTGCGCCAGCGACCGTCATCGAGCCCGAACCGCTCGACGGACCGCCGCGCGCCAACCGGCATCGTCTGCCCGAGGTGCGTCCGTCCGTGACGCACCACTTCAAAATCGCCAACCACGAGGGCTACCTCACCGTCGGACTCTACCCCAACGGCGTCCCCGGCGAGATGTTCCTCAAGATGGCGAAGGAAGGTTCCACCATTTCCGGTTTGATGGACACGATCGCCACAACCGTCTCCGTCAGCCTCCAACATGGCGTTCCGCTCAAGGTGTTTTGCGAGAAGTTTGCGCACATGCGCTTTGAGCCGTCGGGCTGGACCGGCAATGAGCAGATCGGCTACGCCAAGAGCCTCATGGATTACATCTTCCGCTGGCTGGAACTTCGCTTCCTCAAGGGGGAACAGTTGTCCATGTTCAACATGCCGGCGACGCGACATCCCGTGCCGCCGGAGAAAACCGCTGCTGGCGAACAGAGCATCACCGATTTGCTCGATTTTGGCGACGCTCCGTCGTGCCCGAGCTGCGGCGCGGTCATGCACAGAGCGGGATCCTGCTTTCGCTGCGAATGTGGAGATTCTTCCGGGTGCGGTTGATGCCCTGTGGGTGCGCGCATAAACTGCGTTTGAAACCCCAGATGCGAGATTCGAGGCCCCATAAGATGAAGTCTCGTTTGGTGGTTGGGGAAAGTAAAGAAGCAGCTCGAGTGCCTTGACGTCAGATAGGGTTGCTGGATATGTACCGCGCATGTTCAGCGGATCAACCTGAATGAGGCAGCCTCCAAAGTTGGGGCATAATGCATATCCGAAGTGGGCACACAATGATGGATGACGCTACGGCTACCGCGTTTTCCGGGAGTAATTCGGTCGACCTCTGCCGTGACAGAAGTGCTTTTGATCGTAACCCATTGAAACTATGGGCACTGATGGCAAACAAAAGCACTCTAAGTCCTTATAAAAATCGGTAGGCAAACTCTCAGCACCCTCTCCAGCACCCTCATCGACCTCTGCTTTTTGGTTACAGACCCTGCTTTCCGACGGCAAAGGTCAGAGAAAATCGACCACTGCCTTGGCACAGCAGAGGTCCCGGAGCCGCGACGACTGCTGCCGTTGTTCGGCAAAGGTTCGTGTTGCGTCATCGTCAGTGCAAAGGTCGGGCCGGCGAATAAACCCTTTAAATCGGCACCCTCACTCCATGCGACCTCTGTCTTTTGGTTAACAGAGTCTTCCGAAATACAGTTATATTATTGATAAATAATGCCTTATATTGCACCCTTCGAGGGTGCTGAATCTTCTCCTATTCTTCACCAACTTGCATGTTGACGCTGCTCTCGCTCGCGAGGGATGCTGAAAACCGTGGCGCAGTCCGTCGATGAGCAGAGCAACCAGGCGCTGGTTGCGGCCAAATCCGTCTTCGCCGGTGGATACCGTACTTGGCGCGGATCGGCGCGCAGGACATTACCATGATGCTTGAAAATCCGGGCATCATCCGTTCCCGCGCAAAAATAGAGGCGACGATTGCGGGTGCTCGGAATTTCCTGGATATGCAGCAGGCCGAAATCGACTTTTCCGACTGGGTTTGGCATTTTGCAGACGGTAAAAGTCACGGTCACCACAGAAATGAACGGTATGGCTCAAGATCTCCGGTGGCGAAATCTGCTTCGCTTTTTCTTCTCTGCGCATTAAAATAAATTATCTCGAGGTTTTGCGTAAACCCCGCATCGAGAAGATCATGCAGGAAACTGAGCCGAAATGTGATGACAAACCATGGACAAGCACGCTGAGCAGTTCGTAGAAACGTTCGTCAATGAACTGGAAGAGGAGAACGTCGCCATCTTCGCGGGCGCAGGATTGTCGGTGGGGGCCGGTTGCGTCGATTGGAAAAAGCTCCTGCGGCCCATCGCACGAGAGCTGGAGTTGGATATCGACCAGGAACATGATCTTATCTCGATCGCGCAATACCACCTCAACGAAAAGCAGAACCGCAGTGGACTGAATCGCGCACTGATCGATCAACTGTCGCCGGGCCATGTACCAACGGATAATCATCGCATCCTTGCCAGGCTTCCCATCAAGGTCTACTGGACCACGAACTACGACAAACTGGTTGAGGACTCACTCAAGGCCGCAGGGAAGATTCCAGATGTCAAATACACCCTCGATCACTTGAAGCTAACGAAGCCGAGGCGCGATGCCATCGTCTACAAAATGCATGGCGATATCGACCATCCTGACGACGCCGTCCTTACCAAGGATGACTACGAGCGCTATCAATCGACGCATGGCCAATATGTGACCGCATTAAGCGGCGATCTAGTGGCCAAGATGTTTCTGTTTTTGGGCTTCAGTTTTACCGATCCCAATCTCGACTACATTCTGAGCCGCGTCCGCATTAGCCTGCACGGCAAGCCGCGTGATCATTACTGTATTTTCAAGAAATGCCAGCGATCCGGTTTTGCCAGCGACGATGCATTCAAATATGCGGAAATCAAGCAGCAACTCGCAATCAATGACCTTAAGCGGTTCGGCGTACAGACCCTGCTGGTCGATGAATATAGCGATGTCACTGCGATTTTGAAGCAGATCGAAAATCGTTACCAACGAAAGACAGTACTCATTTCCGGAAGTGCACATGAGTATGGAAGCTGGGGAACGGACGCAGCCGAAGCTTTTGTCCGCGGTCTCAGCCATGCACTGATTAAGAACGGCAACCGCATCGTCTCAGGTTTTGGCCTCGGTGTAGGCAGTCAGGTGATCACCGGCGTCCTTGAAGAGCTATATCAGCACCAGGGAATGCGCCTCCATGATCAGCTCATCCTGCGACCCTTCCCGCAAGGCGCGGATGCGCAGAAACAATGGGAAGCGTACCGGCAAGAGATGATTGCCCATGCTGGCATTGCCGTCTTCCTCTTCGGCAACAAAGTGCAGGCAGGAAGCGTAGTCGTGGCGAATGGCGTGCGCCGGGAATTCGACATTGCAAGAGCAGACGGACTGTTGCTGATCCCTATCGGCGCAACCGGCTATATGGCGCAGGAATTATGGCAGGAGATCACCGACAATTTCGACACCTTCTACCCCAAACATCCCGAGTTGAAGCCGCTTTTTGAAATCCTGGGTGACGCGTCAGACAGCAAACGCCTCATCGACACAGTGGTTGAAATCATCAACAAGGCAAAGGGTAGGTGACTATGGCGCGCAGAGTGTTTTTCAGTTTTCATTACGACGACATCATGAATGCCAACATCATCCGCAATTCCGGGCAATTCAAGCCAACTTCCGAGACGGGATTCTACGACAAGTCTCTGTGGGAAGAGGCGGAAACCAAGGGAAAAGCAGCGCTGCAAAAACTAATTGATACCGGGCTCAAGAACACCAGCGTGACCTGTTTCCTGATCGGTGAAAAGACACACGAACGTCCGTGGTGCAAGTACGAACTCTCCAAAAGCATCGAAGACGGGAAAGGAATTCTTGGGATACTGCTGCCGAATCAGACCGAGCACGGGCCGAAGTGGATCAGCAATTACGGCAAAGTCTACCAATGGAATCACGAGAGATTTGCGGACTGGGTTGAGCAAGCCGCCAAAGATGCCGGCAGGTAGCTGCTAGAAAGAACGAGATGGCAAAGCGCGTATTCTTCACATTTCACTACCAGGATGTTATCGATTTCAGAGCGAACGTCGTCAGAAACCATTGGATGACGAAACCTGACCGCGAAGAGGCAGGCTTCTACGATGCTTCGATCTGGGAGAATGCCAAGAAGCAAGGCGATATCGCGCTGAAGCGCCTCATCAACGGCGGTTTGGAAAATACCACAAATACCTGCGTCCTGATCGGCTCAAGCACCTATGCGCGTCCCTGGGTGAGATATGAAATCCTCAAAAGCTTCAAGCGGGGCAATCACTTGTTTGGTGTCCATATCAATTCCATAAAGGGCAAGGACGGGTTGACGAAATTATCTGGCCCGAACCCGCTTGAGTATGTGGGCGTCACCTTCTCGGCCGACGGAACGACGGCAACACTATGGGAGAAGACGGCAGACAAGTGGATTGAGTACGACAAGATCGACGGCTCTTCATCCTACCAATTTCAAGTGAGCCAGGAGTATCGCGGAAAAGGATACAACCTCGGCATCTGGTATTCCGTTTATGACTGGAACACCAATGACGGATTCACGAATTTCCCAAGCTGGGTGAAGTAAGCAGAAAGGACTTGGAAATTGCCGTATCTCAGAATTTCAGAAGCCAAGGCAGCAGGCCAGGCAGCACGTTCCCGAGTGAGCAAGAGTGCCTCTCAGATACTCATCGAGGATTCCGACCGCTTTTCCGAAACTGACCGCTACGATGTTTTTCTCTCCCATTCCTACCAAGACGCCGATACTATTTACGGCGTCAAGAAGATCATCGAGTCCCTTGATCTCAGTGTCTATGTGGACTGGATTGACGATGCCGGGCTGGATCGCGGCAAGGTCACTACGAGAACCGCGCAGGTACTCAAACAGAGGATGAAAGTGTCCTCCTGCCTCGTTTATGCGCATTCATCGAACGCGACGCATTCGGTGTGGATGCCGTGGGAACTCGGCTATTTTGACGGCATTAAGACTGGCTATGTGTGGATTCTTCCACTTGTGGCACAGGATGATTCTGAATTCAAAGGCCAGGAATATCTGGGCCTCTATCCTCCCGTTGAGAAGCTCACGACTTTAGCCCAGCGGTTGAATCTTGGCTTCGCGAAGGTAGGCTCAGAGCGAAGTGACATTCCTCTATCGAAAGCCGCCAAAGGCACTGCAATATACTTCACGGGCAAATAGACGGCGTCCATTCGGACGAAAGCGAATCACGGGAGGCGTTCGCTTGCGCGACCGTAGCCGTCAGGATACGAATACGGCTGTAGCATAGGATTATTGGGATTGTGAGGCCTGTGCGTGACCGCAATTTTTAGCCGCAATGATGTTCCCAGCCATCTGTCCAGCGTTCACCAACTGGACTTTTCGGGGGATCTCTTCGCCGAGCGCTTGGCTGGCCCCTGGGTAAGGCTCGGAGCGTGGACGCCCACCTCTCCTGTGGACGAGCGCGGCGTCGAGGATGACATCATGCGGCAGAGCCTAGTGCTTCCTCCTGAGGCTTTTGCGTCCATCTTCGCCAAGCTGGAGTCTGTGGGCAACGTTCTTAGCAGCCTTGGGAAGCCCGGCGGCGTAATCCACTCCGCGCACGGTCAGGAGGAGTACAGCTATGCTGCATTCCATCAGTTTGAGTTCCCGTTCACTTCGGTCGTCGGCGAGCCGCTGGTATTTATCCATGCTGAAGCATCCAACGCCGGACTGTTCATCAATCCTGACCTGTGGATGTTTCTGGGTCTGGAAGAAAGAACGCCTGAATACGGTATCTGGTGGGACCCACGGCGAGGAGTTGATGCCCTCATCCGGCGAGTAGTCCAAGGGAATTTGCAAACCGTCGAAATTCGGGCCGACTATTTACTCAAGTACCTGCAGGCCCGCCAGATGTCATTGCTTATCGGGCACTATCGCCAGCTCCTTCTTTTCAACCCCACCAAGGCCGCGATTGGGGCGTTCGTGACCGGAGAACTCACAATCGGCTCACCGGCGCAGGGCTCCAAGGCGTTCCTTCAGAATTGGGGCCTACGGCGGGGCGATGGAGACGGCCGCGAATATCTTCAACGCCGGTTACATTTGTGGTTCGAAATCAAACCGCCCGCAATCGACATTGAAAACCCGTGGGATGAAGTACCCAAGTTTGATTCATATGCATTCACGCTGCCAACGGGTGCAGGGCCAGTCGCCCCGGCCCGCTGGAAGCGCCTGCGAGATACCGGGGAGCGCGAATTCGATGGTGTTAGCTGCGACTTCATGGATCGCATTTACTTTCGCCAGGAGGTTTTGTCGAAATACGAGGTTGCTTCCGGATTCGACGTGAAGGACGACGGTTCGGTGTCCAATAGCGGCTATTGGGGTCTTACCCGCAGCACGTCACGGATTGGTAATGAGTTGCTCGCTACCGCAATAGGCGACTTTGCTGAAGGAGTGCCTTTTGAAGAGTGGCCACACTGGAAGCAGTACGCGGTCGAGCCGCCGAGCGCCGACACTGCGAACGCATTCTGGCAGGAAGTGCCAATCCCGGAAGCAGTGAATTTCCTTGTTCGCGCACTCAATAGGCTAAACACCGCCTTCGCCGAGATGGCTGATTTTCTCGGCGCAACGATTAGTGAGCCGCTGTGGCACGGCTCTCTCGACAGCCTTGCGGGGTGTCAACTGAAATGGGTTTATCCCGCTACAGCCGGTGACGACGAGTTTATAAAGAGAGCGACGCTCGCATCAACTCTATTCCTGGATGGCCTGCAATCCGCGTCATTGCGTAAGTTGCTCAATGCCGTCGGCAAGAAGCTGCACGAGAGCTTCGACAAGTCACCCACAACTCTCGGCTCTCGCAAGCTGCTACAGCGTGCAACCCTTATCGCTCTATTGGTCGAGGCCATCCAGCCCAAGACAACTAGGCTCCCCATGCTGGTGAAACAAGCGGAGGGCAAAGGCAAGAGCCCCATCGAAGCTGACTTGCAAGCGGAACTGACAAGGTTACATAAGCGGGTCCAGGATGAGTTTGCGCCACTTGCCTTCCTATATGACCTGCGCATCCACGGTGGTCTGGCGCATCCGCCAAATAAACAGGAAGCTGCATCAGCGGCGGCGAAACTTGGGCTTCCCAAGGGGAACTGGCACCGCACCGATTACCTGCGCCTTCTGAAACTAATTACTGACAGTTTCGACCGGATTAGCGAGCATCTTCAGGCGGCATCACAGGTGATGGATTGAAACAATGACGACACACCTTGATCGCAAGATGATCCCAGCGGAGACACGATGAAGAAGGGACTACTGTTGGGGGCTGGCTTTTCTTACGACCTGGGAATGCCGCTTTCCTATGAGTTAACTGACGTATTTCTTGGCATATACAACGATACGAATGTCAAAAGACTGGCGGCAGCTATGTCCGTCCAGCAGCCCTACGGAAAAGACAGGCCCATAAACAAGAACGCAATCACCAACGGTTGGGATCTTCTACTCGACTATAAAAGGAACAACGGGAAGAACTATGAAGCTTTTCTTGCGGGTCTACAGAGTCTAAAGGGCATATCCACTCCTACCCAGTCAGACCGGGATTCATGCAACTATTTATTCGTCTATTTCTACGACATCATTCACCACATCCTCTGCCTCTACCAAGAAGCATCCTACGCAATTATTTATGAAACGAATAAACAATGGTTCAGCAAGCTAGAGAACCTTTTGTCTGACCAAGAAACGTGGATTTTCTCACTCAATCACGATCTGTATTGCGAGTATCTGGCCCTGGACTTCAATATTCCGATCACTTACGGAGACGACGAGACCTTAACTTTCCCAATCAGCAACCTAAACATGAGTCAACGCATTACGTTCGGCTGCACCCAGCGCGCGAAAATGTCAGTTGATGGCGGCGGCTATTTCAAAAGCACGAAGGGGATTAATCTGGTCAAGATTCACGGTGGAATAAGTGAACTTGAATATAGGGACAGTTCCCTCCTCTGCAATTTGAAACTAGATAAACCCTCTTCCCGTGAGCTGGCTCTCGAGTTTCGTCTGTCCAATGAGATGGCCTACTACCACGGGAGAAATAAAATTCCGGGAGGGAAGGACAGAACCATAACCAACCTGGCCGGTGAACTGGACATAATATCGCAGTCGATGCTGACAGGCGGCAGAAAATACAGCCGGACATCAAAGATCAAGGAGGGCGAAGAGAAACTCCAGATATTTGACGATGTCCTGAGGCGTTTAGGTCAACTCACGATAATCGGCTACGGCTTCGGGGACGACCATATCAACTTCAGAATTTCAAACGCCCTCTTGGTGAATGGAAATCTCAAAGTTGTGATCGTAGACCCTTTCTGTACAGAGACGCCGGACTGCATCAAGCAGTTCGACTACGATTTGCGCATTAGAAGAGCAGCATGTGGCGCTGCTCACTGGATGGACTACTGTGTGAGCGGCAAATGGAATGTCGAGCAGATGAACGGGCTGAAGGAAAATTGCAAACTCAGAACCGAGGTGCGAGAGAGGGTGCAGCACCAATTAGGTGGATAGGGGGTTCTGACCAGATTGGCGCAAAAATATCCTTTAAGGAAAGCGCCTGGGTCATTTAGAAAAAAGGATCTCGTGGCGGTCTGACGTTCCAATTGAGCCGTGCCGGGCGAATCTGACTCTGCGGTCGTTTCATGTAGGCGAATTGCGAAATCGCCCGGTTGAGCGTTATTTTCTTGCCCGATATGTACTTCATCTCGGCATTGGAAAAGGCGTCGTCCCCACGGTGGACGCCGCTGTAATAGAAGCTGGCAAAGTCCTCCAGCCCGTCCTGCTGCCAATGAAACCCATCGCTACACAGCGCCAATACGAAGAGCGTAGCTACGCACACCTAACCCGGTCCGAGCGCGCCACCCGCGTCCCGACCCGCTTCCTGCCGGACAGTTGTCCGGCCCCGAGGTTCACATGGCAACATCACTTCTTTTGGACTCGCGTGGCCAGGCGGTTACCGTGCCGGACCCCACTACTGCTCCGGCACCGACCGCCACCCCGGCCACCGACGAGAGAAAGCGCATCATCGCCCGACTCGGCGAACCATTCCCCTTCACGGACATTTGCTGGCGCGTGGTCGAGCGCACCAAGGACAAGAAGAGGGGACTCGTCACTCCCTACGTCAAGGTCGGTGTCCTTATTGACCGGCTGAACTCTGTGCTGGGCGAAGGTTGCTGGAGCCGCACCTACCAACACCGCACCATCGACAACATCCCGGTCACGGAGAACAACAAGACCGTTATCAAAGGCAAAGTAGCGCTCATCTGCGACATTGATGTGCCGGGAGTGGGAAGAAACTCAGGCACGGGTGAGGCTTGGTCCGACGACCCCAACGCCTTTACCTCCGCTGACACGCAAGCGTTCAAACGAGCCGCCGAGTGCTTTGGGATCGGCCTGTACCTCAGGCTTGTCGAGAAATTCTGGTGGGACATCGACTCGTACGGGAAGCCCGTAAAGATGGATAAGTTCGCCCCTCCTGCCGCCGAGAGGCTGGCTGCCGCGCTCCGGCGCACCGGTACTACGAGCCTCGTAGAGCGGGCGTCGCTTGCAACCCGGGGAAACCATAACAGCTCTCCGGCTACCGGCAACGCTTCGCGGTCGCAGACTCCCGCGCAGAGCACGACTTCCCGCACTACGGCTCAGACTTCACTGCGCGATGAGCTGCTGGCAAAGAAAGCTGAGTACATCGCGTCTCTGGGTGAGTCACTCTATACAGATGCCACGGCCAAGGCCAGGAGCGCAATCGTCCCTGGCGCCACACCCGTCGACACCGCCAACCAGATCGTCCATTCGCTCAACGAGGTGTGCGCGCTGTTAACCAATACCCGGCAGCTCGCCGCCGAAGTGTCTCCCCTGGTCGTCGACCAGATTCTAGATACTTACAATGTCCAGACCTTCGCCACCGTCCCTTCTCTGGAGACACTGAACAACGTCCGGCTCGCCCTGGAGACAGCCAGGGATGCCCAGCCTTAATCACAGACCATGCGCGGGGGCCAAGTAGCTCCCGCGCTCGCGTGACCACCTCCGGCCCGGCTGCATTGCACGGTGATCCAGCGCGTACGTTCCCGACGCTTATCCCCACCCTCCCCGCACGAAAGGTGCCTGAGCAATGTTCAAAGCTTTCAGAATCCGTCCTGTCGTTGAATCGATGGACGAGAATGGCGAAGTAACCTGTGAGGCATTCGCCACCCTCGCCGCTGTCGAACGCGATTCCGCACAGTTTGAGGCCCGCCGCTCGGTCAGTGGGCGCGAGGGCAAGACAATCATTTGGACCCTCTACGGCGTCAACCCAGAAGAAAGCGGCGTCCGAACCGAGTACGCCATCGCCGACCGCGATACCGAAGAGTTCGCCCGCGAGCTGTTGACCAGCCTCATCGGACCGTTTACGACCGGCGAGGCCGGGTATTCCACTCCTGCCACCCTGCCGGCCGGCGCCGCCGCACTCCTCACCTCTGCCCTCGGTCACATCCAGACTTACAAAGACACCGAAGAGGTTGACTGCATAGCCCTTGCGGAAGACTCTATCGCGGCTGCGCTCAACACTCTCATGCAGTCCCGTCCGGCCCAGGCCGACAGCGCCGTGGCCGGCACGCCGGGCGCCGAGGCCGCGCCCGCAGACCCGAAGCCACACAAGGTCCGCATGAAATGGGGTTCCGGCATGGGAGGCGACGAGAAGCCGGTGAGCGATTACGAGTTTGCCTCCGTCGAAGAGTTGAATGCCTTTCTGTACGGCTGCGACGAAGCCAACGGCTGGCTTGACATGGAGCAGATCGACCCGGATCCGAATGGTTCGTTCCCTGTGCCAGACGCCGACGAAGACGACAAATAAGCCGGTTCGTCCAAGCAAGCAGACATCTGGGATCATCCCCGTGCCCAGCCGAATTCACACACACATTCCCGACGCCTGCCGCAGATGGCGAGCGGTGCCGACGGCACGTCGAGAGGCGGTAGCCTCTCCCGAACATGAAAATGGGTCCGGCAGGTACGCCAGCAACATCGCAAAATAGCCCGAGTTAATCTTGCGTAACGACGGCTTGCCAATGACAATGGCTGGTGCCCACACCCTTGTGAGGGCTGAGACCATAGCAAAGGCGTTCGCCCTGCCGGCGCCCGACCTTTTGGCGAGGTCTGCACTGGTTTCCGCGTCATCCTGGAGGCTGTTGCCGCCGCCTCTACGACTTCCACCATTACCCAACGAGGTTCTCCCTATGGCATCGCCTGCTGTCATTACACTGCCCACCCCCGCACCGGCTCCCGCGCGCGCCCAATTCCTGGTCAACAGGAAGGAGTTCATGCAGGAACTCGCGCTCGCCCAATCTGTACGTGAGCCAAAGACCACGATCCAGGTCCTGTCCTGTCTGATGCTCCGCGCTGATGTGTCCGGCTACCTGTCCATCGTAGGCACCGATTTGGACCACGCCCTCTTCACAACCTGCTCTGCGCGCGTTGTAAGCGGCGGAGCACTACTCCTGCCGGCCCGCAAGCTGTTCGACTATGTGCGCCTCCTCGAGGGGGAAGATGTTGCCTTCACGCTGCTCGACAACAACTGGGTCCAGATTCGCTGCGGCCGGTCGAAGACAAAGATGGTCGGCATGAGTTCGACAAATTTCCCGGCTGTACCTGAGTTTCCCGAGAAGCCCGCCGTCCGGCTGCCGGTGCATCTTTTCCGCTCCCTGCTTGAGCGTGTTGCTTTCGCCATTTCCACCCAGGAAAGCCGCTACACACTCTCTGCCGCACTGGTGCAACTGGCGTCCGACTCGATCACCTTGGTCGCTACCGACGGCCACCGGCTCGCGTTCGCCAAGGCGTTGGAATGTCTCGATACCGTCACGACGCCCACGGAATACTTGCTCTCGCTCAAGGGTGTTCAGCAACTCACTGCCCTGCTTGCCAACACTCAGGAAGAGTTTGTCGACTTCGCAGCGAACGACACCACGTTGTTTTTCCGGGTCGGCCCGCGTATTTACTCCGTGCGGAAGATGCCTGGCAAGTTTCCGAACTACCAGGCGGTCATGCCCACTCGCAACGACCGCATCGTGATCCTATCGGTCAAGGACCTTGTCGAAACTCTGAAGCGCGTCGCGCAGTTCGCGGACGACCGCAGTTCGCTCATCCGCTTCTCTCTGGGCGCCAACCAACTTCTCATCTCGTCGTCTTCGACCGAATCCGGCGAATCGGAGGAAATTTTGGCCACTCCGTATGAGCGTGAACCGATCGCCATGGGACTCAACGCCTCGTACGTGCTGAACGCTCTCACAGTGATGGCGGCAGCAGAAGTTCGACTGGAACTTCTCAACGCGACTACCGCCGTCCAGTTGCGCCCGCACACGGATGACGCCTCGCTCGATTACCGAGTGCTCGTCATGCCTGCCAGGGCGTAAGTCCCAGTTCCACCCATGCGGCGCGAATCCCTCGCGCCACATGACATTTTTTCCACATCCGAGCTGCATTATTTTCGCGCGTAGACTTGCGTTCCTGGACTCTTCACGGCAACCTGTCACCAGGGACGACTTCTTCGCTGCTGAGGGACGCGGAAAATCTACTTTCCCATTCCGAGGCCTGCTTTGTCGACCGTTCCCAAATGCTGTACGTTTTCCCTTTCAATGACAGTGCCGTGTCAAGAGAAACTGCTCCAGACACCGCACCCCGCCCGTTACCCTGCCTCCACAGCGCGGCGTCTTCACAAACTGTTCAAGACGCCGCGTCCCACCCCCCACTCCACTTCAATCGATGGATTCCTATTGTTGAGTTGTCTCGACGTTGTGAAGTCGCGGGGAGGCGCCGGATGCAAATCGAGCAGTTGACCAATGACCTTCACTACGCGGTTGCCCTCATGGAGGCATTCCATTTGACCTCCTCCCCGCAGTACGCCCAGCTCAAGGACCTTGCGGGCGACCTGGAGTACTGCGAACTCGTGCGGCACTCGCCCGACGCGGACCGTTACGCGCTCGCCCTTCTTGACCGCCTCGCGGCCATCCTCCGCGAGTTCTCCGGCAGTGCTACGTTCCGCATTCCCGAAGGCCAGTTGCTTTGCATCGAGGAAGACATCGCCGCCCTGTCGGAGCACATGAGACAATTTGCACCCATCGTGCGTCCTGCCAACTGACGGCCGCGGCCGGCTGTAGTCTTGCTTTCCTTTCTGCCACATCTCAAATCCGGAGATTCCTCTATGTCTGCAGAAGACTTGCGCACCTGGTTTCTCGCCCGCACTGGACCCGCATGCGCTTATCAGGTGGAGGACCAATACCAGCTCTTCTCGACTCGCCACACGGCCATGGTCAAACTCGTCGATACTTCCGACAAGCTCCAACCAGCCATCCTTGTCAGGAAAGCGGTGTTCGAGCGGTTTCGTAACATGCTCCCCGCTGTCCAGCGGGCCCAGTTGCCCCTGAAGAAACGGGCCACTACACACGACGCGGCTGCTACCCCGGCGGCGACGTCAGCGCGTTAACCCTCTTTTTCCCGTCTTGAATATCCGGCGACATGCAGTCACGCAGCCCGTCTACGTGCAGCGCCCTTTTGCCTTCCGCTATCCTGCCATCCACGTAAGGTGGTACGTCCACACCAGACCCACGGCCCCTCTCCATCGGAGTCGACCATGTCGAAATCGTTCTGCAAAACTCAGCTCCTCGGATTTACTGGAGCTGACCCCATCCTCTCCACCCTCTCCAACGGGACTGCCATTGCCTCGATCAACATTGCCACTTCCGTGGACATATTCGACCCTACCGTTTCGCGGTACATTGAGCGAACCATCTGGCATCGCGTGGTTGCCTTTGGTCCCCAGGCCGAGGATATCCGCAACAACGTTACCAAGGGATGTCGCGTTTATATCGAAGGGGTGTTGTATCCCGAGGTATATCAGGACCGCGACAGCGGCAAGACCATCTCCCGTACCCGGGTGGTCGCATCCAGCGTCATCCTTCTCCAGGCCCCGCAAAGGCCCGCGCAAGTTGCGCCGCATGCTTCTATGACGCAGCCACCCAGCTTGCCGCAAACTGATGCAGGTCAGGGCCTGGATTCCGAGTGGGATAGCCTTCCCTTATAGTTGGGTTCTCTCTTCTTCAACGGCGTTCCGGTCCTTAGTACGCCGGCTGCTGGAGTCAGAGAAATGCACCATCGTAAGTATGCCCAGCCCAAAAGCGATCCCTGGCATGACCAGCAGGAACGTAAGAACGTCCTTGCCAATATTGATTGTCGTTCCCACTTTCTCCTCCATGCCGCAGACTCCCGCAGCGCCTTGAGCGTACCGTGAATGGTCAATCTGGGGGAACGTCTAGAATGAGGTTTTTTGAGGCTATTTTGCCGGGTCCGCTCCCGCATTCGATTCGACAGTCATCTACGATTCGGCGTTTTCTTTCGCCACAAGCGCCGGATCGCAGGCTACCCATCCTGTCCGGGTGTTTTCCCCCGATGCCTGGCCGCCCCTGATTGCCACCGATTTGGTGGAACATTTTCAAACGCATCGCAGAGGATTTGGCATGCACGCCCTTGCCGTAACCATTGCTTCCCCGCCCTACCATTCCGCAAAAGCCGGACACTGCCAAATCAGACATAACTTTGCCTAATAAATGGCAAGATTATGCTCTATTTTTTACCCCGCCTGTCCGGTTGAAAAGGAGCACAAAAAGTGAGAACAGCAGGCAGACTGCGCTTGGGATATTTTCCTCTTCCCGGCCCAGAAGGGCCGCGCATTCGCGCGCGGCTTACTTTTCCCCAGCAAGCTAGCGTACTCGACCCGTGCGCCGGAACCGGTGCCGCACTACTGGCCGTGACGGCGAACGCCCCCGTCGCCCGCTACGCTATCGAGCTTGACAGCGACCGCGCTGAGGCATGTGCCGCGGCCGGGATCACCACCATCCATGGCAATACCATCGAGGTTGCCGGCAAGGTCCAGCAGGTGTCCCTGCTCTACCTCAATCCGCCCTATGACTTCGAGACAGGCACCTCGGACAACAAACGCCTGGAGCAGGTGTTTCTCCAACACTGCTACCGGTGGCTTGTCCCCGGCGGCATCCTTGTCTTTGTCATACCGGAGAAGGCCCTCGCTTACTGCTCGCGCACATTGGCTGGCAGATTTGCCGACATCCGCGTATACCATTTGACCCACCCGGATTCGGTCAAGTACGACCAGGTGGTTCTGTTTGGCGTGCGCAAGGACCAGACCGACAGGGCCGCCGAGCGTACCCAGACCTTCCTCAATGGCCTGTCCTGGGGGCGCCTCGGCATCGACCCGCTGCCGGACCCCGGCGATGGCGTCTGGTCATACATCGTGCCAGGCTCGGGACCTGCTGCGTTTACCCACCAGGGCATTGACTTCGATCTCCTCGAGGACCTGTTGCCCCAGTCCAACGCATGGCAACAGACCAGGCATGCGCTCCTGCCGGAAGCCGCATTTACCGGCGGCCGACCTCTGACCCCGCTGCATGGCGGTCATGTTGGCCTCCTATGCACTTCCGGCCTCATGAATGGCGTCTTCGGTGAAAACGAAGACCGGCATATTGCCCGCTGGCGTACCTTAAAGGTCACCACAGCGATCGAGGAGCCACCGGACGAGGACGGCGCAGTTGTTACACGCTCGATCCAACGATTTGCGAATGACCTCGCACTCGTTTATGAGGACGGTCGTGTACTGACCCTGCAGGCCGAAGCCCCCAAGGACGGCGAGCCCGAACAGCCGGCACTCCCCTTAGATTGCGTCACGCAACCTGCCGAAGACGATTCCATCGGCGATGGCCAGTTCGGTGATGACCTGCCCGGGGGAGATACCGTGTCCTGCGAGAAGCTCACAGGCCACTTGTTTCCGCTCGGCCGTACGGTGATGACCCCCGGCATCCGTGAGCTGATTTGCCAGGGGCTTAACATCACACCCCTGCTCGAGCGGCACGCCGACGGCGACTGGGGGGACCTGTCGAAAAGCGATATCGCCTCGAACAACAATGCTCTTGAGTTCGGCGGCGACAGGCTCCTCAGCTCCTACGATACCGACATGAGCCCCGATGGCAAGGTCTGGATACTCACCGATGCTGACCGTTCTGTCACAACCGTGCTGCTGCCCTCGGAAGACTAGCTTCCGGGGTAGCAGCCTCCACCCTTCCCGGCCCCCGCGCCACCCCCATTACCCACATGAAAAACGCACACCTGCGCTTCCTGCCAATCACCTTCCACCAGCAGCGGCGCGATTCTTCCACGCGCATCACTGCCTACTGCGACCGCTTTGCGGCGGATGAGGATAAGACACACCTGCTTTCCCTCACCGCTAACGACTCGGTCATGGCCGCCTTCACCGCAGCTATAGCCGAACAACTGAGCTTCGATATCTGTCTCCCTGGGCAGGCCGAGCAATCGATCTCCCTCGGCGAAAACGCTCATACCTGGAAGACCTCTATCCCCATGCCTGGACGCAAACAGCCGCTGCGCCATGTCATTGTTCTCTCCGAGGAGCTGCGTTTCAACAATAGCGAGACCGGCGTCTTCATCCTGAACGGCAGGACCGACTTTGCCTGGGCGGTGCTGGCAAGCAAACTGGGACTGCCCGCCTGCCCTGCCTGGGGCAACTACATGATGGCGCGGATTGAAGAGGAAAAGCGCATCGACGACCTCACCGGCTACAACTGCAACCCGGTGCGCATCCGCGTCAGCCGGGACGAGATGCTTCAGTGGATCGGCAATGGTGTTCGCGAGGGATTCCTGGGCTTGCCCCCGGAAAACGGTCCCATCCAGTGGCCCAACTTTATCCTCGAGGACATTCTGATTCCCTCCACCCAACTCGTCAGCACTCCAGAGACCGCTGAGTAAGCGGTCTCTGGCTGCTGTGCGGCCATCCAAAACATCATCCAACTGCTCGATGCTGGCTGATTTTGTTGAAGTATTCCTATTTACGAATAAGGCGGTAAGAATCTCGGTGTTGGTAATTAGAGGCACCTACCAATTATTTCGAGAATTGCGAGTATTTCGAGTATGTGCTACCATGGAGCCATCATGTCGATAGCAATGCAAAAACCGATCACAGTCCCAGATACTGAGCACCAACAGGTGCAGGCCCTGGAGCGGGTGCTGCATCGCGGTGTACCTGCATTCGTCACTTCCGCCGGGGAACGGATCGAACTGCCCAACACTGTTCTAGAAGTTCTCAGGAAGGTCGTGGGGTTCATGTCCCATGGTCAAGCCATTACGCTCGTTCCGGACAATCAGGTAGTCACGACTCAGCGGGCAGCCGATACCCTCGGGATGTCACGCCCATTTTTTGTCAAACTACTTGAAACCGGCGTAATGGCCCACCACCGAGTTGGCAACCAGCGCCGCGTTTACCTTCGTGATGTTCTGAAATTTGCGAAGAAGCGTGATGAAGAGCGCCTCACCTCGCTGGATCGGTTGTCTCGCGATGCGTTCGAAGCCGGCTTGTATGAGCGGAATGTATTCCCGAAAGGCGGCTCGGACGAGTGAAGCGCGACATTACCGTTTTGCTGGATGCGTGTGTTGTCAAACTGGCCAAGAAGACCAAGAAGATCCTAGCTCCACGCCTGAGATCGACCGCGCCGTTCGATCTGCGGGCAATCAACCCCCTCAACGAGCCATCGATCAAAATCCCTGCCCAGGCCGCGCATCTGCTGGTTCAGATTCTGGATGAGATGAGCCAGGGCAATGCAGTCAAACTGATCCCAGTCCATGCGGAACTCACGACTCAGGAGGCCGCCGATATGCTGAACGTTTCACGTCTGACTCTGATTCGCCTGCTCGATGAAGGCAAGATCGAATTTCACAAGGTAGGAACGCATCGGCGTGTTCCTTTCAAGAGCGCGCTGGCTTACAAACGGCAGATCGACGCGGAGCGTAAAGCGGCCCTTGCAGAGCTCGCGGCCTACGATCAGGAGTTGGGTATCTGAGCATGGCTGCGCTCATTGCGTTCTACGACGCGAACGTTCTGTACCCTGCGGAGCTCGGAACTTTCTGATGCACTTGGCGCTCACCGGTCTCTTTCGCGCCAAGTGGTCCGCTGCTGCATCGGCATTCAAAGCCATACCCCTCAAATTAAATCGGTCTGGACTTTCTCAACATAGTCCTATATATTGGACCATATAAGCCATAGGGCTTTATGTATGGAGCCTTATAAATGAGATCGAATGTTTCAGATGTTCTGCCCCCCAGCGTCAAGCGGTCGCTGACCAAGTTCGGCAGCGACCTGGCAACCGCGCGGCGGAAACGTGGGATCACAATCCTTGCCGTCGCCGAGCGCATGGGCGTCGCCAAGAATACTTACCTCCGCGCAGAGAAGGGTGACCCCAAAGTCGGCCTTGGCGTGTATGCGATGGCGCTTTTCGTCTTGGGCTTTGGCGATCCTCTTGGCACTCTTATCGACGTGAGCCGCGACGATACCGGCCTTCTGCTCGATGAAGAACGCCTGCCCAAGCGCGTGCGCATGAAGAAAGCACAGGTGCCGCAATCATGAAGAGGAATATCGACGTGATGCTGGGCGATGGGGTCGAGGTCGGCACGCTGCGCTACGACCTGCAAGGGCGTCGCGAAAGCGCCGCTTTCGAGTATGGTGCGGGCTGGCTCGGTGACCCCGCGCGTTTCACTCTGGGGCCGACGCTTCCGCTCCAGGCAGGACCACAGTTTCATCGCAAGTCGAAAGACGGTTCTCTATTTCATGCCGCGATTGCCGACACCGAGCCCGATGGGTGGGCAAAGCGTGTCATCATGCGCGACCACATCAAGCGCAGACAAGAATTGCGCCGTGAAGGAAAAGAAGAAGCGCAGCCGCTCAACGCGCTTGATTATTTACTGGCTGTGGATGATTTCAGCCGTGTCGGCGCGCTTCGTTTTCGCGACGAAGAGGGCGTGTTTCAGCGCGCGC
>Ga0181535_10001875_pt1 | contig 26521 bp, 24 predicted proteins | sample PEATcosm2014_Bin_44_FD_119774 | JGI IMG/M metagenome (GOLD analysis project Ga0181535, IMG submission 119774) | Peatland microbial communities from MTU Mesocosm Facility, Houghton, MI, USA - PEATcosm2014_Bin17_30_metaG | ecosystem: Environmental > Terrestrial > Soil > Wetlands > Peat | place...
CTCATACGGCAGAAACGTCGGCATGGCCTTTCAGATCGTTGACGACGTGCTGGATCTCACCGCCTCCGAAGAGGTGCTTGGCAAACCCGTGGCCAGCGACCTGCGCGAAGGCAAGGCCACGATGGCCGTCATTCATTCCTTCGAGCGGTGCGCTCCGGCGGAGCGGCAGTTGATCGAGAAGGTTTTGCGGGAACGTGCCCTTAACGGCGTGAAACACACCGACGTTCTTGAGGTGCTCAACCGTTATCGGTCGCTCGAGTACGCTACGTCCCGGGCTACCGAATACGCCCAAGCGGCGACTCGCGAGTTGCAGGGCTTTCCCGATAACGAATTCAAACGCGCTCTGCTTTGGGTTCCCGAGTTCGTGGTGGCGCGCCAGAAGTAGGCTGTACCCATGCGCCTGGCGTGATCGCAGCAATCACGAAAGTGGAATTGGCTGGTCCGCCGTGCTCGTCCGTTTCGCGTTTGGTCACGCCTCACATCACGTTGTGACATATATCACTTCCTGCATGGGCATGAACACCTGAGAATGTATATACACGGGGGTGTGGTTTATGCATCTCTGTGACCGATTTCACCAATCGCTGGCACTCTGTTGTACTCCCCTGAATTCTCAGCGGACCAATCACGGCAGAGGGTAGGCGCCTGAAAAGAGGCTTCATGGCACGTGGTTCCGTGTCGATTGTGGTCGAGCGATGTAAGGCCTGCGGTTTTTGCGTGGAGTTTTGTCCAACCAAGGTTCTGGCACTCTCTTCCGCGTTCAACTCCAAGGGATATCATCTACCGCACATGGTTGCTGCCGATAAGTGCAGCGGGTGCGATCTCTGCGGCATGTACTGCCCAGATTTTGCCATTCACGGTTACCGGCTACCCAAGGAAGCCGGCGCAGCGGAAGACAAGCAAGACACGAAGAAGGAGGCTCCCGATGCACGCTGATCCTCGCGGAGTGATGACTGGCTCGCATTTCCTCGACGGCGATCATGCCGCCTGCGAAGGCGCACTGGCTGCCGGGGCACGCTTTGCGGCCGGTTACCCGATTACCCCCTCCACGGAGGTCGTGGAGCGCTTCGCCTCGCGTGCGCCGATGGTTGGCGGGACGTTCATTCAGTTGGAAGATGAGCTGGCCGCTTCCATTTGCATTCAGGGCGCGGTCTGGGCCGGGTCCAAGGCCTTTACGGTGACCTCTGGACCGGGCTTCTCGCTCATGATGGAGCATATTGGCCTGGCGGTCATGACTGAGACGCCCTGCGTGTTCATAGACGTGCAGCGCGGTGGACCGTCCACGGGCCTGCCGACTCTGCCGGCGCAAGCTGACATGATGCAGGTCAAGTGGGGATCACACGGCGATTATGAAACCATCGCCCTTTGTCCAAGTTCGCCGCAGGAGTGCTTCGATCTGGCTATCAAGGCATTTAATTTGGCGGAAAAATATCGTGTTCCCACCTTCCTGATGTTGGACGAAGTCGTCGGCCACATGACGGAAAAGGTCGTGATTCCTCAGGCGGACCAGATCGAGATTGAGCCTCGTCGCTTCACTACCAAAAAGCCTGGCGAGTTCAAGCTGTTTAAACCCGACGCCGACGGCATTCCCGAGATGGTAAAGGCCGGCGATGGCTATAACATCCATGTCACCGGTCTGACGCACGATGAGCGCGGCTACCCGAACATGTCGCCCGCCATGCAGGACACGCTGGTAAGGCGTCTGCAAACGAAGATTTTAAACAACGCCGAGAAGATCTGGATGTATGACGAGCAGGACACTGGCGACGCGGAAGTCGTGGTGGTCTGCTACGGGATTACGGCGCGGGTGGCGCAGCGCGCCATCGATATGGCTCGCGCCAAGGGAATCAAGGTCGGCAAGTTCCGGCTGATCACCGCCTGGCCGTTTCCCGACAAGCCGATTCGCGAACTGGCCTCCAAGGTCAAGGCGTTTGTTGTGCCCGAGCTGAACCTCGGGCAGATGGTGCGCGAGGTCGAGCGCGCGGCTGCCGGCCGAGCCAAGACCGTCCTGGTGGGGCACGCTGGAGGCAGCGTTCACCGTCCGGAAGATATTTTGAAGGCGATCATGGAGGTGGCGCGATGAGCGACTGTCAATTAACTTGTCCGGCAAATCCTTCCGAGCAGTTTCTGCGCTCCGAGCGACTCCCGCATATCTGGTGTCCGGGTTGTGGCATCGGCACAACCGTGAATTGCTTTACCCGCGCGCTGGTGGAAGCGAAGGTCGATCTCACCAAGACCGTGGTCGTCTCAGGCATCGGCTGCACTGGCCGGGTCGCCGGTTACGTGGATTTGGACTCCTTCCACACCACCCACGGCCGTGCCATCCCCTTCGCCACCGGGCTCAAGATGGCCAACCCGAAGCTCGATGTGGTGGTCTACAGCGGCGATGGCGACTTGTTCGCCATTGGCGGCAACCACCTGATTCACGCCGCCCGCCGCAACATGGATCTCAAGGTCATCTGCGTGAACAACATGATTTACGCCATGACCGGCGGCCAAACGGCGCCCACCACGCCGAATGACGTCACAACCTCGACCGCGCCGTACGGAACCTACGATCCGGCCTTCAACCTGCCGTACCTGGTGGAAGCCGCCGGTGCCTGCTACGTGGCTCGCTGGACTACCTATCACGTGCGTCAACTGGCTCTGTCGATGAAGGAAATGTTCAAGAAGAAAGGCTTCTCGTTCATTGAAATCCTCTCGCCCTGCCCGACGCTTTATCAACGACGCAACAAGATGGGCGACGGGCTCGACGCCATGAAGTTCTACAAGGAGCACAGCAAGATCAAGCACGGCGCTCCGACCAGCGAAGTCGGGCTCACCAAGGCGGGCGAGATTATTCTCGGCAAGTTCGTCGATCGCGAGCGACCCGATTATCAGCAGATGATGAGCGAGCACTTCCACGAAGAGTTGGGCGACCGTTACATCGAGATGGAGGAACCGGTATGCAGCTAACCGAAATCCGTATCGCCGGCTTCGGCGGACAGGGCGTAATTCTTTCGGCAATCGTCATCGGCAAGGCCGCATCGATCGTCGATGGCAACCACGCCACCATGACCCAGAACTTCGGTCCTGAGGCACGCGGCGGCGCCTGCAGCGCTCAGCTCGTTCTTTCCGATCAACCGGTACTCTATCCTTACCTGACGAAGCCGGACATCCTGGTGGTCATGTCGCAGGAAGCCTACGTGAAGTTCTCGCCCGAGCTTCGGCCTGGCGGCCTCATGTTGATCGAGCAGGATCTGGTGCGCGTCTCCAGCATTCCCAAGGGCACGCGGATCTACGGCATTCCGGCAACCCGCATCGCCGAGGAAATCGGCAAGCGGATGGTTTCGAACATCGTCATGACAGGATTTTTTGGCGCCATCGCCGTCGTGCTGGAGCGGGAGTCACTGCGCAAGGCGATTGAAACCTCCGTTCCCGCCGCGTTCCGCGAACTGAACCTCAAAGCCTACGACCGCGGCTTTGATTATGGTCTCGAACACCTCCAGACCGGCGCCTTGAAATTGGAGGAACTGGAAACGGAATTAGTGCGTGAATAGTCGCCCGCGAATCTGTTTGACGGGATACTCGTTTCGCGAAGCTTGTCTATTCACTCTCTTGGCAGCAGACTGGCTCTCGGCCTGATAATCTCGCTGAGCAGGTCACGGCGGCCCTGATCGCGTGTCAGGTGCGGGTAACGAGGGCCGCCATGGTAATCGACCCGGATGGTCTTATAGAATTCAGCGTTCTCGATCAGCAATTCCAGAGGGGCATTACTGTCGATGCCGGCTTTCAGGGCATCGCTCAGCACGCGGGGATTAAATTTGCGTCCGTTTACGGCCACGATTCTCATCCCGGGGCCAATGCCTGCCTTGGCAGCGGGCATATCGTGAATCGTATCGATAATCAGTCCGTCCTGCTGCGCGATCAAGCCGATGGAGCATGTGGCATCCACCAACCGCTCCAGTTCCTGACGGATTCGCATCATCTCTGACGGCGCTTCGGTGTAGATGAGCAGCCAACCGGCTTCCCTGATGCCGCCCTGCGGAGCATTGGACGCGACGTCGGTGACGCGGTCAGCGAAAAACTTACGCCAATCGTATGGGGCAATTTCATTCAACGCGGCGACCACGTCGTCCAGCGTATAGGGGTTCACCTCCGGCGGACCGCTGCGGCCACCGAAAAACAGACGCGCAAAATCGTCGAGCGATTTTCGGGAATTGCTCTGTTGGCGAATGACGACATCGGCCTCCAACCAGAGCAGAGCGCCTTCTTCGTAGAAGTCAGGTCCGCGCCGCCATGAGGTCCATGCGGGTGACGCGCCAAAGAGAAGTTGCGCCGAGACCGCGGTGTCTTGCAACGACCGCCAACGGCGTCCGGGGCGGTAAACCATCTGCATAGCGGTTGCCGAGAGTTGATCGCGAAACTCCCTGGGGTCCCAAAGACCGCTGCGCGCCGTGAGCACCAGAGCATAATATTCGGTCAATCCTTCGTAGACCCACAGCAGATCGGTCTTGATAGGCGTCTGGTAATCGTTCGCGGTGAGACCTGCGGGACGACGGTACTTGCCGTTCCAGGAATGAATGTATTCATGCGGCAGCAACGCCGCGCCAAGCGCCCGAATGTACGGGTCGACAAGAAAGCCCTCACTGGTAAGGTTCTCGCTTGATTCGTGGTGCTCCAGCCCAAAATGCCCGGTGTGATTGCTCAGGCTCAGCAGAAAGTGGTAATCGCGAAAGTGGCACGAGCCGAATAGAGCAGCGGCTTCGGCAACCAGGTTGCTGAATGCTTGCCGGTCACCCGCACTCATCTCAAGCGCGGCAGCGCTGTCGGATGCGATGTCGATCTCGTGCGGCGGCATCTTCTCATGCTGCAGGGGCACTACTTTGAAATACCTGCCAGCAAGGACCGGCGAGTCAATCAACGTGGCAAGCGACGCGGTTGCAAACTGCACCGTGGAGCCGGAGCGACTGGCGCCCGGAAGCGCGGTTCCGAAACTCCAGCTGTCGGGAAGCTTGAGGCTGGCCCTGACCTGAAGCTGATCCGCATTGATGCCTTTCGGGTACAGGACAAGCTGATTCCAATTCACAATGGCCAACTGCTCCGTCGCCAATGTTCCCTCGCTGAAGGTGGCCGACTGTGTCTCGACCGACGAGAGGTAGTCCATTGCGATCTCGATGCTGGTGACGCCGGGTGGAATTTCCAGGTAGTACGTGTACATGTCGAGGGGATCGCGCCTCCACGGAATCGTCTTGCCCTCCGCGCTGAAGTCCAGCCCTGCCGTGTCGACAACCGGCCCGCTGGGGGCGTGCTCACCGGGAATCCACTTCGGATAGTAGAGAGTGAGAGGGCCGGCAGTAACCGGAAGGATGATGTGCGAGTGGAAAATCTTGCGCTGAGCTTCAGTGGCATCGACCGTAAGCGTCAGGACCGGCGACTGGCCGGCATCGGTTTCTGCCCCAACAGGCGCAGCTACCGCGCGTGCTGGGGCCCCCTGCGCGACTGCATTCGCAAATGAGAAGCAGAGAGACAGCAGCAGCAAACGAAACAGGGGCAACGCACTCTCCTGATTCGGGGCACCCGGAGGCCCCTTGTGGATTCACCGGCCGCGAACTAGCCGGCTGCTTGCAATTGCGGAAAGACCCCGGCTAGGAAGATTTCTTTTTTCTTGCGGCGGGTTCGCCCGCAGGCGTGCCGCCCGGAACATCCGCGAGAACCTTCTGGAAGGCTTCCTTTGCCGTCATCTCCTTCTTTCCGCTGCTATTGTGACGGTACTTGTGCTCGCTATTGCAAGTGCGGCACATTACCTTCACAATCTCTTCACCGACCATGGCAACGATGGAGTGATCGGTAGTTCGCTTGCAGCGGGAGCAATGATCGTCGATGTAATCTCCAAGGCGCATCAATGACCTCCGCAAAAGGGCGAGTTTAGCACAGGCAACGCAGCCCACGGCAGTAGCCCCATACACCTCACGGCAGAGCAGCGTGCATGGATCAGTTTGCCGATTGGTGTATCTGGAACTATCCCATTTTGTGGCCCTCCGCAAAACCGGTCCGGCCCACACATATTCTGGCACTAGAGCAGATTCAGAGTGAACGTATCTGGCACGATCATCGCCGGGCTGAAAGCCCGGCTACTTTACCGGACACACCTTCCGCGAATCCAGTCTAATCCGCCATCTGGAGTTGGTATGGCAATGTCAGATCCGCTGTGGTGTCAGGGATTAAGCGCGGGGGGTGCGCGCATCGCGACCTGACCGCGCCGAATGTTATGATTCGGGCGTGGCGCAAAGCGGGAAGTTCATCACGTTTGAGGGTCTCGACGGCTGCGGCAAGACCACGCAGTTGGAACGCCTGGCCGCCGTTCTCCGCGCCGAAGGAATCGAGGTAATCACCACCCGCGAACCCGGCGGAACCCCCATTGGAGAAAAGATACGGGCGGTGCTGCTCGATTCGCGAACCCAGGGTCTGGCGGCTTTAGCGGAGTTATCGCTCATGTTCGCCTCGCGGGCGCAGCAGATTGCGGAGATCATCGAGCCTGCATTGCAGCGTGGCCAATGGGTGCTGTGCGATCGGTTTACCGATTCCTCCGAAGCCTACCAGGGCGGCGGGCGCGAGCTGGGCAGCGAAGCGGTCTTGACCATGCACCGCGTTGTTTGCGGCGACCTGCAACCGAACCTGACCGTGCTGATGGACAGCGACGTGGACGCAAGTGTCTCCCGGGCACGACGCCGCAACCTGGCAGCGAAGAACCACGAGACGCAAGCACCCGACGAGAATCGCTTCGAACGCGAAAACCGGATGTTTTTTGCCCGCGTGCATGACTCCTATCTCAGAATTGCCCACCGCGAACCAGCCCGGGTCTATCTGGTCGACGCCCGCCGGGGGCTGGACGTCGTGCATGCTGATATCGTCGCGGCGGTGCGCGAACGGTTGAGGATTGGCGCAAAGGTCGAGAACAGCAGCGGACACCTGCAACCGTAAGTGTGAAGGCCGGCCCGAGTGAAGCATGTGGCAGGACGACCGTGATTTTAGTTGTGAGACAACCCTGTGGGATTTGCTGACTTCCTTGGCAATTCGGATATGGTGAGACGACTGCGCGAAATGCTCGCGCGCGATCACTTTCCTCACGCACTGATCCTGACGGGGCCGCGCGGCAGTGGCAAGTACACGCTGGCGCAAATGGTCGCCAAGGCCATGAATTGCCTGGAGCAGCCACGTTCCGTGTCTGGCGACGCGGCTGAAGCTCTGCCGGATTTCTGTGGCCGATGCTCCAACTGCCTGCGCATTGGCCAGGCCGACGACCTGGACGCGCGTTTTGCCGAAGCCGTGGAAGCTCGCGACGGATTGCGTGAGACCGACAAGCGCGAGACGCGAATTTTCGTGCAGACGTACTCGGACGTGATGGTGATTCCGCCCGATCCTCCGCAGATGATGGTGAAAGTCGACCAAGTGCGTCACGTGACGGCGACCATCTACTACAAACCCGCCGAGGGGCGTCAGAAGATTTACATCTTTCCCAATCCTGCGTTTGTAAAGGAAGCGGCCAACGCATTGCTGAAAGTGCTGGAAGAACCCCCGGAGTATGCGACCATCTTCCTGCTGGCGGAAAACCCGGCTATGCTGCTGCCAACCATTCGCTCACGTTGTGTGACGATGACTCTGGCCCCGCTACCGCTGGCTGAAATCGCGCAATACCTGGTCCACAGCGTAGGCTGGACCGCCAGCCAGCGCGAGTTGGTAGCGCGGCTGAGCTGCGGTGCGCTCGGGCGGGCCCGCAGCTTCGATCTCAACGGCTTTCTTGCGGCCCGGAATGACGCTCTGCTGATACTCAAATCCGCCATTGCAGGAGCCGATCATAGCGACCTGTTCCGGGCGACCGAGACTTACCGGGCTGGAGCCGAGGGCAAAGAGAAGACCGAAGAACTAATCGGCGCTCTCTATTCCCTGCTGCGTGACATGCTTTCGCTAATGTCAAATGCACCAGATCTGGTGCACAATATCGACATCATCTCCGATTTGACGGCCTTCAGCCGCGAGGTAACCTTCGACTGGATCACCACCGCCGCAGATCGGACAGGTGAGGTTCACAGCGGGATGCGCCGCAACCTGCTGCGCTCGCTCTCACTGGACGCGCTGGCCTCCTCACTCGAGATTTAGACAAATTCCGTGCAGGGTATATGCCATGACGTAGGATATGCCCATCGCCATTCATCCTGAAGTCCTGCCAGAAACAGAGTATCTGCTTTATTTTCAAGCGGCGAAGGGTAAGACCATGCTTCCACAGGGAGGCAGATTCGGCGGTGGAATGTTGGTCAAAGCCTCCCACTGCCACGGGCTGAGTGCTGGTCAAAACTCGGCGGTTGCCGGGCGCGTTCCAGGGCCATATAGTCACTGAGGTCTTGTGATTTGCTTCACTGGCACAGCGACAAAACCTGTGGTAGGGTAACTGCAAGTTCATACCTCGGCATTAGGATCAGAGAATAACTTTTAATGCGGCGGCAGCGATGCGCTCTGGGAAGTGAACTCTCGGAACGGGGTCCATAACGGTACGCCCTTATTTAAAGAACTCAAGGCCGTACTCCCTCTAGGGAGCTATGCGAAATGAAGAACGGAACAGATTCGACGGCCGTTGGCCGCGCCCCAGACACTGAAGCTTTCTCGAACCGGAAACTGATTCGTCCCAGTCTGAGCCGCGAGCCGGGACGCTCCGCCGTGGCCGTAGAGAATACCGCCATCGAGCGTCGTGAGCGCGTCGAACGAAACGGGGCTGCGGGCGGCGCGAAAAAGACACCGCCGCCGGAGCAGACGCACGCCGAGAATTTTTATTACCAGAAGCAGATGCAGTCGAAAACTCCGATGGTCATCGTGCTGCAGGATGGCGAGCAGATTCACGGCATCATCGAGTGGTATGACAAGAGCTGCATCAAGGTCACGCGCGGCACGCAATCGAACCTGCTGATCTACAAGCCCAACATCAAGTACATGTACAAGGAAGCCGAAGCGAACGGCAGAAAATAATTTTGGCGAGCGCTCCGTCCTGCGCCGCTCTTGCGCTTCTTCTATTCGTCCTGACCATAACTGGTGGTATGGCGATCAATCGCCAGTTTCACTGATCGTGTGCAATCGCCGGTGCTACCCCTGGCCACCATTGTTTTCTGTAACTTACCTTCATCTCCCATCCGCCAGTTGGGCCTATTACGGTGCGAAGCAAAACTCAGAAATCATTCGAACACTCTTCAGCATCTCACCTCATCGGCAGGAAGAGCACGGAAGTTGATGACTGCATCTGTTGCGGGCGCCGCGCTGTTTCCGAATCCTAACTGCCAAGGCCTTTGGCCGTAGTTCAACTCAAAAATCCAATGCTTGGCCCGCTCTATGCGCGGAATGGAGTTAGTTATGCGCTTCAGCTTTGTCCACACAGTCCTGTCCTCGCGGTTCCGCTCGAAGACGAACAAGAGACGTTTCAGTTGGGTTCTCTCGTTTGGGTTCGGCATAGCGACGTTGCTGCTGCTGGTCTCTGCTGCTTCGGCGCAGTCAGCTCCGCCGGTCGGGGATACCATCGTTGACTCCTCAAACCCGTCCACGAATTTCGGGTCGGCCCCCAACCTGGCGGTTGGTTCCGGCCAATCATCCTTGATTCAGTTTGATCTCTCTGTGCTTCCGGCTGGCTTGACGGCCTCGCAGATCAGTAAAGCGAGCCTGCGTCTGTTTGTAAATGACGTGATCACCAGCGGAGGCATTGATGTATCCCCCGTGACGAGCGCCTGGTCGGAGAGTGCGGTGACGTACAACACAGCACCCACAGTTGGTGCGCCGGTCGTTTCTAACGTGCCGGTCTCGACCACCAACACGTTTCTTGTCGTTGACATTACCTCGACCGTGCAACAGTGGATAACGAGCCCGGCACAGAATTTCGGTGTGGAGATAACGAACGCTGCGGCCCAACCCAGTACAACTGTCTTATTCGACAGCAAGGAGAGCACACTTACCAGCCATGAGCCTGAGTTAGAGATCGAGTTAGCCCAGGGCCAAGCCGTACAGGGACAAAGCGCCGCGCAACTGTGGAGTGCGTTCGTGCCCGGGTTCTCCGCGAAGTATAGCGTGTCAACCTTCACTCCCGGCTCGGCGATAACGGTTTCGAGTATTCAGGCGCACGTTGCTGTGCCTCCGTCACACTGCAGGACAAACGCGGTGATCGAAATTAGCGATGGGACGACGGCGCAAGCATTGACGATCCAGGGAAGTGAGAACGACAGCGGAACGCTTTCGCTGAACTACGCGGCTGGTGTCCCGATCACGTTGTCAATAAGCACGCCCGCGCAATGCTTTGGAGTCGGCTGGCCATTACTGGGCAATGTGCTCGTCCAGTATGAGAGTCACTAATTCATGACATCAAACGGGAAGTTCATGCTGTCGGTCAGCATCAGGTGGATAGCCCACTCCATGCGGCCTTTGCGAGGTAGTATCGCTAGTTGCCTGATCGCGAGATCGTTACCGCATCGAATCCTCTGACGAGCTGGAGTTGAGCCGCGTCGCCGCCTTCCGCAGGCGGTCGAGAATCGCAAGACCTATGCCGGTTGCAGGTGGAACGGGGCAAAGGATAACCGTAGCCTGGTGTTCGTCGAGCCAGCGCAGGCCGGCATAGAGACGGGTGGCGAGCACCGCAAGCTGGTCGAATTCACCCCAGGAAAAGACAATGCACTGGCGGACCTGTTCCAGGCTGAGCCAGCCGTCGGGCAGCATAAGGCCGACATGCTCGCCGCACGCGACGAGTTGCTTGATCGCTATTTCCATCGTGCGTTCGTCGTCGACCAGCACAAGCCTCGCGCGCGGAGCGTAGTGCCGCATGCCGAGGCCAGGCGATTCCAGACCCTCGGGCGGCACGGTATCGCGGATCTCGCGGGCTGGGAGGCGCACGGCGCCAATGACGAACTCTATCTGCTCGCGGCTAACGCCACCGGGACGGTAAATGACCGGCGGCTGCGCGGTGATGTCGATGACCGTGGACTCTACGCCGATCGCGCACGGTCCGGCATCGAGGATGGCGTCGATGCGGCCATCGAGATCGCGTTGCACGTGGCTGGCGGTGGTCGGGCTGGTGCCCCCAAAGCGGTTGGCGCTGGGCGCGGCAATCGGCACCCCGGCGGCTTCGATCAAGGCCAGGGCCACCGGATGCGCCGGAATGCGAATACCAACTTTCTCCCGCCCGGCGGTACATGCGTCGGGAATGATGTCGCGCTTGGGCAGCAGCAGCGTAAGCGGTCCCGGCATGAAGCACGCCGACAGCTTCCGGGCCACCTCGGGCCACTCTTTCACCAGGGTCTTGGCCATCTCGACCGAGCAGGCATGCACAATGATCGGGTCCCAGGCGGGCCGCTGCTTGGCCTCGAAGATGCGCCGTACCGCCTCGCCATCCAGGGCATTGGCCCCGAGGCCGTAAACGGTTTCAGTAGGGAACGCGACGAGCCCTCCGCGGCGGATGATCGCGGCAGCCTGGCGGATCGCAGGATCGTCGGCGGTAGCCTTCACGGAAGAGATTTCGATTAGAAGCGAGCGCATGCCACTGCTAGTGTAGTTCTGAAGCTGGTGTATCTTGAAATACCATTGCCGGCTAGAGCGGTGGTTTTGCTTTTTCCGGCCTTCGGGTCACGCTCGGCGAAATGCATGGATCGTCACGTCGATTCGCAAATGCGGCGAACCTCCTCACGATGACACCCGCAGCAAAGGATATCTCCAGGTACTGCTCTGGTGATCGGGCTTCGCTCTTGTCTCACTTTTACAGCTTCGGCAGCACGATGCCCTGCTGACCCTGGTACTTGCCTTTGCGATCGGCGTAACTGGTCTCGCACGCCTCGTCGGACTGGAAGAAAATAATCTGGCAAAGCCCCTCGTTGGCGTAAATTTTGGCCGGCAGTGGCGTGGTGTTTGAGATCTCGAGCGTGACATAGCCCTCCCACTCCGGCTCAAAAGGGGTGACGTTGACGATGATGCCGCACCTCGCGTAGGTCGATTTGCCAAGGCAGATCGTCAGCACATCGCGCGGAATCTTGAAGTACTCAATCGAGCGGGCGAGCGCGAATGAGTTGGGCGGAACGATGCAACATTCGGACTGCACGGTGACAAACGAGCGCTCGTCGAAGTTCTTGGGATCGACGATGGTGGAATTGACATTGGTGAAAATCTTGAATTCGTCGGCCACACGCAGGTCGTAGCCGTATGACGACAGCCCATAGGAAATCACTCCCTGGCGCACCTGCTTCTCGGAAAAAGGGCTGATCATCTGGTGCTTCAGCGCCATTTCGCGAATCCAACGGTCACTCTTGATAGACATGCTGCTCCCAACGTTTACCCGGCGTGTGCCGTCAAGGTGTGGTCATCTTAACATTCAGCAGCTCCCGGCGATCAAGTCCGGGTTGCAATACGCTATTTTCCGCGAGGCAGCTGCGTACGCGGGGCTCTCAGCTAGACCAGTTTAGCGAAAAGTGTAGTGGTCAAAGCAGCCGGGCGATTCAGCCCGGCGGTGAACGCGGAATACACTAATTCCTAAACTGCTCTAATGCCCGGCTCGCCATTCTGCCGTGCAAATTGGAAAGTTCGGAACTTTTCTGAAGTCCTTGCGTTTTGCGGCTTTGGACGATAGCCTAATGCAACAGAAGTGCGCCCGGCGTAAGCCTAGCGAAACCATGGAATCCGGAGCGGCTGCGTGATCAAGCTGGACATTATCAACGAGGTCGTCAACAAGACCGGAGTCACAAAGACGAAGGCCGAAACGGCGGTGGAAACCGTATTTGACTCGATGAAGAAGGCGCTGGCCAACGGCGACCGCATCGAGCTTCGCGGGTTTGGGGTGTTTAATGTCCGGCCGCGCAAAACCGGTATCGGACGGAACCCCAGAACCGGCGCGGAGGTCAATATCCCCCCGGGCAAGGCGGTTCGATTTAAGCCGGGCAAGGAATTGCAGTCGATCGACTGACCTCCCTGCGGCGGTTGTCGGTGCATGGGTCTATGGAGATTTCTGCCCCGGTGGCCCGCCGATCAGCTCGCATGAGTTCTCATTACGCCAAGCCAGCAAGCTGCTGGTGATTTGAAGAATCGGTTCTTGATGTCGGAGACCAATCCCTCCATCCCGCCGCCGGAGTTTTCCTGGCCGGTTGAGGCCGTTTACGTAAGACGTCCGGCGCAGCGCTACTGGCTCCATTTGTTGCTGCTGGTGATGACGTTTGTAACTACGTTGACGGTCGGCGCCCGCCTGCAATACAACTTTTCGCAAAACCTTCCGATCCTGGTTGAGAGCGACGACGCTCTGCCGATGTTTCCCGTGACTTGGGTGATGCACCAACCCTCGCGGCTGCTGCTCGGCTTGCCATTTTCGTTGACGCTGATGGGAATCCTGCTGGCGCATGAAATGGGTCACTACCTCTATTGCCGCCGGTATCGCGTGGAAGCGACCCTGCCGTTTTTCATTCCGGCACCCACATTGATTGGAACGCTGGGCGCGTTCATCCGCATACGTTCGCGCATTCGTTCGCGCGATGCGCTTTTCGATATCGGAATCGCCGGTCCGTTCGCAGGATTCGTTGTGGCGCTGCCGGTGATGTTCGCGGGAGTGCTGCTCTCGCACCCTGCTCCGTCGTCCCTTAACCAGGACATTGAGCTGGGATTTCCGCTCATCTTCCAACTGGGACGCTACTTTGCCGGCGCGTGCACCGGCCACTGGCTGCCCGGCTTCGGGCAAGTGTTGTTGCACCCGATTGCAATTGCGGCCTGGGTGGGGATGTTTGCCACATCTCTCAACCTGCTTCCCGGCGGACAGTTGGACGGCGGACACATCGTTTTCGCGCTAAATCCCGGTGCACACAGATGGGTTTCGCGCCTTGCGATCGCGGTGCTCGTTCCGCTTGGAATCTTTTACTGGTTCGGCTGGTTCGTGTGGGCCATATTGCTTTGGGTCAGCGGACTACGCCATCCGGTCGTGCCTCTGTGGCCGGAACTGAGCAAGCGGCGCCGCGCGACGTCTCTGCTGGCGCTGCTCCTGCTGCTGCTGACGCTGGTGCCGGCGCCGTTCGGACAAGCATCCGGGCGCGACGTGGCCGACGATGTCAAGGCCCTCATACACCTGCGCCTGCACCGATAGCGGCGATTCCCCCCACAAATTCAGACTGTCATGGCGAGCGAAGCCGAGCCACCTTTTGTCTCTGCTGCAGAAAAAACAAAGGGTGGCTCCACTCCGCTTCGCCTCACAACAGCGAAATCGCGTCCACGTCGACCACCAAGTTGCTGCGCGGGACGTGCTGCTCCGCGGCGTGCCGCAGCATGACGCGAAGCAGCGAATTGAGCCTTTCGCGGCTGGCGGACTTCAGCAGGAAATGATAACGATAGTCGCGTTTCAGACGGATGATGGGTGCCGCAGCCGGCCCCATCACGCGCACCCCTTCGTGCCGCTCGCCTTCAAACCACTTGCCAAGTATGCCTGCGTAGCGCAATGCGAGTTCCTGCTGATCGCTGCGTACAATCACGTTGGCCACGGAGGTGAAAGGCGGGTAGTGCATCCAGCCGCGGAAGCGAAGTTCCTTCTCGTAGAAGCCCTCGAAATCATGATGCGCCGCGAACTGCACCGCGTAGTGCTCGGGAAAATAGGTTTGCAGCACGACTCTTCCCGGCGACGAGCCGCGTCCGGCGCGGCCCGCGACCTGCGTGAGCAGCTGGAAGGTGCGCTCGGCGGCCCTGAAGTCCGGCAGGCTTAAGGCGGTATCGGCCCCGACGACCCCGACCAGCGTGACGCCATGAACGTCATGCCCTTTGGCGATCATCTGCGTGCCCACCAGCAGATCCAGTTCTCCGGCAGTAAAGGCGCTAAGAATGCGTTCGAAGTCATGGTGGCCGCGCACCGTATCGCGATCCATGCGGCCGATTCGCGCCGTGGGAAAGGCGGCGTGCAGCATATCCTCCAGCTTCTCCGAGCCGGTGCCGAGGAACTGTACGTAGTCGCTGCCACACTTCGGACACACCTTCGGAATCGCCTGTTGGTAGCCGCAGTAGTGGCACATCAGCTTATGCTCGCGCTTGTGGTGGGTCAGCGCGATGGCGCAATCGCGGCACTGGATGGTATCGCCACACGCTCGGCACATGACAAACGCCGAGTAGCCGCGCCGGTTCAGCAGAATCATCGCCTGCTCGCCGCGCTCGATCCGCAACGTAACTTCCTCGATCAGTCTGCGCGAGAGCAGGTGCTCCTTGCCGGAAGCCTGGAACTCCTCGCGCATGTCAATCAACTCAACCTCGGGCAGCGGGCGTTGTTGCACGCGGTCGGGCAGGCGCAACAGCGCGTACTTGCCGGAGATGGCGTTGTGATACGACTCCAGCGAGGGCGTGGCGGAGCCGAACACGACCGTCGCCTTCAATCCTTTGGCGCGGACGGCGGCAACGTCCCGCGCATGATAGCGCGGAGCCTCGTCTTGCTTGTAGGAGTGGTCTTGCTCCTCGTCGACGATGATGAGCGCCAAATCCTGGACCGGAGCAAACACCGCCGAGCGCGTTCCCACCGCGATGCGCGCTTCACCGCGGCTCAGCCTGTGCCACTGCTCGGCGCGTTCATCGTCGGAAAGCGACGAGTGCAGGATGGCGACCTGTTCGCCAAAGATTCCGTACAGATCGGCGGCAACCCGCGGCGTGAGACCAATTTCCGGCACCAGCAGAATCGATCCCCGGCCCGCGTTGAGGACCTGCCTCATCGCCGCCAGATAGACGGCGGTCTTACCTGAACCGGTGACGCCGTGAAGGAGGATCGCCTGGAATTGGCGCGCCTCAACGCTCCGGTTCATTCGTTCCAGGGCCTGCTGCTGCGCCGGCGTGAAGGGAAAATCGATGGTGTTTCTCTGCTTCATGGCCGGTACGGCAAACGCCGCCGGCTCTTCCAGAATCTCGACGACTCCTCGCCGGACCAGCGTGGCCAGCGTTGTTTTGGGAACCGAAAGCTGCCTGAGTTCATCCACGGGCAGCCGGCCTTCGGCGGCGCGCAGATGGGTCACAATCTTCTGTTGATTGGCGTTCAGTTTGCCAGCACGGGGTTCCCGACACGCGCCGTCATTCGCGTCTTGGGGCGAAGGCTCATCCTCTTTCAGGCTGGCAATCTTCATGGTTCGACGGGCATCGCGTGCGGTGGAAAGATCTTCGCGGACGATCCATTTTTTTGCCACCAGGCTGCGCAGCGTCTCTCGCGTAGTACCGGTGGCGGCGCGCAGCGTCGCTTCACGAACCAATTCACCCTCGGCCAGATAATCGAGCACGGCGTACTCTGCCATCTGTCGCTCTGGATCGAGGTGCGAACGCCTTGACGAACCAACTTCCGCCGACTGGTAGAGTGCTTCCGTGCCGCGCTCGCTGATGCTGTAGGCGACGACCTGCTTGAATTCGGCCCCGAGCGGCAACATGCAGCGATAGACCTCACCCAGGGGAGCGAGATAATACCGCGCAATCCACGTCCCCAGAGCGAGCAGCCCTTCATCCAGTACCGGTGTACTGTCGAGCGCGGCGATAACCGATTTGAGTTTGACGTTCTCGCCGGGCGCTTCATCGTGCAGGCGCAAGACAATACCTTGCAGCCGCTTTTCGCGAAAGGGCACGATCACACGCCCGCCGGCAACAACCGGCGCGCCGTCAACCTTGTACGTGAAAGTGGTATCGAGCGGAACAGGCAGCGCAACATCGCAGAATTGCTGGCTCATCCGGCCTCAGCCCTGCCCGCCACTCCTGTCGGGGGTGGAAAGGCCAAGAAAACGCATCACCATTTGAAGGTCTTGCCAAGCTTCCTTCTTCTGCCGCGGGTCGCGCAGCAGGTAAGCAGGGTGATAGGTCACGGCAAGCTTGGTCGAGAACTCCGCATGGCGTTGAGGCGCGTCCTTGGGCAGAGCCGGGGAGAAGTCATAGATTCTGCCGCGAAGCTTGGCCATCGAATCGTTCATTCCCAGCAGCGTGCGAGCGGCCACGGCACCCAATGCAACAATGATCTTCGGCCGGACCGTAGCGATTTGCCGCATGAGGAATGGCGAACAGGTCTCACACTCGTCGCGCTCGGGGGTTCGGTTTTGCGGGGGACGGCATTTCACAACATTGCCGATGTAAACATCCTCGCGCCGCAGTCCCATGGCGGAGATCATGTTGTTGAGCAACTGTCCCGCACGCCCGACGAAAGGCTCGCCTTGCGCATCTTCATCTGCGCCCGGACCCTCTCCTACGAACATCAACTCGGCCTCGGGATTGCCCACTCCGAAGACGATCTGCTTGCGTCCGAGCTGGTGCAGCTTGCAACGCGTGCAATCGCCCAGGTCTTCGCGAATCGCGATCAGTGCGGCAGGCTTGTCGAGAATGGCGATTGTCTCCATGGGTTCGGACTCACTTGTCGATTTACTTTCGAACGCTCCGGCAGGCTCAACGGCCGCGTCTCCCGTGAGAGTGGCATCACTCGCATCCGATGTCACCACACGACGGTAGAAATCGTAAACTCCGAGGTCGCGGTAAAAGCGGAGGCGCTCGGCGATGGCTGCTCGTCGCTCCGAGTCGAGCACCCGCTTCATTTGTTCTCCGCTTTAGTTGCGGTTCCAGATACCTGCGCCGAACCCAGGCGGGCGGCACGCAGCCTCACCACCGTGTCGAGCACCCGTTGTGCCACATCGAACTTGCTGCTCTCCGCAACCTGAAACGAATCTTCGGCGGTGATGATGGTAACCGCATTGCGATCGGAGTTGAACCCGATGCCCGGCTTCGAGACGTCGTTCACCACAATGGCGTCGATGTGCTTGGCCGCAAGCTTTCCGCGGGCATTCTCGATGACGTTCTCGGTTTCGGCGGCGAAGCCGATCAGAATCTGCTTTTCGAAGCGGTGAAAGCGGTGAGCGCCGAGTTCTGCAAGGATGTCCGTGGTCGGCTCCAGTTCCAGGGTCAGCGCGTTGCCTACGCGCTTGATCTTCTGCGATGCCGTTTGGCGCGGACGGTAATCGGCAACCGCAGCCGCCTTGATGACCACGGAAGCATCCGGGAAGCGCACCAGAACCGCATCGCGCATCTGTTGCGTGGTCTCTACCGGCACGAATTCGGCGACAGCCGGCGGATTGAGCGCCGTCGGTCCGCTCACAAGCGTAACGCGCGCGCCCCGGCGAATGGCCGCTTCGGCGACGGCATAGCCCATCTTTCCACTGGAACGATTGCCGATGAATCGAACCGGATCGATTGGCTCGAACGTCGGACCGGCAGTCACGAGAATGCTTTCGCCCTTAAGATCCTGGGCAATGCCAAGCGTCTCGAGAACAGCTTCAACAATCTGGTCGGGCTCGGCGAGCCGGCCTGCGCCGATCATTCCACAGGCAAGATAGCCGCTTCCGGGCTCGACAATGCGAACGCCGCGGCGGCGCAGTGTATCGAGATTCCTCTGTGTGGCCTCGTGCTGCCACATGTTTACGTTCATCGCGGGCGCGACGATCACGGGAGCAGTGGTCGCCAGATACAACGTGGACAAAAAATCGGAGGCGGTGCCGTTGGCAAACTTGGCCAGCGTGTCGGCCGTCGCCGGCGCCACCAGCAATGCATCGATCGATTGCGCCACGCCGATATGCTCGACCGAGGAGCCGGCATTGGGCCCCGATGCTCCATCGGCAAACATTTCCGTGATGACATTCTTGCCCGACAACGCCGCAAAGGTCAGCGGACGAACGAACTCCTGCGCCGCGCGGGTCATCACCACCTGAACTTCAACCCCGCGATCCTGTAGCTGACGAAGAATTTCAGCCGCTTTGTAAGCGGCGATTCCTCCGGTTACGCCTAATACGATCTTCATGGCTTCTCCAACCCGCGCGGACAGGCGCAATCCCGTCCAGGACGGATAGTAACCGCAAGACCTCTTTCGAGAAAGGTTTATTCCTTCCAAGCCCAATTCCGGAATACCCCTACTCTGACCACTTGAAAATTAAAGGCGTTCACTCTTGTTCATGGACGCCTCAGAAATCTCAAGTAGAAAGCTGCAAACACCAAGACAATGCCAATATTCACTGTCAGCCGTTCCCAGAATCGGTTTCTGAAGAACAGGAAATCTACACTGACTATGACGGCTGCCATCGTCACCACGTAAAGCACACCAGTTACCTGTCTACCCATTTCAGTGCCTTGGTTCAATCGTAATCCCGGTTGTGGCGTTTCCACACCCCGGTTGTCACCCCAACCAGTTGTGGTCACTTCAACTTAAATGTTGCAACCGGCATTCCGAACCCGCACGTATTCCCTCGCGTCCACACTATCCCGTTATGGGCTAGTGCGGGGCGCAACTTGCCCAGAAGGAATGCGGTTGCCGATAACCGGCATCGAACGCGGGAGACTCTGCCCCAACACGCACAACCGCGGCGCGTGTTGGGGCGCCCGCATCCTTGTCCGAAAACTAATCCTGCGGATCGACCACCAATTCGGTGTCTTCGGCAGCGATTTTCGGCTCCGAAATGGTCCACTTTACTTTCTGCGCCTGGATTTCCTGCGCGGCAATGCGGCAGGGCTTCCGAGAATTCGTCTCAACCAACGGGCTGGCCCCCGACTGGAGTTGCCGGGCACGCCGTGCAGCCACAAGAATGTAACGATAATTGCTGTCGAAACCGTTGAAGAGTTCCATACCTCGCTCCTACTTTCGAACGGCTGAAGATTCCTGATTGCCAAAGGTCGCAAGAATCGACTGGATACTTTCGCGGACGTTCTCTAAACGGCAACGTTCCGCCAGTCGCAGGACCTCGCCTGAAGGCTCGTGCCCGGAACGGCGCAGTCGCTCCGAAATCACAATTGCCTTCAGGGCCTCAATCGAATCCTCAAGCCGGTCGTTCACCAAAATATAGTCGTAATGATTGTAGTTACAGATTTCCTGCGACGCGGTATCGAGCCGTCGCCGGATAATCCCGGGGTCTTTCACATTCTCCTCCGAACTCCGTCGGCGGAGGCGCAATTCCAACTCTCTGCGGGAGGGGGGTAACACAAAAATACTGATGGAGTCAGGCAGCTTGGCCTGCAACTGGGCTGCGCCCTGCACATCGATGTCGAGCAGCAGATCATTTCCGCGCTGCATGGCCCGATCCAGGAAAATGCGGGCCGTGCCGTAGTAGTTGCCGAATACGTCGGCATACTCCAGGAACAGGTCTGCGGATATCATCTTTTCAAATTCGTCGCGGGAAAGGTAACAGTACTCGCGGCCGTTCTGTTCGCTGCCGCGCGGTGCACGGGTGGTGTAGGAAATCGAAAAGTCGAGCCCTTCAACGCTGTGCCTCAGCTCGTTGACGAGCGTCGATTTGCCGGAGCCGGAAGGCGCAGAGATGATGAAGACCAGTCCGCGTCCCTGCTTCGCGGTGCTGAGGGCCGCTGGATTGCCATTCGAGTTCGCTGACGGCTTCGGCTCTTCTGCCATGGTTCCTGCGTCTACTCCAGGTTCTGAATCTGCTCGCGGGATTTTTCGATTTCGGCTTTCATCGCCAATCCCAGCTCGGTCATCTTTAGAGCCTCGCCCGCCACGCCGGAGATCTTCGAGAGCATGGTGTTGGCCTCGCGGTTCATCTCCTGCAACAAGAAATCAAGCTTCTTGCCGACCTCGCCGCCACCATCCAGCAGGGCGACGAAGTGCCGCACATGAGACTGCATGCGCACCACTTCTTCCTGAATATCACTGCGCTCGGCCAACATCGCGGCCTCTTGCAGAACGCGGTCAGGGTCCGCCTGCGCACCAATCAATTCCTGAATCCTAGATTGTACTTTGTTGACATAGGCCTGCAAAACGAGGGCGCGACGTTGTTCGACCTCGGTGACGAAGGCATCCAGAGCCTTCATGCGGGCACGCAACTCGTCTGCCGTGACTGCGCCCTCGGCGGCCCGCATGGCGTCCAATTTCTCGATCGCCTGCTCAAGAGCCCGGCAGATTTCGGGTTCGAACTCAGGGTCTGCGGGCAGTTCTCCACCATCGTTCAGCACACCGTTCAGTCTGAAGACAGCGTTCAGGTCCGGTTCCCCGGTCAGACCGAACTCGGCTGCCGACTGGCGGAATGCGTGGACGTATCCGGCAACCAGCTCACGATTCACCCCGAGGGAACCCGAGCCCGCACGTTCAATCGTGAGGCTCATCTCGATATGTCCCCTGTGCAACCGCTGCTTGAAGATCTGGCGCAGCTTGCTTTCGAGGCCGTTGCTGTTGGGGGGCATGCGAAGATGCAGGTCGAGAAAACGGTGGTTTACCGACTTCAGCGAGAGGGTGTACGCGACCGGGCCGCTCTGGCCCTTGACCTGCGCAAACCCCGTCATGGAGCGAATCGTCATGGCATCTCCGCCAGCGCGCCGCGCGCCGCATCCGCGCCTACCGGCTCAAGGTCAACGAACTGTAACTCATACAAGCGCCTGTAAGTCCCGAGCCGCGTCAGCAGGTCTTCATGGCTGCCTACATCACTGATGGTACCGTTTTCGAGCACCACGATGCGATCCGCGCGCCGGACTGTCGACAGACGATGCGCAATGACGAAGGCCGTACGGCCCGCCATCAGGTTATGCAATGCCTGCTGCACCAGGCGCTCCGATTCGCTATCGAGCGCCGAAGTCGCCTCGTCGAGCACCAGGATGGGAGCATTCTTGAGCAACGCGCGGGCAATGCTGAGACGTTGGCGCTCGCCGCCGGAAAGGCGGAAGCCACGTTCGCCGATGACAGTGTTGTAGCCTTCCGGCATCGCCGAGATAAAGTCATGCGCCAGCGCGGCTTTGGCAGCCTCCAACACCTTTTGCTGGGAAGCGTGAGTCTGTCCGTAAGCGATGTTATTGCGTACCGTATCGTTAAATAGGATCGTGTCCTGGGCGACGATGCCGATCTGTGAGCGCAGCGAGCTCAAAGTGACATCCCGCAGATCGTGGCCGTCAATACGGATCGCACCGGCAGTGACATCAAAGAAGCGGGGCAGCAGATGCACGAGCGTACTCTTGCCCGAACCGCTGGAACCTACAATCGCCAGCACTTCTCCGGCATGGACGCTGAGATCGATGTCACGCAGCACGTCGCGTTCATCGCCATCGTTATAGCTGAAGTTAACGTGATCGAAGGCAATTTCCTGATGAAACGCAGGCAGCACCAGCGCGCGCGGCTTTTCCTTTACCTCGTCATCAGCATCCATGAATTGAAAAACCGAAGTGGAAGCCCCCAAGGCCTGCTGGAAATTGTTGTAGAACGTAGCGAACTTGCGCACCGGGTCATAAAGCTTAAAGACCGCGAAGATAAAGGCGACGAAGGTTCCCGGCGTGAAGACATTGGCCTTAATCTGATCGCGCCCCAGCAGCAGCAGCAGACTGATCGCCACGGCACCAAAGATATCCATCATGGGCGAACTGACGGCGGCGGCGGCCACACTGCGCATGTTGGCCTTCAGCAGCCGATTGGCGGCGCCATGGAAACGCGACGTCTCCCAGCCTTCCATGCCGAAAGCCTTGACGATGCGGTTACCGGCAAGGGTCTCGTGCAGGATGTTCTGGATCTCGGCCAGCCTGTCCTGCCCCTTGCGGGTGGTGGAGCGCACCCTCCGGCCAAGGCGCCCAGCAGAAAAGACGATGAAGGGAACAAATATCAGCAGCACCCAGGCGAACTTCCCGCCCAAAGCCACAACCACCGCCGCGATGAAGATCAGGGTAAAGAACTGCTGCAAAAACTCGGCCAGAACCTGCGAGGTTGCAAACTGAATCTTGTCGATATCGTTGACGATGGCCGAGATCAGAGTGCCTGTCGTGTGCTTCTGGAAGAATGCCACCGAACGGCGAAGCACCGAGCCGTAGAGCTCGTTGCGCAGATCAGTGATCACCCCGAAGCCCGCCAAGTTGACCAAGTAGGTCCCGGCATAGAAACAGATGCCTTTGATAACCGTGGCCGCCACCAGCGACACGGCCACGACGGTCCAGGCATTCTGGAAGTACTGGGGGACAAAGCTTTGCAGATAGACCGTGTGCTGGGTACCGGGGATGGTGAACAGGGCGATGTCGCGCGATTGCGAGGCGGGATGCAGCACGCGATCGAGCATTGGGCCGATCAGCAGCAGGCGAAAGGCGTCCAGAAGGCCCACCAGCGCCATCAGTACCACCGTACTCAGCAAGTGCGGGGCGTAGGGCCGAGCGTACCGCAGTAGGCGCATCAATCGCCGCATAGGTGGTCACATTCCGACATCTGCTCCGGCCTCAGCACCGTCTGCCTTAACGAGATGACACTCTGTTTGGTAAAGCATTATTGTATCGAATAAACAGCTGCGAAAGTACCTTGGGACGGGGAACGACGCCTTAGACGTGGTCTAAAAGACACCGGGGAGATCTTAATCCAAAGGTTAAGCTTCCCGGCGCTGGTCGGCATTGGGTTCGATGGGATAACGGCGATTGGCGACTCGCCGGCCGGCGTTTAGGCTAACGAGGCGAATCGCGGTGTTCGCTTTTGACGCGATATCCGGCCTTGGTGAGTCTTTTTTTGACCTCTTCGGCAATCATTACGGAACGATGTTGCCCGCCAGTGCAGCCGAAGGCAATTGTCAGGTAGCTTTTGCCCTCTTCGATGTAGTGAGGCAGCAAATAGACTAAAAGGTCTGAAATGCGGGTGATGAACTCCTGGGTCTGGGGGAACCCCCGAATAAACTTGGCTACCTTCGGATGCCGTCCCGTGAGCGGCCTGAATTCCGGAACGAAGTGCGGATTGGGTAAAAAACGTACGTCGAATACCAAGTCGGCGTCCTCAGGCACTCCCTTTTTGAAGCCGAAGCTGACAGTAGAAATCAGGATCGTCTTCGGCTGGGTTGTGTTGTCCCGAAACTGGTTGGTGATATGGTCGCGCAACTCGTGGACATTGAACTTCGAAGTATCCAGAATGATGTCTGACAGGTTCTTGATCGGTTCGAGACGCTGGCGCTCATGATTGATTGAGCGCTTGACTGAACTGCTGTTCCCAAGCGGATGCGGCCGACGAGTTTCGCTGAACCGTCGCAGCAGCACGTTATCTTCGCACTCTAGAAACAGCAGGCGCGTGTCTAGCCGCCGCTTGAGATCGCCAATAACCGCCGGGATCTGGTCGAGCCTCGAGCCCTCACGAATGTCAACCACCATGGCTGCATGCAGCGGTTCGGTCGATTCAATCACCAACTCCGCGAAACTGGGAATCAATTCCGCCGGCAGATTGTCGACGCAGTAGTATCCCAAATCCTCGAACACTTTGAGGGCGGAAACCTTACCCGAACCACTCAACCCGGTAAGTATCACCAGCCTGGAAGCGCTGTTACGCTGCCTGCGGTGAACCCTGGTAGCAGGCGTAGCAAGTTTTGGCTTGGCGCGTTTTTGAGGGCTCGGCCTCTGGGACATACAATCTCTTTCCTGCCGCATTCCACTTTAACGTACTACCCCGTTTAGTGCTACTGGATTAGAAAAGGGACGCTCTGCGGCGTCCCTTTACCGTGCGCGAACCGATGACGTTCAGGTTTCGATCAACTCCAGTTTGCCGTCTTTTCTGCGGTGCAACACTTTGACCTGACCGGCCTTGTCGCGGAAGACGAAGACCTCGCGATCACGGAATTCGCACTCCTTAATAGCCTCCTCGATGGTCATGGGGCGCGCCGCGACAGAGTCCTGACTATGAACCAGGTGCGCCTCCGAGGTGCGCGTATTCCCGGGGAACTTGTGAACCACTACCGGGACAGCCGTGCTTACGGTCGCCCCAACCGCCAACTGGGTTTCAATCTCAGGCGCCTCTCTCTTCCACTTCGACTTGGTGACGCGCTTGGTATCGCGTTTGCGGCCGTTGTACTTGAGCGCCTGTTTCTCAATGTGCCCCAGTGCCTCGCCGATGGCCAGCATCATGTCGACGGACTCGGCCAAGGCCACAATCGGGTGCGAGCGCCGCGAAATCGTGATCTCGGCAATCCGACGCTGCTTCTCGGCCGTCAAAATGACTTTGCTTTTGAAATTTTCTCCCAGAAACTTTGTCAACTTCGCGAGGCCTGTTTCAACCTCTTTCCGAATGGCGGGGGTGATTTCGAACTGACGACCGGTAACCTCAATGTTCATGGATTCCCCTCCTTGCACAGGAACTATCGACAGCTTCCCTGGATACCTCGATTTCAGCGAGCATACCGGGACCAAGCCTTTAACTTCTCCCTCCAATCCTGGCGGCTGCTAGGTCCCTTTTCCGAAAGTACGAAATATGCTTTCGGGGTATCCGGTTATATCAGAACCGGAAGCGAACCGCCAGTGACCAGCGACCAGTTGCGGCAGCTTGGCAGCCGTTCAGATCAATTTTCGCATTTTTTGGGCATGCTGCGGGCGGGGCGCAAGTCTGATTAGCTCTTGACCCGTCTTTGGTGGGTACTGGGAATCTTCATGTCTTCGCGGTACTTCGCGACGGTGCGGCGAGTCACCTGGATTCCCTGGGATTGCAGGATGCGTGTGATCTGCTCGTCGGTCAGCGGACGGACTGGATCTTCTTCGTCGATCAGTTTTTTAACACGGCGTTTGAGGATCAAGAGCGATGTTCCACCGCCCTCGGGACCATTCACGCTTTCGCTGAAAAAGTAGCGCAACTCAAACACCCCTTGAGGCGTATGCGCGTATTTGTTGGCTACCGCCCGGCTCACGGTAGAGGGATGAACCCCGATTTCCTCGGCGACTTCCTTGATCATCATCGGTTTCAGCTGATCGATACCGCGGTCAAGGAAGTCATGCTGGCGGCCGATGATGGCGTAGCAAACCTTCAAGATGGTCTGTTTGCGTTGTTCGATGTTCTTGATGAGTTGGATGGCCGACTTATAGCGCTCCTTGACATAGTTGCGCACGTCCTTTTCGGCCTCATTGCGGCTCAACAACTTACGATATCGCGGATTCAGCCGGAGTTGCGGCAGGTCATCGTCGTTCATCACGACGAGATATTCGTCTCCCTGTTTGACGAAAGCCACATCGGGCTCAATCAGCCGAGCCTCGGTCTTGTTGTAGCGCATGCCCGGCTTGGGATCGAGCGTGCGGATGAGCGCGAAGGCCTGCATCACGGCCTCGACCGAAGTACCGATGGCCTTGGCGATTTCCTTGTATTGCTTGTTTTGCAGTTGGTGCAGATACTTGTCAACAATCGTGACCGCATCCCGCAGCGCCTCGTCCTCGTGCTCGTCGGTTCCCCGGTCATCGTATTGGTTGCGGAGATCCGTGAGCTGGGCGGACAGGCACTCGCGCAGATCACGTGAGGCCACGCCGACCGGATCAAATTGACGCACCACATCAACGGCCTCGCGCAGGGCGTCACGTCCAAACAGTGCGCGCGACGGAATCTCCGGTTTGTTCAGCAGCTTGGGCCGTTCTGCGGCATGTTCTGCCTGGAGCGCAGCACTGAGTGGGGATGCACCGGCCTCTGCGGCGAGCGTTTGCAAAACCTCTGCGGCGCCCTTCGCTAAACCATTGCCTCCTCCGTTCGGAGATCCCATGGCGGACACAAAAGGATCTGCCACGGCTAACAATTCATCCTCGGTAGCCAGGAGATAGC